>Ga0210391_10000268_pt1 | contig 59697 bp, 73 predicted proteins | sample IncBWC12OmetaG_FD_160573 | JGI IMG/M metagenome (GOLD analysis project Ga0210391, IMG submission 160573) | Forest soil microbial communities from Barre Woods Harvard Forest LTER site, Petersham, Massachusetts, United States - Inc-BW-C-12-O ...
GGCGACAACATCAAGATGGTGGTGGAGCTGATCAGCCCGATCGCGATGGATGAGGGCCTGCGCTTCGCCATCCGCGAGGGTGGCAAGACCGTCGGTGCCGGCGTCGTCGCCAAAGTCATCAAGTAATTCTTTAGGACAAACGAATATGGCCAACCAGAACATCCGCATCCGCCTGAAGGCGTTTGACCACCGGCTCATCGACAACTCGGCCCGCGAGATCGTCGAGACCGCCAAGCGCACCGGCGCAACCGTCAAGGGCCCGGTGCCGCTGCCGACCAAGATGGAGCGCTTCACGCTGCTGGTCTCGCCGCATTCCGACAAGGACGCGCGCGACCAGTTCGAGCTGCGCACCCACAAGCGCCTCATGGACATCCTGAACCCCACCGACAAGACAGTGGACGCCCTGATGAAGCTGGAACTGCCGGCCGGCGTGGACGTTCAGATCAAGCTGAACTAAAGGCTTTCGGCCTGAAGGCGCCCCGGCCGGCCGAAAAAGGCCTGCCGGGGGGCAAAAAAGCCCGAACGGTCGCGTTTCGGGCTTGTAGAGCGGCGGGTCGGTGCTTATACTGCGCGACCTTTTCCGCCGGGGGGTAACCCCAGGCGGTAATGCTGCGAAAGCAGTGTCGGGCGAGGTTGGCGGTCAAAAGGACGCCAAGACCACTCGAGAATCATGCGGCCGGACCGGCTCGCATGGGTCTTGCGTGGACTTTCCTCCACCGGATGAACCTTACGGATGTAAACAGGCGCCCCGAAAGGGTGTTTGTGGCACCAGTTTTTGTGAATTTCAGCCCATGAAAAACTCTATTGGTCTGGTCGGTCGCAAGGCAGGCATGACGCGGGTGTTTACGGACGCCGGCGAAACCATCCCTGTGACCGTCATCGAAGTACTGCCCAACCGCGTCACGCAGGTGAAGTCCAAGGAAGTCGACGGCTACAGTGCCGTGCAGATCGCCTTCGGGACCAAGCGACCGCAGCTCCTGTCCAAGGCGGCCGCAGGCCACTTGGCCAAGGCCGCCGTGAGCCCGGGCCGCGGCCTGATGGAATTCCGCCTCACCGAAGGTGAGGGGGCGGACCTCAAGGCAGGCGCCGAGCTCAAGGTCGACCGCTTCAAGGCGGGCGAAATCGTCGATGTGACCGGAACCACCATCGGCAAGGGCTTCGCCGGCGTCATGAAGCGCCACAATTTCTCGGGCCACCACGCCACCCACGGTGTGTCGCTGGCCCATCGCACTCCCGGCTCCATCGGCCAGCGCCAGACGCCGGGCCGCGTGTTCAAGGGCTTGCGCATGTCCGGTCATATGGGTGTTGTGCGTCGCACCATCGAAAACCTCAAGGTTGTCGAAGTGGATCTGGAGCGCAACCTGCTGCTGATCAGCGGCGCCGTGCCGGGGTCCGAGGGCGGTCGCGTCATCGTGCGCGCCTCCGTGAAGAGTCAGCGTCAGGCCGGCCGCAAGATGATCGTGCCGACCAAGCAAGCGCCGGCAAACAAGGCCCCGAATCCTGCCAAGGCCGGCAAGAAGTAGGACCCATCATGAATTTGAAATTAATCAGTGGTGGTGCCGAGCTGACCGTATCCGACGCCACCTTCGGCCAGGAATACAACCAGACGCTGGTCCACCAGGTCGTGGTCGCCTACCGCAATGCCGGTCGTGCCGGCACCAAGCGGCAGAAGTCGCGCGCCGAAGTGCGTGGCGGCGGCAAGAAGCCCCATGCCCAGAAGGGCACGGGCCAGGCCCGCGCCGGTTCCAGCCGCTCGCCCATCTGGCGCGGCGGCGGCGTGACGTTCGCGGCCCGGCCCCGCGATTTTTCGCAGAAGGTCAACCGCAAGATGTACCGCGGCGCGATCCGCTCCATGCTCTCGGAGCTGGTGCGTCAGGATCGCCTGGTGGTCGCCGATGAGATCGCGCTCGAGGCGCCGAAGACCCGGCTGCTCGCCAACAAGCTCTCCGGCTGGTCGCTCTCCAACGTGCTCATCATCGTCGAGGCGCTGGACGAGAAGCTGTTCCTGGCGGCGCGCAACTTGAAGCACGTCGAGCTGATCGAAGTCGCGCAGTTGAATCCGCTGTCGCTGGTGGATCACGAGCGCGTGCTGATGACCGTCGGTGCGGTGAAGCTGCTCGAGGAGAGGTTCCAGTGAACCGCGAACAACTCATGAACGTCCTGCTGGCCCCGCACGTCACCGAAAAGACGTCGAGCGCGATGCAGAACCACAACCAGTACTGCTTCCGCGTCAGCCGCAAGGCCACCAAGACCGACATCAAGGCGGCCGTCGAGCTGATGTTTGAAGTCAAGGTCAATGGCGTGCAGGTGCTGAACGAACCCGGCAAGGCGCGCAAGTTCGGCAAGCTTACGGGTCGCACCCAGGACTGGAAGAAAGCGTACGTCAGCCTGGCCGAAGGCCAGACGATTGACTACGAGGCCAAGGCAAAGGCTTAAAGCTCATGGCACTGATCAAATTCAAGCCCACATCCCCCGGTACGCGCAGCGTCGTGCGCATCGACCGCTCGCACCTGCACAAGGGCGACCCGTATGCGCCGCTGACCGTGGCGCAGAGCAAGACCGGCGCGCGCAACCACTTCGGTCGTATCACCACCCGCCACATCGGCGGTGGCTCGCGCCAGAAGTACCGCATCATCGACTTCAAGCGCGACAAGGACGGCATCGCCGGCGTCGTCGAGCGCGTCGAATACGATCCGAACCGCACCGCGCACATCGCGCTGGTGCTGTATGCGGACGGCGAGCGCCGCTACATCATCGCCACCAAGGGCATGGCCACCGGGGATGAGGTTCGCAGCGGCTCGGATTCGCCGATCAAGCCGGGCAACGCCATGACGTTCCGGCATCTGCCGGTGGGATCCACGGTGCACAACGTGGAGTTGAAGCCCGGCAAGGGTGGGCAGCTGGCGCGCAGCGCCGGATCCTCCGTGCAGTACACCTCGCGCGAGGGCCTGTACGCGTTCCTGCGGCTCAAGTCCGGTGAGTCCCGCAAGGTGCACATCGACTGCCGCGCAACCCTCGGCGAAGTCAGCAATGACGAGCACAACCTGCGCAGCTACGGCAAAGCCGGTGCGATGCGCTGGCGCGGCGTGCGCCCGACGGTGCGCGGCCTTGCCATGAACCCGGTCGACCATCCGCACGGCGGCGGCGAGGGCAAGTCCGGCCAGGGCAACCCGCACCCGGTGTCCCCGTGGGGCTGGAATACCAAGGGCAAGAAGACCCGCAACAACAAGCGCACGGACAACATGATCGTGCAGCGTCGCAAGAACAAGGTGCGTTGAGGAACATATGCCGCGTTCAACGAAAAAGGGCCCGTTCGTCGACCTGCATCTCGCCAAGAAGGTGCAGATCGCCGCTGCCCGCAATGACCGCAAGCCCATCAAGACCTGGTCGCGCCGCTCGATGATCGTGCCGGACATGGTGGGACTGACGATCGCCGTGCACAACGGCCGTCAACACATCCCGGTGCTGGTCTCCGAGAACATGGTCGGTCACAAGCTTGGCGAATTCGCCCCCACGCGCACCTTCAAGTCCCATTCGGGTGACAAGAAGGTCGAGGCCGCGACCTAAGGAGGCGCCATGGAAGTATCAGCAACATTGCGCCACGCGCGCATTTCACCGCAGAAGTGTCGTCTGGTGGCGGATACCGTCCGCGGCCAGCCCGTCAACACTGCGCTCAACGTTCTGAAGTTCATGCCGAAGAAGGGCGCTGAACTGGTCTACAAGGTCCTGTGGTCGGCCATTGCCAATGCGCAGGAGAACAAGGGCCTGGACGTGGATGATCTGAAGGTGGCGCGCATCCTGGTTGATGAGGCGCCGGTTTTGAAGCGTTTTGCCGCCCGCGCCAAGGGCCGCGGCACTCAAATCATCAAGCGCAACAGTCACATCACCGTGGCTGTGAGCGACGGCAGGAAGGACTAAGGCATGGGTCAGAAGGTCAATCCGCTCGGCATCCGCTTAGGCATCACCCGCGACTGGACGTCAAAGTGGTATGCCGACAGGAAGCAGTACCCCCTGCTCGTGTTCACGGACTACCGTGTGCGCAAGTTCCTGCACAGCAAGCTCGCCGAGGCTTCGGTGAGCCGGATCCTGATCGAGCGTGCCGCCAAGAAGGTGAACATCACCATCCAGACGGCGCGCCCCGGCATCGTGATCGGCAAGAAGGGCGAGGACATCGAGAAGCTGCGCCAGGCGACGGCGAAGCTCCTGTCCATGAACATCAATGATGTGCGCCTGAACATCGCCGAGATCAGAAAGCCCGAGCTCGACGCCCAGCTGGTGGCCGACAGCATCGCGCAGCAGATCGAGAAGCGCGTGATGTTCCGCCGCGCCATGAAGCGCGCCGTGATGAGCACCATGCGCTCAGGCGCCCTGGGTGTGAAAGTGCGCGCGTCGGGTCGCCTGAATGGCGCCGAGATCGCGCGCACCGAGTGGTCGCGCGAGGGGCGCGTGCCGTTGCACACCTTTCGTGCCGACATTGATTATGGTCTGTCGGAGGCCCACACCACCTACGGCGTCATCGGCGTGAAGGTATGGATCTTCAAGGGCGAGATCTTCGAGGCCGCGCGGCCCGAGCAGGCCCCTGAAGTGGTGACCGACGGCGTGGTTGCCACCGCGGCCCCGGCTGCTGCCGGCGCTGCCGACCAGACGCAGGTCGCAGGTTAGGACGATAGAGCAAGATCATGCTGCAGCCCAAGCGCACCAAGTACCGTAAACAGTTCAAAGGCCGCAACACCGGCCTCGCCCACCGTGGCAGCTCGGTCGCCTTCGGCGAATTCGGCCTGAAGTCGACCAGCCGCGCGCGCATGACGGCCCGCGAGATCGAGGCGGCGCGTCGCGCCATGGCACGCTACGTGAAACGCGGCGGCCAGATCTGGATCCGCGTGTTCCCGGACGTGCCGATTTCCAAAAAGCCGCTGGAAGTGCGCATGGGCAGCGGCAAGGGCAACGTGGAGTATTGGATCGCGAAGGTGCAGCCCGGCAAGGTGCTCTTCGAGATGGAAGGTGTGGATGAGGTGACGGCTCGCGAGGCGTTCCGCCTGGCAGGCTCGAAGCTCTCCGTGTCGACGACATTCGTGAAACGGCAGGTTCGATAATGGACGCCAAAGAGATGCGGACCAAGTCCGCCGCCGAGCTCGCCGATGAGCTCATCAAGCTGCGCAAGGAGCAGTTCGCCCTGCGCATGCAGCGTGCGACCGGCCAGGCCATCAAGCCCGACCAGTTCGGCAAGGTTCGCAAGAGCGTTGCCCGCCTGAAGACGGTGCTGCGCGAAAGCGCTGGAGAGAAGAAGTGACGGTAGAAGCAAAAGGCCAACGCACCCTCACCGGTCGCGTGGTCAGCACCAAGATGCAGAAGACCATTGCCGTGGAAATCGAACGGCTGGTTCGCCACGGCATGTACGGCAAGTTCATCCGCCGCACCACCAAGCTTCTGGCGCACGACGAAGAGGGCAAGGCGCGCGAAGGTGACACCGTCATCATCGTGCCGTGCCGCCCGATGTCGCGTCACAAGTCCTGGAAGGTGAGCGCAGTGACCTCATCGTCCCCGGGCGTCTGAGCGGAGCCATCGTATGATTCAGATGCGAACCCTGCTCAATGCCGCGGACAACAGTGGCGCCCGCACGCTGATGTGCATCAAGGTGCTCGGCGGCACGCGCCGCCGCTACGCCGCCATCGGCGATGTCATCAAGGTCAGCGTCAAGGATGCGATCCCGCGCGGCAAGGTCAAGAAGGGCGAGGTGTACGACGCCGTCGTCGTGCGCACCACCCACGGTGTGCGCCGTCCCGATGGTTCATTGATCCGCTTCGACGGCAACGCCGCGGTGCTCCTGACCCAGAAGCTCGAGCCCATCGGCACCCGCATCTTCGGGCCCGTGACCCGCGAACTGCGCAACACGCAGTTCATGAAGATCATCTCGCTCGCGCCGGAAGTGCTGTGAGGCAGTCATGAGAAAGTTTCGTAAAGGCGATCAGGTCGTCGTGATTACCGGCCGCGACAAGGGCCGGCAGGGTGCGGTGATCCGCGTGCTCGATGACGAGCAGCTCATCGTGGAAGGCATCAATGTGGTGAAGCGCCACACGCGCGCGAATCCGCAGGCCGGCAAGCAGGGCGGCATCGTCTCCAAGGAGATGCCGATGCATGTCTCGAAGGTTGCGATCTGGAATCCGACCACCAAGAAGGCCGATCGGGTCGGCTTCAAGGTGCTGGCGGACGGCAAGAAGGTGCGGCGTTTCAGTTCGAACGGAGAGATGCTCGACGCCTAAAAGGCGTTCGGACAACTAACAAAGACCTATGGCAAGACTACATCAGTTTTACCGCGACACCGTGGTACCCAAGCTCAAGGCCGACTTGCAGCTGGCCAACCCCATGGAAGTGCCGAAGATCACCAAGATCACGGTCAACATGGGTGTGGGCGAGGCCGTGGCCGATCGCAAGGTCATGGACGCCGCGGTCGGCGACATGACCAAGATCACGGGCCAGAAGCCGCTCATCTGCAAGTCCCGCAAGTCGATCGCCTCGTTCAAGCTGCGCGAGGGTCTGGCGATCGGCTGCAAGGTGACGCTGCGCGGCGAGCGCATGTACGAGTTCCTCGACCGGCTGATCAGCATCGCGATCCCGCGTATCCGTGACTTCCGGGGCGTGTCCCCGCGTGCCTTCGACGGCCGCGGCAACTACACCCTGGGCGTCAAAGAGCAGATTATTTTCCCCGAGATCCAGTACGACCAGGTCGACCAGATCCGGGGCATGGACATCACAATCACGACGACAGCACCCGACAATAAACAGGGTCGGGCGCTGCTCGAGGCTTTCAACTTCCCGTTCCGGAAGTAAGAGGTTCCAGAAGGCTATGGCGAAGACGAACATGGTCGAGCGCGATAAGCGTCGCACTAAAATCGTGAAGAAGTACGCGGTCAAGCGTGCGGCGTTGAAGGAGGCGATCCGAAGCCCCAAGACCTCGCATGAGGACCGTCTGGCTGCGCAGGTGCAGCTGCAGGAGTTGCCGCGGGATGCGAGTCCGTCGCGCCAGCGCAATCGATGTGCGATCACCGGCCGCTCGCGCGGCGTGTATCGCAAGTTTGGTCTGGCCCGCGTGAAGATCCGTGAAGTCGCGAATCGCGGCGAGATCCCCGGCCTCACCAAGGCGAGCTGGTAAGGAATAGCTGCATGAGCATGACCGATCCCATCGCCGATCTGCTGACCCGTATCCGAAACGGGCAGACCGCGCGCAAACCTGAAGTGAGCATGGCCTCCTCCAAGCTCAAGACCGCGATCGCGCGCGTCCTGAAAGAGGAAGGCTATATCGGCGATGTCCGCCTCGAATCGGCAGGACAGAAGACGACGCTCACCATTGGCCTCAAATACTACGACGGCCGCCCGGTCATCGATCGCCTGGAGCGCGTCAGCCGTCCCGGCCTGCGGATCTACCGCGGCAAGGATGAGCTGCCGAAGGTTCTGGGCGGCATGGGCACCGTGATCGTGTCCACGCCTCAGGGCGTGATGACGGACAAGCAGGCCCGGTCCATCGGTCAGGGCGGCGAAGTCCTGTGCATCGTGGCCTAACGGACAGCAAGTTATGAGCAGAGTTGCAAAAGCCCCCGTCTCACTCCCCCAGGGCGTGACGGCGACGATTTCGGGTGACAAGGTCACCATCAAGGGCGCCAAGGGATCCTTGAGCCTGCCGCTGAAGAGCGGGGTGACCGTGGAACAGGCCGACAAGGTGCTGAACGTTAAATACGGCACCGATGATGCGATCCGCATGCAGGCGGGAGCCACCCGTGCGCACCTGGCCAACATGGTCGAGGGCGTCTCCAAGGGCTTCGAGCGCAAGCTCGAACTGCAGGGCGTTGGCTATCGCGCGCAGGCGCAGGGCAAGGTGCTGAACCTGACCCTGGGCTACTCGCACCCGGTCAATTTCGCGGTGCCCGAGGGCATCAGCATCGAGACGCCGACCCAGACCGAGATTGTCATCAAGGGCATCGATCGCCAGGTCGTCGGCGAGACGGCGGCGAAGATTCGCGCCTATCGTCCCCCCGAGCCCTACAAGGGCAAGGGCGTACGCTATGCCGGCGAGAAGATCGAGCTGAAGGAAGGCAAGAAGAAATGAGCACGATCAGCAAGAAGGACCGGCGTCTGCGCCGCGCCGTCAAGACCCGGCAGCATATCCGCGTGCTCGGCGCCCCGCGCCTGTCCGTGCATCGCACGCCGCAGCATATCTATGCGCAGCTCACCGAGGCCTCCGGGGCCAAGGTGCTGGCCGCGGCCTCGACGCTGCAGGAAGGGGTCAGCAAGGGGCTCAAGGGCACCGGCAATATCGAGGCGGCCAAGGCCGTCGGTCGCGCCATTGCGGAGGCCGCCAAGGCCGCCGGCGTCACCAAGGTCGCCTTCGACCGTTCAGGTTTTCAGTATCACGGTCGCGTCAAAGCATTGGCCGACGCCGCTCGCGAAGCGGGCCTTGAGTTCTAAGCAGGTATCCCAATCATGGCAAGACCAGAAAGAGGACAATCGGCTGACGAGTTCGTTGAGAAACTCGTCGCCGTCAACCGTACCGCCAAGGTCGTCAAGGGCGGCCGACAATTCGGCTTCACCGCCCTGACGGTGGTGGGGGATGGCGCGGGCCGGGTGGGCTTCGGTTTTGGCAAGGCGCGCGAAGTGCCCGTGGCCATCTCCAAGGCCATGGCCCAGGCGCGCAAGAATATGATCAACGTGGCGTTGCGTAACGACACGCTGCACTACGCGATCCGCGGCACCCATGGCGCGACCCGCGTGCTGATGCAGCCGGCCTCGGACGGTACCGGCGTCATCGCCGGGGGTGGCATGCGCGCGGTGCTCGAGTGCGTCGGCGTGCGCAACGTGCTGGCCAAGAGCTACGGTTCACGCAACCCGATCAACGTGGTGCGCGCGACCATCGAGGCCTTGTCCAAGGTGCGCTCGCCCGAGGAGATCGCCGCCAAGCGTGGCAAGACCTTGACGGAGCTGACGACATGACGATCGCCGGCCCCGGTTCGGTGAAGGTGACGCTGGTCAAGAGCTTGAACGGGCAGCTGGCCAGCATCGTCGCCTCGGTGCGGGGCCTCGGGCTGCGCAAGCCGCACCAGAGTGTGGCCGTGATCGACACGCCGCAGAACCGCGGCATGATCAACGCGGCGGTGCATCTGCTGAAAGTGGAACAAGTCTGATGGTCATGCGAATGAATGAAATGGCGCCCGCGGCAGGGGCCAAGAAGAACCGCCTGCGGGTCGGACGCGGCGCCTCCGCCGGCCAGGGCAAGACCTGCGGCCGCGGCGTCAAGGGTCAGCGCGCCCGCAAGGGCGGCTATCACAAGGTCGGCTTCGAAGGCGGCCAGATGCCGTTGCAGCGCCGGCTGCCCAAGGTCGGGTTCCGTTCGGCCATGAAGGCGACGCGCGCCGAGGTGCGCCTCTCGGAGCTGGCGAAGGTGCAAGGCACGGTCATCGATCTGGCGGCCCTGAAGGCGGCCGATGTGGTGCCGACGCATGCCGAATCAGCGAAGGTGGTGCTCTCGGGCGCCATCGCCCGCGCCGTGACGCTCAAGGGCGTCGGTGCGACCAAGGGTGCGCTGGCGGCGATTGTCGCCGCGGGCGGTACGGTCGAGGCGCTCGAGCCGCCCGCCAAGATCACCAAATTGAAGGCCAAGTAAGGGAGCGATCGGCACAGTGGCCACCAGCATCAACACCAGTCCGGCCAGCGCGCTCGGCGAAGCTTCACGCTTCGGCGAGATCCGCGGACGTCTGGCGTTCCTGATCGCCGGCATGGTCGTGTACCGCATCGGCACCTACATCCCGGTCCCGGGCATCGACCCGGCTGCGGTGCTGCGGTTCTTCCAGGACCAGAGCAACGGCATCTTAGGCATCGCCAACATGTTCTCGGGCGGCGCGCTGCAGCGCCTGTCGATCTTCGCCATGGGCGTGATGCCCTACATCTCAGCCTCCATCATCATCCAGATGATGTCGATGGTGGTGCCGACGCTGATGGAGCTGCGCAAGGAAGGCGAGGCCGGCCGACGCAAGATCACCGAGTACACCCGTTACGGCACCGTGATCCTGGCCGCGTTCCAGTCGTTCGCCGCGGCGGTCGCGCTGCAGGCCAACCATATGGTGCTCGCGGGCGGTCCGGGGTGGCTGATGACGGCCACCATCACCATGACCACCGGCACGCTGTTCCTGATGTGGCTGGGCGAGCAGATCACCGAGCGTGGCATCGGCAACGGCATCTCGATGCTGATTCTCTCCGGCATCGTGGCGGGGCTGCCCGGCGCCGTCGGCAATACCTTCGAGGCCGTGAGCACCGGTGAGATGTCGGGTCCCAAATTCCTGCTGCTGGTGATCGTCGTGCTGGGCGTGACCGCCTTCGTGGTGTTCGTGGAGCGTGCGCAGCGGCGCATCCCGGTCAACTACGCCAAGCGCCAGGTGGGCCGCCGCATGTTCGCGGGCCAGAGCAGTCACTTGCCGTTCAAGCTCAACATGTCGGGCGTGATTCCGCCGATCTTCGCCTCGAGCATTCTGTTGTTCCCGGCGACCATCGCGAACTTCTTCGGCGGCGCCACGACCGGCAAGACCGGCGAGATCCTGCAGAAGGTGGCCAATTCGCTCGGCTACGGCCAGCCGGCGCACCTGGTGGTCTACACGCTGCTGATTCTGTTCTTCTGCTTCTTCTATACGGCGCTGGTGTTCAACTCACGCGACACCGCCCAGAACCTGCAGAAGTCCGGAGCGTTCATCCCCGGCATCCGCCCCGGTCAGCAAACCGGCGAGTACATCGACAAGGTGCTCTCGCGGCTCACCCTGTGGGGTGCTCTGTATGTGGCGAGCGTGTGTCTGCTGCCGGAATTCCTGGTGTCGCAACAGGGTGTTCCGTTCCAGTTCGGCGGCACCTCGCTGATGATCGTGGTGGTGGTAGTGATGGATTTCATGTCGCAGCTGCAGGCTCACATGATGTCGCATCAGTATCCGGGTCTGCTCAAGAAGGCGAACCTGCTCGGCTACGGCCGCACAGGGGCGGGCGGCTGACGCCTGCGCGCGCCGACATTCGCCAAGATTCTGGAAGAATATCCTCATGAAAGTACGTCCATCCGTTAAAAAGATCTGCAAGAACTGCAAGATCGTGCGCCGTCGGCGCGTGGTCTATGTGATCTGCAGCGACCAGCGCCACAAGCAGAGACAGGGTTGAACTTATGGCTCGCATAGCCGGCATCAATATTCCGATGAACAAGCACGTGTGGGTGGGCTTGCAGCACATCTACGGTGTGGGCCGCACGCGTGCGGTTGAAACCTGCGTGGCTGCCGGGGTCGACCCGCACACCCGCGTCAAGGATCTGACCGAGCCGGAGGTGAATGCCCTGCGCTCGCAGATCGCGAAGTTCGCGGTCGAAGGCGATCTGCGCCGCGAAGTGTCGATGAACATCAAGCGCCTGATGGACCTGGGTTCGTACCGGGGCATCCGGCACCGCCGCGGACTTCCGGTCCGTGGCCAGCGTACCAAGACCAATGCGCGTACACGCAAGGGGCCGCGCAAGCAGGCCGTCAAGCTGAACGCACCGCCGGGCAAGGCGTAACGAGGCAACACGATAATGGCCGATCAGAAACCAGCGCAGGGCGCGGCGAACAGCGCCCAGTCCGGCGGACCGAAGAAGCCGAAGAAGCTGCGCAAGAATGTGCTCGACGGGATCGCGCACGTGCATGCCAGCTTCAACAACACCATCATCACCATCACCGATCGTCAGGGCAACACGTTGTCCTGGGCGACTTCCGGGGGCTGTGGGTTCCGCGGCTCGCGCAAGAGTACCCCGTTCGCCGCGCAGGTCGCCGCCGAGAAGGCGAGCGTCGCCGCGCAGGAGCATGGGCTGAAGAACGTGGAAGTGCGCGTGGGGGGTCCGGGCCCCGGCCGTGAGTCGGCCGTGCGGGCGCTGAACACCTCAGGCTTGAAGATCACCAGTATTTCGGACGTGACGCCCATTCCGCACAACGGCTGCCGTCCCCCCAAGAAGCGCCGGGTCTAAGGCGAGGAACAGTTACATATGGCGCGTTATACCGGTCCTACCTGCAAGCTCGCTCGTCGCGAAGGCACCGATCTTTTCCTCAAGAGCGGCGCCAAGCCGCTCGAGAGCAAGTGCAAGTTCCAGGTGCCGCCCGGCGGCATCAAGGGCGAGCGTCGCCAGCGCCTGTCGGACTACGGCACGCAGCTGCGCGAGAAGCAGAAGCTGCGCCGCATGTACGGCGTGCTCGAGCGCCAGTTCAGCAATTATTACGAAGAGGCTGCGCGCCGCAGCGGCGCCACGGGTGAGAACCTGCTGAAGCTGCTTGAGTGCCGCCTGGACAACGTGGTGTACCGCATGGGGTTCGCCGTGACCCGCGCCGAAGCCCGTCAGCTGGTCAGCCACAAGGCCATTACGGTCAATGAACAGGTGGTGACCATCGCCTCCTACCAGGTGCGCGCCGGCGATGCGATCGCGGTGCGCGAGAAGTCGCGCAAGCAGCTGCGCATCGCGAGCGCCCTCACCATGGCCCAGCAGGTCGGCCTGCCGGAATGGGTGGAAGTGGACGAGAAGACCTTCAAGGGCGTGTTCCGCACGGTGCCGGCGCGGGACGAAATCCTGCCCGACATCAATGAGAATCTCGTCGTCGAGTTGTACTCGAAGTAATTTCAAGCAGCCTGCGGAAGTTGTTCCGCAGGGGTCGGACGGTAGTGATTATTGACCGTCCGATTTGGTGTTTTCTGCGGCCGGTCAACCCGGCAAGGTGAGAAGTCATGCAGGGATCAGTCGGTGAGTTTCTAAAGCCGCGTGTCGTGAAGGTGCAGCCGGTTGCGCCGCGTCAGGCACGTGTGGTCATTGAGCCATTCGAGCGGGGCTTCGGCCACACGCTCGGCAACGCGCTGCGGCGCGTATTGCTGTCTTCCATGCCCGGCAGCGCCATCACCGAAGTCGAAATCGACGGCGTGCTGCACGAGTACACCAGCATCGAGGGTGTGCAGGAGGACGTGGTCGACATCCTGTTGAACCTGAAGCTGGTCGCGCTGCGCATGCATACGCGCGACAGCGCCGAGCTGCGCCTGCACAAGAAGGGCCCGGGCCCGGTGACCGCCGGTGACATCCAGCTGGACCATGACGTTGAAGTCGTGAATCCGGAACTGGTGATCGCGAACCTCACCAAGGCCGGCGAGCTGTCGATGACCCTGCGCGTGGAGCGCGGCCGCGGCTACCGCCCGGCAGCCCAGCGCGCGGCATTCGAAGAGCAGACCCGGCCGATCGGCCGCCTGCAGCTGGATGCATCCTTCTCGCCAATCCGTCGTGTCACCTATTCGGTGGACGCGGCGCGTGTCGAGCAGCGCACCGACCTCGACAAGCTGGTCATCGACATCGAGACCAACGGCACCATCGATGCCGAGGAAGCCATCCGGCGCGCCGGCGGCATCCTCAAGGATCAGCTGTCGGTGTTCGTGGACCTGCAAGGTGAAGAGGAAGCCGCCACCAAGGTCTCCGAGATGCAGTTCGATCCGATCCTGCTGCGACCCGTCGATGAGCTGGAGCTCACCGTCCGCAGTGCCAACTGCCTGAAGGCGGAGAACATCCATTACATCGGCGATCTCGTGCAGCGCACCGAGGTCGAGCTGCTGCGCACCCCGAACCTCGGCAAGAAGTCCCTGACCGAGATCAAGGAAGTCCTGCAGAGCCATGGCCTGATGCTGGGCATGCGCCTGGATGGCTGGCCGCCGGCCGGACTGAAGCACGATGAGGAGCGGGACAGCATCTGATTGATGCGCCCGATTGAGGAAGAGATATGCGTCACCAACTGAGCGGTCGCCAGCTCTCACGCAACAGTCCGCATCGTCACGCGATGCTGCGGAACATGAGCGTGTCGCTGCTGCGTCACGAGACCATCCGTACCACTCTGCCCAAGGCCAAGGAACTGCGGCGCGTCGTCGAGCCGCTGATCACGCTGGGCAAGACCGACAGTGAGGCGCATCGCCGCCTGGCCTTCTCGCGCCTGCGCGATACGGCCATCGTGGAGAAGCTGTTTGCCGATCTGGGTCCGCGCTTCAAGGCGCGGGCCGGCGGCTACACGCGCATCCTGCGCATGGTGCCGCGCGCCGGTGACAACGCGCCGATGGCGCTGATGCAGCTGGTCGACAAGGCCGGCGCCGTGGTCGAGGCCGCCAAGCCCACTGCCGCGAAGCCCGCGCGCAAGAAGAAAAAGGCCGCTGCACCCGCGGCGCAAGCCGCTCCTGCCGCCACCGAGACCAAGCCGCGCCGACGCAAGAAAGCTGCCGCCTAAGCAGCTTACGTAAACTTAATTGTTTGAGTGAAGATTCACCGGAGGAGTAGCCATGAGCCTGGGATCTGAATTCAAAGAATTTGCGATGAAGGGCAACGTCATCGACCTCGCGGTCGGTGTCGTGATCGGCGCCGCGTTCGGCAAGATCGTTGCCTCGCTGGTTGGCGACATCATCATGCCGCCGATCGGCATGCTGACCGGCGGCATCAACTTCACGGATCTCGCCGTGAAGCTCGGCCTGGATCCGTCCGGCAAGCCGGTGTTGCTCAAATACGGCTCATTCATCCAGACGGTGCTGGAATTCCTGATCGTGGCGTTCGTGATCTTCATGCTGGTCAAGGGCATCAATTCGCTCAAGCGCCCGCCGCCGCCCGCACCGGCCGTTGCGCCGCCGCCGAGCCGCGAAGAAGTACTGCTGACCGAGATTCGCGATCTGCTCGCGAAGCGCTGATTCAAGGCGCAGCGAACGCATTACGCGTCAGGTTCTCGCTGCCTGAGGCGGTGACGACCAGGTCATCCTCGATACGGATGCCGCCGAAGCGCCGCAGGTCGTCCACCCGGCCCCAGTTGATGTGCGCGCCACGCGCGTCCGCCCGCGCCTGCGCGAGCAGCGGTTCGATGAAGTACAGCCCCGGTTCCATCGTGACCACGAAGCCCGCTTCCAGGCGGCGTGTCAGGCGCAGGTAAGGGTGGCCGGCCGGTCGAGCGATCTCGCCCCCGGCAACCGAACGCTGCAGACCGCCCACATCGTGCACCTGCAGTCCCAGGAGGTGCCCGATGCCATGGGGCAGAAACACGCCGGAAAGCCCGCTGGCGACCGCTTCGTCCGCATCACAGCGGATGAGGTCCGCATCGCGCAGGACGCCCGCCACGGCCCGGTGCGCGGCCAGATGGATGTCCACCCATTCAACGCCCGCCCGCACCTGCGCGCACAGGCACTGCTGGGCCTCGTCCATGGCCTTGATGAGGGCCGCGAATTCCCGGTGGTCCGGCGCGCCCTTGGCGGCGGCGTAGGTGCGGGTGATATCGGAGGCGTAGCCGTGCCATTGCGCCCCGGCATCGATCAGCAAGGAGTGGTGCGCTGCGGGAGGCTCGCGCCTGAGGTTTTGATAGTGCAACACACTGCCGGCCTCGTTGAGGGCAACGATGGCGTTATAGGGCAATTCCTGCTCGCGCTGCTGGATCGCGGCCAGAAAGGCCTGATGAATCGCGTATTCGCTGTCCCCGGCGGCAAAGGCCGCGGCGGCCGCGCCGTGGCCGCGCGCGCCCAGGCGGTTCGCCAGCCGCAGCATCGTCAGCTCATACGGGGTTTTCACGGCACGCGTGAAATCCAGCGCCAGCAGCAGTTTTTCCGGGTTTTGCTCCCCCAGCCCCCACGCGGTCATTTCGTCGCTGGGTGCCCCGATCAGCGCGACCCGCGTCAGATTCTGCGGCAGTGCGGCGCGCACCGCGTCGAGGCTTCCCAAGACCTCTATTTCAAAATGTCGGGTCCACGCGCCTGTAGGACGAGCCTGCGGCTGGTACCAGAAATCGGCCGGCGCACAAATAATCAGTCTGGGTCTGGCCCCCGGTTTCACATAGAGGAAACAGTCCGGCGCGGGTGGCAGCGGACCCCATATGGAGTACCAGGCCTGCGGCCGGAACGGGTAGCTCTGATCGTCGCGAAATAGCGGTAAAAGCAGGCCCGAATACACCAGGATGGCATCGTACGTGGAGCCTGCGAGGGCGGCGCTGAAGCGGCTCTGCAGGCTCGCCAGGTGCTGCTCGTATTCCGCCCCCGATTCGGTCATTGGCTCGGCCATTGCATCATCACACACGGGTTGTCACGGCCATTCATTGCGATATGCTCCATTGTAGTCACAGCATCGCCGCGGGTCGTGGGGATGGCTGTGACAGCGCGCGCAGGCCGGTTCAAGCGCTGTTTTGGCGCAGGGCCCGGCAGGCATTCATGACGGGACGTTCACGAATGTTTAAAAACCGGCCGTAACTCTATAGAATTCTGCGCCGCGATCTGAAATCGCCAGACTAACTAGTTAGTTTTAAATTTGGTCTCTCACCGTTTGCCTTTTCTTTCTCGGGGTACAGCTCAATGAAGACAAAACTCGCTCTCAGCGCTCTTGTTGCCGCGCTCGCGCTGGTGGCCTGCGCCAAGCAGGACGCCACGCCGTCGGCAGCAGATTCGTCGGCCGCCGCGGCCGCCTCCGCCTCCTCTGCCGCTACTGATGCCGCTGCCGCGTCCTCCTCGGCGGATGCAGCTGCCGCTGCTGCTGCCTCTGCTCCGTCCTCAGCGCCGGCTTCCAGCTCGCCGTAGTAACTTCGAAGTTACTGATTCGAGCCTGACCGTGGGCTCGCAAATGGCCCGGACCGGCGCGAGCACGGCTCCGGGCTTTTTGTTGAAGGATCGGACTTGACCATCAGTTTGCGCGACGCCCGCAGTTCGCAGGAAGACCGTTCCTGGATCGCGAAGGTGTTTCGCGACTATATCGATGACCTCGACCCGATGAGCACGGGGATCTTTCCGGTGCTGGGCGAGGTGGGTCATCGCGAGCCCGATCAGGTGGCACGCTGGTTTGGCGATCCGAACGCCTTTCCGTTGGTCATCGCGCAATCGCAGCTGCCGGTGGGCTTCGCGATGGTGGCGCGCGCGAACGCGGCCGGCGCGGACTATCGGATGGGCGAGTTCTTCATTGCCCGGGACCATCGCGGCCTTGGGCTGGGTCGGGGCGCCGTGCAGCTGATCCTGGACCGCTTCGCGGGCCGCTGGGAAATCACTGAATACCAGCGCAACCCCAACGCCGTGAAGTTCTGGCGCCGGGTCGTGACCAGCTATACCGGAGGGCGCTTCGAGGAGCGCATCTTCAATGGCGAGGTGCGCCAGTCCTTCGAGTCGGGACCGCGTCGGCGTTAGACCCGCAGCTACCGCAGCCCTTCAGGGCCTGCATCTGCAGCGACGCCTTCAACCGGGCCGGCCAGCCCACGTGAGCCACCCGCGCAATGGGCAGCAGTTGGTCAAGCAACCACAGCCGCGCCCGCACTCCCAGTATCCGCCACACGCTGTAGATGGCGCTGGCGGCGACGACCGCGATGACCACGCTCCACTGCGCGATGAGCACGTCAGCCCAGCCCCGCGGCGAGCGCCGCGCGATAGGTGATGAACGAGGTCAGGTACGCGAGCGCGAACTGGTAGGCGGCCATGAGTGCAGGATACCGCCAGGTATTGGTCTCCCGGCGGACCACGGCGAGCGTCGACAGGCACTGCGGCGCAAACACATACCAGGCCAGGAGCGACAGCCCGGTCGCCACCGTCCAGCCGCGGGCCAGAATGGGCTGCAGTGCCCCGGCCACGTTCTGCCCGGCTGCGGACATGGAGTACACCGTACCGAGCGCACCCACCGCGACCTCACGTGCCGCGAGGCCCGGCACCAGTGCGACACAGATCTGCCAGTTGAAACCGATGGGGGCGAATACGTAGAGCAGCGCATGGCCGATGCGGCCCGCGAAGCTGTAACTGATCGCCGGATCCGTTGCGCCCGCCGGCGGCGCCGGAAAGCTCGCCAGGAACCACAGCAACACCATCAGCGTCAGCAGCACCGAACCCACCCGCCCGAGAAAAATTCGCGAGCGCTCCCACAGGCCCAGCACCAGGTTTCTGATGTTGGGCCATTTGTATTCCGGGAGCTCGAGCATCAACGGGTGATAGTCACCGCGCATGAAGATGCGCTTGATGGCGAAGGCGACGATCATGGCGCCGGCGACGCCGACCAGGTACAGGGCGAACAGCGTCACGCCCTGCAGATTGAACGGACCGACCATGCGCCGGGGAATGAAGGCGCCGATCAGCAGCGTATAGACGGGCAGGCGTGCCGAGCAGGTCATGAGCGGCGCGATCATGATGGTGGTCAGCCGATCGCGCGCCGCCGGGATGGTGCGCGTGGCCATGATGCCGGGGATCGCGCAGGCGAAGCTCGACAGCAGCGGAATGAAGGCGCGGCCCGACAGTCCGACCTTGCCCATGAGGCGGTCGAGCAGGAAGGCGGCGCGCGGCAGGTAACCTGAATCCTCGAGCGCCAAGATGAAGGCAAACAGAATCAGAATCTGCGGCAGGAACACCAGCACGCTGCCCGCACCGGCGATGACGCCGTCCACCAGCAGATGCCGCAGCGGACCATCGCTCAAGTGCGCGCCGATCCAGCCGCCGAGCGCGGCCATGCCGCTCTGCACCGCATCCATGGGCCATTTTGCCCAGCTGAACACCGCCTGGAACATCAAGAACAGCACCACACCCAGGAGCAGCGGTCCGCTCACCGGATGCAGCACCAGCGCATCCAGCCGCTGCAGCAGGCGCAGCCGGGCGGGCACGCGATAGCCGATGTCATCGAGGATCCGGCGCACCTCGGACTGAGTGGCCTGGATTTCAGCCGCGCTGCCACCGCTGAACTCGATGCGGCCCGCGCCCGCGTCGGGCTGCGGCGTGCGATCCAGCAACGCCACCAGCTCCCGCTCGCCCCCCGGGCGGATGGCGACGGTCTCCACCACCGGCAGGCCGATGGCGCGCGCCAGCGCGGCGCCGTCCAGGCGAAAGCCCCGGTCACGCGCCAGATCCGACATGTTCAGGGCGACCACCATGGGGCGGCCCAGGCGCTTCAGTTCCAGCACCAGTCGCAGGTTCAGGCGCAGATTGGTGGCATCCACCACGCAGACGATCAGATCCGGCGGCTGCTCGGAGGCATGCCGTCCCAGGACGATGTCGCGCGTGATGGCCTCATCCAGCGTGGTCGGCTGCAGGCTGTAGGCCCCGGGGAGGTCGAGCAGGCGATAGGCCCGACCGCTGGTGGGCCCGATGAAGCGGCCCTCCTTGCGTTCCACCGTGACGCCTGGGTAATTGGCGACTTTCTGGCGACTGCCGGTGAGGCGATTGAACAGTGCGGTCTTGCCGCAGTTGGGAACCCCGACCAGCGAGAGCGAAAAGCCGGCCGTTGCGGCTGCGGCGCTCAAGTGGGCAGGGCGTCCTCGACCCAGATGTTCTGCGCTTCGCAGCGCCGCAGCGCGAACTGGCTGCAGCCCACCCGGACCACGAATGGATCGCGTCCCGGACGCGCTTCGGCCACGACTTCCACCCGCTCGCCCGCAATGAAGCCCAGTTCCAGCAGCCGCAGCTCCAGCTGGCTGACGCCCTCAGTGGCCGAGCCCACGGCCACGATGGTTGCGCCCATTCCGGGCCGCAGATCGCTCAGGGCAGTCGGCACCGAGGTGTCGATGGCTTGGCTTCGGACCGCAGTATCCATGCGCCAAGTATCATGAGAACCGTTCGCATTTGCAATGTCATCAAACCGCAATCGCGACCCAATGCCGACTATATTTTTGCGGCCGCGGCCCGTCTGAGCGGTGGCGACACGCTGGGTCTGGCAAGCAGCGGCTTCAGATACGCGCCCGTGTAGGAACCCTTATGGGCGGCGATCTCTTCGGGGGTACCTGTGGCGATGACTTGACCGCCCCCGGCGCCGCCCTCGGGTCCCAAGTCGATTACATAATCGGCGGTCTTGATCACATCCAGGTTGTGTTCGATGACCACGACGGTATTGCCCTCATCGCGCAGCCGATGCAGCACCCGCAACAGCTGCTCGATATCTGCGTAGTGCAGGCCCGTGGTCGGCTCATCCAGGATGTACAGCGTACGGCCGGTGGCCCGCTTGGCCAGTTCCCGCGCGAGCTTCACCCGCTGGGCCTCACCGCCCGAGAGCGTGGTCGCATTCTGGCCGAGGCGCAGATACGAAAGGCCCACATCATGGAGCGTGGCGAGTTTCCCGGCGATGGTCGGCACGTTGGCGAGCAGACGGTGCGCATCCTCGACGGTCATCTCCAGCACTTCATGGATGTTCTTGCCGCGGTAGCGGATCTCGAGCGTCTCGCGGTTGTAGCGCTGACCCTTGCAGACATCGCAGGGCACATACACATCCGGCAGGAAGTGCATCTCCACCCGAAGGACGCCGTCCCCCTCGCACGCCTCGCAGCGGCCGCCCTTGACGTTGAAGCTGAAGCGGCCGGCATCGTAACCGCGCGCGCGGCTTTCGGGCACGGCCGCGAACAGCTCGCGCAGCGGCGTGAACAGGCCCGTGTAGGTGGCGGGATTGGAGCGCGGCGTGCGGCCGATCGGGCTTTGATCGATGTCGATGACGCGATCGATATGTTCCAGGCCCGCGATCCTGCGGCACGGCGCTGACTCGATTGGCGTGCCGTTCAGATGCGCCGCCACGCGATTGAACAGGGTGTCGTTGATCAAGGTGGATTTGCCGGAGCCCGATACGCCGGTGACGCAGGTGAAGAGCGCGAGCGGAATGTCGACATCGATGTCGCGCAGATTGTTGCCGGTCGCGCCCAGGATGCGCAGGTTGCGGTCCGCAATGCGCGGCGTGCGCGCTTTCGGCACCTGGATCGAGCGCGCGCCGCTTAGGTACTGGCCGGTGAGTGAGGCCGGATTGCGCTTGATCTCATCCGGGGTGCCGCTCGCGACGATCTGGCCACCGTGCACGCCGGCTCCGGGCCCCAGATCCACCACGTGATCCGCGGCCAGGATGGCGTCGGTGTCGTGCTCGACGACGATCACCGTGTTGCCCGTATCGCGCAGTGTCGCGAGGGTGCGCAGCAGCCGCGCGTTGTCACGCTGATGCAGGCCGATGGAGGGCTCATCGAGGATATACATGACGCCCGTGAGACCTGACCCCACCTGGCTTGCCAGGCGGATGCGCTGGGCTTCCCCGCCCGAGAGCGTCTCGGCGCTGCGGTCGAGCGTCAGGTAATCCAGCCCGACATCCTTGAGGAAACGCAGCCGGTCGCCCACATCCTTGAGGATCCGCGCGGCGACCTCCGCGCGCCAGCCGGGCAGGGTCAACGCCTGCATCATCGTCAGCGCATCGCCCACCGACAGATGCGCGATCTGCGGCAGCGTGTAGTCGCCGACGAACACGAAGCGCGCGGTGCGATTCAGACGCGTGCCGCCACACTCGGGACAGGCGTGGTTGCCGAGATACTTCGCGAGTTCCTCGCGCACGCGTGGCGACTGGGTCTCCCGGTAGCGGCGCTCCATGTACGGCAGGAAGCCTTCAAACGGATGGCGCTTCTTCGACAGCCGCCCGTTGGCCTGCATCTGCCGGAACTCGATCGACTCACCGCCGCTGCCTTCCAGCAGTGCCTTGCGGATTTTCTGCGGTAACTCGTCCCAGGGGGTTTCCACATCAAAACCGTAGTGGCGCGCGAGCGAGGTCACGATCTCCATATAGTGCACGTTGTTGCGATCGCGTCCGCGCACCGCGCCGGTGGCCAGCGACAGCGAGCCGTTGGCGACGATGAGGCGCGGATCAAAGAACGGTTTGACGCCCAGTCCGTCGCAGCTGGGACAGGCGCCCGCCGGGTTGTTGAAGGAAAACAGCTTCGGTTCCAGCGGCGGCACGCTATAGCCGCACACCGGGCAGGCGTGCCGGCTCGAGAACACCACCGGCTCGTGCGAGGACAGCGGGCTTCCCGGCAGATAGATCAGGTGGGCAAGGCCCCCCGACAGGCGCAGCGCGGTCTCGAAGGACTCGGCCAGCCGCACGGCGATGTCCGGACGCACCTTCAGGCGGTCGACCACGGCTTCGATACTGTGCTTGCGCTTCGGGTCGAGGTCGGGCCGCGCATCCAGTTCGTGCAGGTGGCCGTCGATGCGCACCCGGACGAAGCCCTGGCGGGCAAGATCATCAAATACCTGGCTGTGCTCCCCCTTGCGGTCGCTGATCAGCGGTGCCAGCAGGGCGATCGGGGTGTCCTCGGGCAGCTTCAGGACCTGGTCGACCATCTGGCTGACCGTCTGGGCCGTCAGATCAATGCCATGGTCCGGGCAGCGCGGCGTGCCGGCCCGCGCAAACAGCAGGCGCAGATAGTCATAGACCTCGGTCACCGTCCCCACGGTGGAGCGCGGATTATGCGAGGTCGCCTTCTGCTCGATGGCGATGGCCGGTGACAGCCCCTCGATCGAGTCGACGTCCGGCTTGTCCATCATCGACAGGAACTGCCGGGCGTACGCGGACAGGGATTCGACGTAGCGGCGCTGGCCTTCCGCATACAGGGTGTCGAACGCCAGCGAGGACTTGCCCGATCCTGAAAGTCCGGTGAACACGATGAGCCGGTCGCGCGGCAGATCCAGATCTATGCCGCGCAGGTTGTGGGTGCGGGCGCCGCGGATGCGGATGTACTGCATGAATCGTTAAGCGGGGATTCCCGCCCCAGTCAAAAGTGAACAAACCCCGAAGCATACGCCGTCGCGCCGGCGCTGCCGTCCGTCTACACTATGTGGAGACGACATTGCGCATAGGAAGGTCTGCCATGGCACGCGGCATCAACAAGGTCATTCTCATCGGTCACCTGGGTCAGGATCCGGAAGTGCGCGCGCTGCCGTCCGGTTCCAGCATCGCCAACCTGCGCATCGCCACCACCGAAAGCTGGAAGGACAAGCAGTCCGGGGAATTCAAGGAACAGACCGAGTGGCACACGGTGGTGCTGTTCGGTCGCACCGCCGAAGTGGCCGCGGAGTACCTGAAGAAGGGCTCGCAGGTGTATATCGAAGGCCGTCTGCGCACCCGCAAGTGGCAGGACAAGACCGGCAATGATCGCTATTCCACTGAAATCGTCGGCAACGACATGCAGATGCTGGGCGGCCGTGGCCAGGGCGGCGGTGCCGCCGGCGCTGAGGGTGGTGGGCGCCAGGCGTACGCCGCGCGCGATACGGCGCGCAGCACGGGCGGCGCGGCCGCCGCGGGCGCGGGCAGCAGTGGCGGCGAATTCAGCGACGCGCCGGCGACCAGCACCGAGCACGACTTCGACGACGACATTCCCTTCTAGCGGGCCGTCGGCGGCTCCAGTGCCGCATGGATCATGGCCAGGAAGTCGCGGGTGCCCTTGAGATCCGCGGCGAGCAGCACCCGCAGCCGTTCCCGTGGCCCATCGTAGCTTGTGGAGACGGCCACGGGCTCCTTGAGCGAGCCCAGCACCTCGGCGGTGGCCGCGAGCATGCCCGTGATGCGGCTCGCGAGCGCCGGTGCCACACCCTCTATCTGGATGACGCTGGATACCTCGACTCGTCCCCCGGGCGCGAGCGCGCGCTGCTCAACACTTGCCAGCGGCCGGCCGGCGAAGCTTTCCAGATCGTCCAGGGCAATGCGGTACTGCTTGCCGATGCGGGTCGCCCTGAGCGCGCCGGCGCGCACGTAGTTGCGGATGGTGCGCACGTTCAGCTTCAGTATCGCAGCGACCTGCTCGACGCTGAGCAGCGAGGCGGCATGGGGAGGCGGGACAGGCGTCGCCATAAATGTATTAAAAAGACCTTATTTTCCATATTATAGGGATGTTTAAGGTAGATTGCATCCGATCCAGACAACCCGCGGCGAAATCGCAGTTTCACCACGCCCCGCGCCCGCCGACGGGTAAAATTGCCGCTGTTTCCACGATTCACCCAGGTATGCCCGGCCGCTACTTCATCAAGACGTTCGGTTGCCAGATGAACGAATACGACTCCGCGCGCATGGCGGATGTCCTGCATAGCAGCGCTGGCATGGTTCCCACCGACACGGCGGCCGAGGCCGACGTTCTCATCATGAACACCTGCTCGGTGCGCGAAAAAGCCGAGGACAAGGTGTATTCCCTGCTGGGCGAGTGGCGCGTCCTCAAGGCGGCGCGTCCGCATGTGGTCATCGGCGTGGGCGGCTGTGTCGCGAGCCAGGAGGCCGGCACGATCGTGAAACGGGCGCCATGCGTGGATCTTGTATTCGGCCCGCAGACCCTGCATCGCCTGCCGCAGATGATTGCGCAATTGCGCAGCACGGGGCGCAGCGTCGTCGATGTGAGCTTTCCCGCCATCGAGAAGTTTGATGAGCTGCCCCCGCCGCGCGCCGAGGGCGCCGCGGCCTTCGTGTCCATCATGGAAGGCTGCAGCCGCTACTGCAGCTTCTGCATCGTTCCGTATACGCGCGGCGAGGAGATCAGCCGGCCGCTGGCCGATGTGCTCGGCGAAGTGGCGACGCTCGCCGACCAGGGCGTCAGCGAAGTGACGCTGCTCGGGCAGAACGTGAACGCCTATGCCGGACCGATGGCGGACGGCGCGCGGGTGGATCTGGCGACGCTCATCCATCATGTGGCGGGCATCCGCGGCATCGAGCGCATCCGCTTCACCACCTCGCATCCGGTGGAGTTCACCGACAGTCTGATCGAGGCTTACGCGAACGTGCCGAAGCTCGCCAATCACCTGCACCTGCCGGTGCAGAGCGGCTCGGACCGCGTGCTGTCGCTGATGAAGCGCGGTTACACGGCGCTGGAGTTCAAGGACCGCATCCGCAAGCTGCGAGCGGTGCGGCCGGACATCAGTGTCTCCTCGGATTTCATCATCGGCTTTCCCGGCGAAACCGAGCGCGATTTCGCGGCCACCATGCAATTGATCCGCGATGTGGGATGCGATTCCTCGTACAGCTTCCTGTACAGCCGGCGACCGGGCACTCCCGCGGCCTCACTGCCCGATGACGTGCCGCAGGCCGTCAAGCAGCAGCGGCTCGAGCAGCTGCAGGCGCATATTGATGACCACGCACGCCGGATCAGCGAGCAGATGGTCGGGAGCGTGCAGCGCGTGCTGGTGGTCAGGCCCTCGCGGCGCGATGCGCGCGAACTTGCCGGGCGCACCGAGAACAACCGCTGGGTCAACTTCGCAGGTCCCGAATCCCTCACGAACCGGTTCGTCGATGTGACGATCACCGAAGCGCGCGCGCATACGCTGCGCGGACGGCTCAAGGTACGCGATGCAGCGTGAGTTTGAGCTCGAGCCCGCCGACAATGCGCGGCTGGCAAAACTGTGTGGCCCGCTGGATGAGAACCTGCGACTGGTGGAAGGCCGCCTGAATGTCGAGGTGCATCGGCGTGGCGAGAATTTCCGCGTCGTGGGCGAGCGTGCGCCGGAGGCCGAGGAAACCCTGCGCGAGCTGTTCCGACTTTCCAAGGACGAGGATGTGACGCCGCACCATGTGCATCTGACGCTGCACGAGCGCGCCCAGGATGGGGAAAGCCCGGCTGGCCGCGACGGTGATGAACCCTCGATCCGCGTGCTGCGCGGTGCCATCCGCGCTCGCGGCGGCAATCAGCGTGAGTACTTGAGGCAGATCAGGGTGAGCGACCTGACCTTCGGCGTGGGACCGGCCGGCACCGGCAAGACCTATCTCGCGGTGGCCTCGGCGGTGGAAGCCCTGCAGGCGGAACGCGTGCGCCGCATCGTGCTGGTGCGACCGGCGGTGGAAGCGGGCGAGCGCTTGGGGTTTCTGCCGGGCGATCTGTCGCAGAAGGTCGATCCGTATCTGCGGCCCATGTATGACGCGTTGTACGAGATGCTGGGCTTCGATCGTGTGGCGCGCTTCATCGAGCGCAACGTGATTGAAGTGGCGCCGCTGGCGTTCATGCGCGGCCGCTCGCTCAATGATTCGTTCATCATTCTGGATGAGGCGCAGAACACCTCTCCGGAGCAGATGAAGATGTTCCTGACGCGCATTGGGTTTGGCTCGCGCGCGGTGGTGACCGGAGATGTCACCCAGACCGATCTGCCGCACGGCAAGCCGTCCGGTCTGCGGCACGCGCTCGGTGTCCTGAAGGGTGTCGCCGGGGTCTCCTTCACCTTCTTTGATGCCCGCGATGTGGTGCGCCACCCGCTGGTCCAGCGCATCGTGCAGGCCTATGAAGCGCGCGGTGACGCGCCGTGAAGCCGTCCGCCGCGGCCGCCGCGCGCTCACCGCTGCTGGTGGATGTGGTGCGCGCAGGGCGTGACTGGGCTCCCTCCGGCGCCGAGATCCGGACCTGGGCGAGCGCCGCGCTCGGTCGCCGCGCGGCGGGTGCGGAACTTGCCGTGCGGGTCGTGAAGCCTGCCGAGAGCAAACGCCTGAATGCCCGCTATCGCGGCCGCAACCGGCCGACCAACGTGCTGTCGTTTCCGGTGTCGCAGCAGCCGGCGGGCGACGCCGGTGCGCAGCGCGCCCCACGCCCGCTCGGGGATCTGGTCATCTGCGCCCGGGTCGTGCGCGCCGAGGCGCGCCAGCAGCGCAAGGCGCTCAAGGCACACTGGGCGCACCTGGTGATTCACGGCGCGCTGCATCTGCTCGGTTATGATCACGAGCGCGACGCGGAGGCGCGGCGCATGGAGCGGCGCGAAGTGGCCGTGCTCAAACGCTTCGGCATCATCAATCCCTACCGGAGCCTCGGTGTCTAAAGACGGCAATGCCACGGGGCGCTGGCTGCGCCGTATCACCCAGTCCCTGGCGGGTGAGCCGCAGGACCGCGAGGCCCTCGTGGGCCATATGCTTGAGGCGCGTGAACACGGCCTCATCGACGGCGATGCGATGGCGATGCTACAGGGTGTGCTGGATGTCGCCGATCTGCAGGTGCGCGACATCATGGTGCCGCGCACGCAGATGGCGGTGGTGCGCCGTGCGGAGCCGGCACCGGTCATTCTGGCGCGCGTCATTGAAAGCGGACACTCACGCTTCCCGGTGATGGACGATGACCGGGACGACATCGTCGGCATCCTGCTCGCCAAGGATCTGCTGCGCCTGTGTGCGCCAGGCGAGCAGGAGCGTTTCAACATCCGTGAGTTCATGCGCCCGGCCGTGTTCGTGCCCGAATCGAAGCGACTGAACATGCTGCTGAAGGAATTCCGCGGCAACCGCAACCACATGGCGATCGTCGTGGATGAGTACGGCGGAGTCTCGGGACTCGTGACCATCGAGGATGTCATCGAACAGATCGTCGGGGACATCGATGACGAGTTCGATATCGAAGAGGACGACCTGAACATCCGCAAGGAGGCCGAGCATCAGTACGCGGTGCGCGGTGTCACGCGGCTCGAGGAGTTCAACGAATATTTCGGCACGCAGCTTGTGGATGAGGGCTTCGATACCGTAGCGGGACTGGTGATGAAGACGCTGGGGCGGCTGCCCCGCCGCGGTGAGGCGGTGAACCTGGCGGGGCTCGAAGTGCGCGTCGTGCGTGTCGACCGGCGCCGCATCGACATGCTGCGGGTGACTTCACCGGGCGATCTGCCGCCGCGCCCGGCCCTCGCGGCTGACTGACGCGGTCGTTAGAAAGCCGTGACGTTGCATTCGAACCCGCTGCTCGCGGACCGGCGTGTGCGGTTGGCGCTGGCCGCCGCCGCGGGTGCCGCCCTGTGCGCGGCCTTCGCGCCCTCGAACCTGTGGCTGCTGGCGCTGTTGTCGCCGGCGCTCTTGATGTCGCTGTGGCAGGGTGCGTCGCCCCGGCACGCTGCGGCCCTGGGGTTCTGGTTCAACGTCGGCACGTTCGCCGCGGGCACGTACTGGCTCTACATCAGTATCCACACGGTCGGCCAGGCGCCCGCATGGATCGCCTTCATCGCCATGATCGGGTTGGTCTGCATCCTGGCGCTGTACGGCGCCGCGCTCGGCTGGCTGGTGGCCCGCTGGCTGCCGGCGACCGGTGCGTTGCGCTGGATGGCCGCGTTACCCGCGGCATGGCTGCTGGAGGAATGGTTCCGTGGCTGGTTTCTCACCGGCTTCCCGTGGCTGTCGCTCGGCTATTCGCAGACCGGCACCTGGATGGCGGGGGTCGCGCCGATACTCGGCGTCTACGGCGTCTCCGCGCTGCTGCTCATCGGCGCCGGGGCGCTGGTGACCCTGGGTTTGGGCACCCGGCGCGAGCGGCTGCTGGCGGGCATGGTGCTGGTGGCGATCTGGGTAGTGCCCTGGTCAGTGCGCGGCATCCCCTGGACCTCCCCCGCAGGCCCCGCGATCAGCGTCGCCATCGTGCAGGGCGCGATACCGGAGGATGAGAAGCTGCAGGCGGCGCAGCTGGACAACCAGCTGGAGACTTACCGCGACCTGACGCAAGGGGTCCTGGGCGCCCAGGTAATCGTGTGGCCCGAGGCCGCCGTGCCCGACACGGCCCAACACTCGGCCGACTACCTGCTGGCGCGCTATCACGAAGCGCATGCCCACCATTCCGCGCTCGTCGTCGGCATATTTCGCGAGAACAAGGCCGGTGACCTCTACAACTCTCTGGTGAGCCTGGGCGATGACAGCGTCGACTGGTACGACAAGCAGCACCTCGTGCCCTTCACCGAAGCGATACCGGGGCCGGCGTTTGCCCGCGAGTGGCTGGAGTTCATGCATCTGCCCTTCGAGGGTTTCGAATACGGCGCCTCCAACCAGGAGCCCGTGGCGGCCGGGGCCTTGATGCTGCTGCCGGCCATCTGCTACGACGATGCGTACGGCAGTTCAAACCTGCACATGCTGCGCACGGCCAATGCACTTGTGACCGTGACGAACGATGGCTGGTTTGGCCACTCCACGGCCCGTTACCAGCATCTGCAGATTGCCCAGATGCGGTCCATCGAGACCGGCCGCTACCTCGTGCGGGCGGCGAATGACGGTATTTCTGCGATCATCGGCCCCGACGGGCGCGTACTGGCTCAGGCACCGGGCTTTGTCCAGGCCATATTGCGTGGCTCGGTGGTGCCGATGCGCGGTCTGCCGCCGTATGCGCGGTTTGGAAACTGGTTGATAATTTCCCTCAGCGCCACCACGCTGGCGGTGATCCTTGCCTGGGGCTTCGCCCGGGGCAGACGCAATCTTGGCAGCTAGACGGAGTTGTACATGACCCTTTCACGGTCGGCCCGCGGGGCAGCTTTCGCAGTGATCGCAACAGTGACCGCCGGATATATTCCGGGTGTGTCCTTCGCCCAAGGCGCGCCGGCGGCCCGGGCGGTGGAACCGCTGCCCGCGGTCACCATGCCGGACTTCTCGGCGCTGGTGGAGCGCTACGGCCCGGCGGTCGTGAACGTCGAGGTGGTCGAGCGTCCGCAGGCCGCGGGTCGCGGCGGACCGGATGATGCGGATGATCCGTTGAATGACTTCTTCCGCCGCTTCGGCATTCCCAACCAGGGTCAGGGCCAGCCGCGCAATGCGCCGCCCGCGCATGGCACGGGTTCCGGTTTCATCGTCAGTCCCGATGGCTACATCCTGACCAATGCCCACGTCGTGTCCGCGGCGCAGACCGTCACCGTGCGCCTGACCGACCGGCGCGAGTTCCAGGCCAAGGTCGTCGGCCAGGACGAACGCACCGATGTCGCGGTCATCAAGATCGATGCCACCAGTCTGCCGGTGGTGAAGATCGGTGATCCGCGGTTGCTGAAACCCGGTCAATGGGTGGTCGCGATCGGCTCGCCCTTCAACTTCGACAACACCGCCACGGCCGGCATCGTCAGCGCGACCGCGCGCGCGCTGCCCAATGACAATTATGTGCCGTTCATCCAGACCGACGTGGCGGTGAATCCGGGCAACTCCGGCGGCCCGCTGTTCAACACCCGTGGCGAGGTCGTCGGCATCAACTCGCAGATCTTCAGCCAGACCGGCAGCTACATGGGCCTGTCCTTCGCGATTCCGATCGACATCGCCGTGAACGTCGAGAACCAGATCATCAAGACCGGACACGTCATGCGCGGTCGGATCGGCGTCTCCATCGTGGACGTGAATGCCGCATTCGCGGAGTCCTTCGGCCTCGGCCGCCCGCGCGGCGCGCTGGTACAGATTGTCGAGCCGGGCGGTCCCGCGGAAAAAGCCGGTATCAAGCCCGGCGATATCATCCTCGCGGTCAATGGCCAGAACATCGAACACTATGGTGAGCTGTCACTGTTGATCTCGAACATGCATCCGGGCGCCGATGTGCACATCTCGATATGGCGCGAACGCAAGGCGCAGGATGTGACCGTGAAGGTTGCGCTGGTGAGCGATGAAAGCGCCGATGCCGGCGCCAAGCCCGCCAAGAGTCCGACCAGCGGCCAGGCCGAACGCCTCGGACTCAAACTGCGCGTGCTGAGCGTCGAGGAGAAGCAACAGGCCCAGACCACCGGCTCGCTCGTCGTCGAGAGTGTGTCGGGCCCGGCGGCTGCGGGCGACGTGCAGCCGGGCGACATCGTCCTCGGCATCAACGGCAAGGCCGTGCATACCACCCAGGAGCTGGTGGCCGAGGCGAAGACGGCGGGCAAGACCATCGCGCTGCTGGTGCAACGTATGGGCCAACAGCTGTTTCTACCGCTGCACCTGAACTGACCGGCGATGCAGGAAACCTACGACCCGGCGGCCACTGAACGGGCCGCCCAGGACTATTGGGATCGAACCGGCGCCTTCGCGGCCCAGGAGACGCCTGGGCTGCCCAAATACTACTGCCTGTCCATGTTCCCGTATCCGTCGGGGCGGTTGCACATGGGTCACGTGCGCAACTACACCATCGGGGATGTCATCGCGCGCTTCATGCGCATGCAGGGCCGCAACGTCATGCAGCCCATGGGCTGGGACGCGTTCGGCCTGCCGGCCGAGAACGCGGCCATGCAGAACGGCGTGCCGCCGGCCAAGTGGACACGCGACAACATCGCCTACATGAAGCAGCAGCTGCGCTCGCTCGGGTTCGCCATCGACTGGCGTCGTGAAATCGCCACCTGCGATCCGGCGTACTACCGCTGGAATCAGTGGTTCTTCCTGCGCATGCTTGAAAGCGGCATCGCCTATCGGCGCACCGGTGTCGTGAACTGGGATCCGGTGGATCAGACGGTGCTCGCGAATGAGCAGGTCATCGATGGCCGCGGCTGGCGCACGGGCGCGCTCATCGAGAAGCGCGAAATCCCGATGTACTACCTGAACATCACCCGCTACGCCCAGGAGCTGCTCGACTCGCTCGAGGATCTGAGCGAGTGGCCGGAGCGCGTCAGGCTGATGCAGGCCCACTGGATCGGGCGCAGCGAAGGCACCGAGATTGCCTTTGCCTACGCTCCCGATCTGGAACAACTGATGGGCGGCGCTGCGACCCTCAAGGTCTTCACGACCCGCGCCGACACGTTGTTCGGCGCGACCTTCATGGCCATCGCGGCCGAGCACCCGATCGCCACGGTGGCCGCGGCCGGCAGCGAGACGATCGCGGCATTTGTCGATGAGTGCAAGCGCGGCAGTGTCATGGAAGCCGACATCGCGGTGCAGGAGAAGAAGGGCATCCGCACGGGGCTCCATGTGCTGCATCCCTTCACCGGTCAACCCATGGAAGTGTGGATCGCCAACTACGTACTCATGGGTTACGGCGAAGGCGCCGTCATGGGCGTGCCGGCTCACGATGAGCGCGATTTTGAATTCGCGACGCGCTCCGGCATCGCCATCCGCACGGTGGTGAAGTCCGCGACCGGCGCGTACGAGACGGTCGTGGCGCCCTGGCAGGAGGCCTACGGGGAACACGGCATCACCGTGAATTCCGGAGAATTCTCGGGGCTTGGATTTCAGGCGGCGGTGGATGCCATCGCCGCGGCGCTGGCAGCGCGCGGCATCGGCAGGAAGCGGGTGCAGTTTCGCCTGCGTGACTGGGGCATTTCGCGCCAGCGCTACTGGGGCTGTCCGATTCCGCTGATCCATTGTCCGGCCTGCGGCGTCGTGCCGGTTCCGGATGAGCAGCTGCCGGTGCTGCTGCCGGAGGACCTGGTGCCCGATGGCAGCGGTAATCCGCTCGCCAAGACCCCCGCGTTTTATGCATGCAGCTGTCCGAAGTGCGGCGCCGCGGCGCGCCGTGAAACCGACACCATGGATACGTTCGTGGATTCTTCGTGGTATTTCCTGCGCTATGCCAGTTTCGACAACGCACAGGCCATGGTGGATGAGCGGGCCCGCTACTGGATGCCGGTGGATCAGTACATCGGTGGTATCGAGCACGCCATCCTGCACCTCTTGTACTCGCGCTTCTGGACCAAGGTCATGCGTGACCTTGCCCTGCCCAGCGTCAATGAGCCCTTCACCAACCTGCTCACACAGGGCATGGTGCTCAATCACATCTACTCGCGCCATCCGGCCGAAGGCCGGCGGCAGTTTTTTGATCCGGCCCAGGTCACGATCACGGAAAGCCACGGCACCACGCGCTACACCGCACCCCTGTCCAGTGGCGAGGTCGTGGAGGTGCAATACGACGGCTTGGGCACCATGTCGAAGTCGCGCAACAACGGGGTCGACCCACAGAAGCTGGTCGAACGCTTCGGCGCCGATACCGTGCGGCTGTTCGTGATGTTCACGGCGCCGCCGGAGCAGACCCTGGAGTGGTCGGATGAGGGCGTGCAGGGCTCCTTCCGGTTCCTGCGCCGACTGTGGATCGCGGTGCAGGCGCACGTGCGTGCGGGTCCGGCGCCGGCGCTGGATGTCGCCGCCCTGGATGCCGGCCAGAAGGCCCTGCGCCGCAGCGCACACCAGACACTGGCCAAAGTGACCGATGACATTGGCCGGCGCCGCACCTTCAATACGGCCATCGCGGCGGTGATGGAGCTGCTCAATGCCGTGGGGCGCTTCGATGACCCCTCGCCGCAGGGGCACGCCGTGCGCCATGAGGCCTTCGGCATCGTCGCCGTAGCCTTGTCACCGATCGTGCCGCATGTGTGTCATGCGCTGTGGCAGGCGTTGGGGCATGAAGGCGCGCTCATCGATCAGCCCTGGCCCGTGCCCGATGCGGCGGCCCAGCTGCAGGAGCAGATCGAGATCAGTGTCCAGGTGAACGGCAAGATGCGCGCGCGGGTCGGCGTTGCCGCCGGCGCGGATGAGGCGACGGTGCGGGACATCGTCCTGGCGGATGAACGCGTCCAGAAATTCGTCGGTGCGGCCACCCCTCGCAAGCTGATCTATGTGCCCGGCAAACTGGTGAACATCGTTGTCTGAGACACGCAAAGCGGCCGTCATCGTGCTCGCGACGCTGCTGTTCGCCCTGTGCGGCTGCGGCTTCCACCTGCAGGGTCGCGCGCCGCTGCCGAAGGAGTTCAAACTCTCATACGTGGATGCTCGCGATCGGCAGAGTGACTTCGTGCAGGGATTGCGCAACGCGCTCTTGGTGTCGGGTGTCGAGCTCACCGAGGATACCAAGGCCGCCACAGCGACCGTGCATGTACTGGATGACAAGCGCACGCGACGCATCCTGTCGGTGTCACCGGATAACCTGCCGCGCGAGTACGAGCTCACCTATACAGTGCGGTTCTCGGTGACCGCGGGCGACAAGGAGTTGCTGCCGGCGCAGGAAGTCGAAACGACGCGCGAGTACAGCTTCGCGGTCAGTGAGCTCCTGGCCAAGGAAAACGAGGAGGCCATCCTGCAGGCGGCGCTCGCCCACGACCTGGTCGACGCGGTAATGCGACGCCTGTCGCGACTCTAGGCGCTCAAGGCTCGCAACCCAGATGCTGCGACTGACCAACGTGGATCGGGTCGAGCTGGCGCTGGTACTGCATCACTACGGCCTGAACCTGACACTGACCGCGCCGCAGGAGGCTATTCCAGGCTCCTACTGGGGCGATACCGAGGCCGGCCTCAAAGGCGATCAGCTGTATGCGCGGCTCGATACCCCGGTGCACTCCGTGCTCCATGAAGCCTCCCACTATGTCTGCATGACACCGGAACGCCGCGCGGGGCTGGATCGTGATGCCGGTGGCGATGATCCCGAAGAGTCCGCGGTGTGTTACCTGCAGATCCTGCTGGCCGATGCGCTGGCGGGGGTCGGGCGCGACCGGCTGATGCAGGACATGGACGCGTGGGGTTACAGCTTTCGCTTGGGAAGTACCCGGGCCTGGTTTGAAGGTGACGCGACGGATGCGCAGGACTGGCTGCGCGTCCATGGCGTCATTCGGGCGGACGGGTCCCTGACGGGGGAGCTGCGCTGCTAGCTTGCGCCTCAACCTCGGCCAGGAGCTTGCTCGCGGTAGCCGGATCGCCGGCGGCGCGGGCCAGCTCGGCAAGCCGCCGCAACTGATCGTCTGTCGATGGTCGGAACTGCGTCGAAACCGCCAGCCGCTGCCGCGCAATCTGCAGCGCCTCGCCCGTCGCCCGTCGCTGCAGGAGCAGCGGCAACAGCATCTGAGCCAGATGATCCGCCAGGCGCTGATCGGTGAACTTCGCGGCGCGCGCGTAGAGCCAGCGGTATTCGTCGATCGGCTGGGGGGATTGCGCTACCAGCTTGCGTACCGAATCCCGCGCCTTGACGAAATATCCGCCGCGCAGCTCCGCATGCAGCTGATCCATGGTCCGGTCCCGTTCGCGCGCGAGCTCGGCATTGGCGCGTTCGATTTTCCGCTCCGGCGCCGCCGCCGCCTTGATATCAAGCTCCCAGCGCGATTCGTACAGCGTTCCGCCGATGCACACGAATGTGGCCAGCCACAAATACACGCCCACGATGTGGGCGAGCAGGCCGATCAGTACGCCACGCATTCCTCCTATCAACCCGAAGACCTGGGTCGGCAGGAACGAGTCGGCGCGCCACAGGGAACCGAGGGAGAAAGTGCTCGAATGCAGTACCCACAGCGGCACCGCCCATGCGGCGCAAAGGACAAGAACCAAGGCCGCATAAGTCGCCGGTATCCGCGCGATCGTGCCCAATGCCGCGACGGGATTGAGCGCGGCGATGAACTGACCCGTCATGATCATTCCCCCGATCAGAACCGGAAACAGGGCGATCAACAGCAGGCGCAAGGTGAAAATCACGGCAGGGTGCAGCCACTGGCGCAACTTTTCGGTGGCGCAGTAGAAAATGATGACGAGCAGCAGCGATCCGATCGACCGGGTTGCGAATGTGCCCAGCATGTCGGTCGACAGCACCAGGGGTTCGCGGCGGCCCTCCATCGCGTGATCAAGCAGCGCAAATCCGTAGCAGAAAAACAATAGGGCGGTGATGAGAAACAGTTCGATGCCGACAACGCCCACTTGCTCGGCAAGGGTGAGGGCCAGGGAAAAACCCAGAATCGAAAGCAACGGCGATGCCTTGAGAGGCTCCAGTAGGTAACGCGCAATGGCAAACAGCCGCATGCTCGTTTCTCGCTTCAACGATGGCGGTTCATCCCGACCAGAACGGGCATCAGCAGGTAGGGGATCAATGTCAGGAGCGCCACCGTCACGACCAGCCAACTGAGCGCCCACTGATAACCGAAAGCCAGGTTGAGCTGCCACACCGCGATCAGGCAAAGGGCCGCCCCCGCGCCGACACTGCTCGCGGGCCTATTGAGGGTCCTCAGTGTGTCCAGGCTCTGGAACCGCGGCAGCAGGCAAAGACCCATACCGAGCAGCAACACCGGCACAATCAGCAGTTCATAGTGCGGTGACTGCAGCCACTCGAGCGCCGAAGCGCGCGATCGATAGAGTCTGCCGCCGATATCGAGCAACAGGAAAAACAGCGCCGTCACACCCAGGCTGATCTTCCAGCCGTGTTTTTTTCTGTCCACGCTCTCGGCGAACAGTTGCAGCGACATGAAGTAGGCGCCCGCGGCCCAGGAAGTTGCCGTGACGACGATGAGCAACAGCAGCAGGCTCAGATACGAACCCGTGACGCCCTGCCAGACGGCGAGGCGCGACCAGAGGCTGACGAGGGCTGCGTTATTGCTGCTGCCGAGGACGAAGACGACCACGACAGCAAGCAGGATCGCGAAGCTCACCAGATAGCTTTTGACCGCCAGCCGCAATTTGGCAAAGGCGATCTCGGTGTCCGATAACGGGCGGGTGGCGCCGAACAATCCCAGCTGGACGCGGCGGGTCAGGTTTTTCGAAACGTAGGCGCCTCCCACCAGCGGGGCGATGACAAAAAACAGGAACAGCAACAGCGCCGGCAGCACGAACGAAGGGGAATGGCGGATCCGGGCGAAGGCGACCGATGCCAAAGGCCCCGCTCCGAGAATGGTCATGCACGTCGGCAGAACTCGACCGTATACGCGCCACTCATACCAGTTCTGGGCAGCAACGCCGTTGGCCAACGCCGGCGATCGGGTTTGGCGGGACCACCGACCGGACGAAAAAAGAATACGCCTGACATGGTCATAAAAATCCAAGGTGTCGCCGCGTCGTGCTCGAATCACGGCAAGGTAGGCAAGGCCCAGACCAGTTATCGCGGTCACTGCTAAGCCCACGGCGCCCCAGGTTCTGCCAAAGAGATTCTCCGACTCGTTGGCCAACAACGATACGACCGATAGGACCGCGACGATGGCCATGACGGTGAGTAACACGATCCGCATGGCTCGCGAGGGCAGCAACTCCCAACTCATGGCCTGCAGCCAGCACATCAGGGACGTGATGGCCGCGGCGATGATCAGCTGTTGCGCCCAGTTGAAGTGCACGCCCGACACGTAGTACAGCCACAGCAGTACGAAGCCGGATGTGAACGATGCGCCTGCCGCGATCGGCACCAGCGCGAGCAGCCACGTCGGAGCCGGCAGCAGCAGAATATGTTTCGGAAATCCGCCGCTCTTGCTGCCAGCCGTGAGATCCACGTAGGCAAAAATGAGGGCGAACTGCAAGGCGCAGCCCATGAGAATCAGCAAGCTGATGGGTGTGGCCGCACCCACCGGAGCGATTGGCAATTTACCCAGGTACGCTTTTCCCGCAAACCAGGCCAGAGGGGGAATCAGGGTGGTCCCAATGATCGCCCACCTGTTCTTGCCAAACAGCTCCGCAGTCAGTGCTGCCACCGGGGCCCGGTACATCAGGCGACCTCGCTAAGAATATGCCGCTGCGGACTCCTGGCGAGGAATGCCTCGTTGAGCGAAAGCCGCCGTTGATCGAGGATCTGCGCGCCTTGCTGCTTGAGCAGGTTCGTCAGCTGCGCAATGTCGGCGAAGCAAAACAATTGCCACTCGGTACCGTCCTGCGTCGCCTTGAATACGCCGGGAAGCGCCTGCCACGCCAGCGGCGCGGAGATTCGCACGCTGATCTGATAATGCTTCTCGAGCACCGCCTCCATGGATTCCGACAACAGCACCTTGCCTTGGCTGAAAAACAGCAGGTGATCGCAAACCTGCTGAACTTCATCCAGCAGGTGCGAGGACAACAGTACGCTGCGACCATCCTCCACCACTGTCCGAATTACCGCGGCCAGAATCTCGTTGCGGGCCACCGGGTCCAGTCCCGATGACGGTTCATCCAGCACCAGAAGCTCCGGCCGGTGTGCCTGCGCCGCGCACAGTCCCACTCTTGCCTGCTGACCCTTTGACAACTCGCCGATCTTCTTGTGGGGGTCGACATTCACTTCCTCCACCAGTTTCGCGGCGTAGCTTGCGTCCCACTTGGCATAAAAGGCGCCCATGTAGTTCATGAACTGGGCAATGGTCATCCACTCCGGAAAATCAGGTTGTTCCGATAGATACCCGATGCGCGACAACACTTCCTTGGGACGCCTGACCGGATCCATGCCGAATACCGATACCGAACCTTGCTGCGCCCGATAGAGGCCGAGAATGTGTTTGATCAAGGTGGTCTTGCCGGCGCCGTTCTCGCCGACAATGCCAAACACGTGTCCCCGCGGAAACTGAATCGTCACATCGTCCAGCGCCGCCTTGCCGTTGAAGCGCCGCGTCAGATGCTGAATGTCGATAATGGGGATTTGTCTGTCCATGGCCTTTACTCACCTTTGCTCGCTGCGTCGTCCATCTCACGAATGAGCTTGATCAGATCCTTGGTCGAGATATTCATGTGCCCGGCTTCAGTCAGCAGTGACCGCACCCGCTCTTTGATCTGCCTGCGGCAGGTCTCCGCGGAGAAGGAAGTCGTGCCCGCGGCGACGAAAGATCCGGCGCCGCGTTTGGTATACAGCCATCCGGCTGCTTCCAGTTCCCGATAGGCCCTGGCAACCGTGTTCGGATTGATCAGCAGCTTCTCCGCCAACACGCGAATGGCGGGTAGTTCCTGATCGACGCTCAGCCGCCCGGATGCAATCAGCTGCTTCACCTGACTGACGATCTGCAGATAGGGAGGGACGCCGCTGGATTGCGAGAGATGCAGATTCAAGTGGATGGAGCGCACCAACTGTATTAATCGCTTAATACAATAGTACAAGACTGCGGATGCGTCAAACGCCGGCGCCACAACCGATATGTCATATCGGCGCGGGAGCGTTATTTGCCTTTTGCGAAGCCGTCGGTGGCGGCCACCAGCTCGCGCGTGTTGCCGGCCTCGAAGGCCGAGTGTCCGGCGTCGGCAACGATGCGCAGCTGCGCCTCGGGCCACGCGCGATGCAGATCCCAGGCGCTGCGCATGGGGCATACGACGTCGTAGCGGCCCTGCACGATCACGGCCGGCAGACGGCGGATGCGACCGACATCCGCCAGCAGCTGATCATCCTGGCGCAGGAAGCCACCGTTGACGAAATAGTGACATTCGATGCGCGCAAACGCCGCGGCGTACCTGGCGTCGGTTGCGAACTTTGCGACATAGGCGGCATCGAGGCGCAGGTGGCTCGTGCCGCCTTCCCACACTGACCATGCCTTCGCCGCGGTGTTGAGCACCCTGCGATCGGTGCTCGTCAGGCGCTGGTAGTACGCACTGATCATGTCGTGACGCTCGTGCGCGGGGATGGGCGCGACGTAGTGTTCCCACAGGTCCGGATACAGCGCCGCGGCGCCCCCCGCGTTCTGATAGAACCACTCGAGTTCCCAGCGGCGCAGCATAAAGATGCCCCGCAATACCAGCTCCGTGACGCGCTGCGGATGCGCCTGCGCATAGGCCAGCGCCAGGGTCGATCCCCACGACCCGCCGAAGACCAGCCAGCGCTCGATTCCCAAGAGCTCGCGCACGCTTTCAATGTCGGCCACCAGGTGCCAGGTGGTGTTGTCGATGAGACTGGCGTGCGGGCGGCTGCGCCCGCAGCCACGCTGATCAAACAGCACGATGCGATAGCGCTTCGGGTCGAAGAATTGCCGCATCGAGGGGTCCGTGCCACCGCCCGGTCCGCCGTGCAGGAAGACCGCCGGCTTGCCGCGCGGATTACCGCTCTCTTCGTAATAGATCTCGTGAACGTCCGACACCCGCAGCATTCCCGCGTTGTAAGGCTTGATCGGCGGGTACAGGCCGCGGGAGGCCCCCGATGGGCGCCGGGTGGGCTTGCGGGGCGCCTTTTTGGCAACAGTTACCATGGCTGCGGCTCGTTTTGCTGGATACCCCAATATACCGCAGGTAGCATTAAGCCCATGTTCCAGCTCGTGTGCTGCCGCCGCCTTTGAAGATCAAACCCGAGTCGCTCGCCGCGCATCTGCGAGAGCGGCTGCTTCCCGTCTACCTGATCAGCGGTGATGACGCGTTGCTGACCGGTGAGGCCGTCGATGCGGTGCGGCGGCGTGCGCGCGAGCTGGGATTTACCGAGCGCGACGTGCACTTCATGGATCGCGGCGCCGACTGGGACGCCGTGCAGGCCTCCGTGGCCTCACTGTCGTTGTTCGCCGAACGGCGCATCGTGGAAGTGCGGCTGCCGACCGGGCGACCTGGCGTCACCGGTGCCAAGGTGCTCAAGCGCGTCATTCAAAGCGCGGGTGCCGAGACGCTGGTGCTGATTCTGACCGGCCGCCTCGATCGCGAGGCTGCCGGCAGTGACTGGGCGCGTGCGGTGGAAGAGCACGGCGCAGCGATCGCCCTGTGGCCGATCCCGCGCGCGGCCTTTCCGCAGTGGTTGCAGGCGCGTGCCCGCGAGCTTGATCTGCAGGTCGAACCTGATGCGCTGGCGCTGCTCGCCGAACGCACCGAAGGCAATCTGCTGGCCGCCGCGCAGGAGCTGGCCAAGCTCGCGTTGCTGGCCGTTGCCGGGCGGGTCGATGCGGCCGCGGTGCTGGCCAGCTCCACGGACAGTTCGCACTTTGATGTGGCGGAGCTCGATCGCGCGCTGACCCAGGCCGACGCCTCGCGCGCGCTGCGGGTGCTGGCCGGCCTGCGTGCCGAGGAGGTCGAGCTGCCGCTGGTGCTGTGGGCAGCGCTCAAGGCGTTGCATGCAGTGCTCGCCGCCGACTCCGGTACCGCGCCGGCGCGTGGCGGCTATGGATTCAACAGTGCGCCGCCACGGCCGCGCCGGCTGGGAGCCGCGCCCGCGATGCTGGTCGCGCGCGCCGCGCGCGCCGATGCCATGGCCAAGGGACGCCTGCGCGGGGATGCCTGGGATGAACTCGCGCTACTGGCGGCGGATCTATGCGGGCATCGCGCCCTCGCCGCGCCGCGCGCGCGTGGTTGAATAACAGGACATCATGGAACCCATCGGTATTTTCGGCGGTACGTTCGATCCCATCCACGTCGGGCACCTGCGCACGGCGTTCGAGCTGTGGCAGGCGCTGCATCTCACGGAGGTGCGATTCCTGCCTACCGGCAGTCCGCCGCATCGCTCCGAGACCCGTGCCAATGCGGAACTGCGCCTGGCGATGGTGCGCGCCGCGGTTGAAGGTCAGGCCGGTTTCGTCGTGGATGACCGCGAAGTGCGCCGCACCGGACTTTCCTATTCGGTGGACACCCTGACGGAGCTGCGTCGGGAAAATCCCGATCGCTCCTTGTGTGTGCTGCTGGGCATGGACGCCTTCCTCGGGTTGCCGAACTGGCATCGCTGGCGCGAGGTGCTGGATCTGGCGCACATCGTCGTGGTGCACCGCCCCGGTTGGCGGGCGCCGGCGCAGGGCCCGCTGGGAGAGGTCATGGTCGACCGCGGAACCGGCAGCGTCCGCGACCTGCATACACGCCTGGCCGGCAACGTCTATGTTCATGTTCCGACCCAGCTCGAGATTTCCTCCACGGAATTGCGCCAGCTCATCGAAGCGGGGCGTGATCCGCGGTATCTGGTTCCGGACCCGGTGCGCAGGATAATCCTGGAAACCGGGTGTTATGCTCAGCGCGAACGCTGAACTTTGTAAGGAGGCTCCAACCTTTGCCAATGGCTACGACCCGTACCCGTTCCCGTCGAGCGACTGTGTCGCGTCCCGCAACACCTCCATCCCCGGTCCCCGGCCTGGTCCACGCGGCGTTGGACGACATGAAGGCCGTCAACATCAAGGTCCTGGATGTCCGCGGCCTCACTGACATCACCGATACCATGATCATCGCCTCGGGCAACTCCGATCGTCACGTTCGCAGCATCGCCGATCGGGTGGTGCAAAACGCCAAGGCCGCGGGCGTCAAGCCCTTCGGCGTGGAAGGCGCGCGTGACGGTGAATGGGCGCTGGTGGATCTGCATGATGTGATCGTGCACGTGATGCTGCCGCGGGTGCGCGAGTTCTATGGGCTGGAAAGGCTCTGGGGCAGTGCGGAGGCGCCGCTCGCGGCAGCCGCCGCGAAACCCAAGGTGCCGCGCAAACGCGCGGTGCGCAAGCCGAAAGCCTAAGCGGTCGGCGCGGCGCGTTGCGCATTCGCATCATCGCCGTCGGGGAGCGCATGCCACGCTGGGTGGATGAGGTCGTCGAGGACTACACCCGGCGCCTGGCCGCGAGTCTCAAGGTGGCGCTGGTGGAAGTGTCGGCCGGTCAGCGCAGCGGTCGCGGCGATCCGGTCCACGCCATGCATAGTGAGGGGCAGCGCATCCTCGCCCTCATCAAACCGCAGGAATTCGTGGCGGTCCTCGATGAGCGCGGCGTACAGATGGCCACCCGTGAATTTGCCACCTGGCTCTCGGGGCGAATGCACGACGGCCGCGACCTGGTGCTGGTGATCGGCGGCCCCGATGGCCTCGCGAGCGAGGTGCTGGCCCGCGCCGACCAGACGCTTGCGCTGTCCAAGCTGACCTTGCCGCATCCACTGGTGCGGGTGGTGCTGGCCGAGCAGCTGTATCGGGCGCACACCGTTCTTAGTGGACATCCGTATCATCGCGACTGAGACTGCCCACTCGGAGGTCCGATGCCCGTAAATCCCGTGCTGCGACTGGCTTCGGCATCCCCCAGGCGACGGGAGCTGCTGGCGCAGATCGGCGTACCGCACGCGATCGAGGTCGCCGACGTGGATGAAAGTGGCCGGCACGGAGAAGCCGTCGGCGCATATGTAGAACGCGTGGCCCGCGCGAAGGCCGAGGCCGTCTGGCAGCGCTTGCCGGATCTGCCGGTGCTGGGCGCCGATACCACCGTCGTACTCGATGGGCGCAGTCTCGGCAAGCCGCGCGATCGCGCTCATGGCCTGTCGATGCTCGAAGGGCTCGCCGGCCGCGAGCACCTGGTGCTCACGGCCGTGGCGCTCGTGACCGCCTCCGGCACCCGCTGCGTCACGAGTCGCAGCACCGTGCGCATGCGTGCCTCCACCGCCGCGGAGCGCGCCCGCTACTGGGAGACCGGGGAACCCCGCGACAAGGCCGGCGGGTATGCCATTCAGGGCCTGGGCGCGATCTTCATCGAGTCCCTGGAGGGCAGCTACTCCGGGGTCATGGGTCTGCCGCTATTTGAAACGGCGCGGCTGCTCTCACAGGCCAGCGTGCCGTGCTGGAGCGCAATTTGAGCAGCGAACTCCTGGTGAATATGGGACCGCGCGAGACCCGGGCCGCGCTGGTCGAAAATGGCGCGCTCACCGAAATCCATATCGAGCGCGCCAGCAAGCGCGGCCTGGTCGGCAACATCTACAAGGGTCGCGTATCGCGGGTGCTGCCGGGTATGCAGGCCGCGTTCATCGACGTGGGTCTGGAACGCACCGCGTTCCTGCATGTCGCCGACATTGCGCTGGTCAGGCCGGATGACACCGTGGTGAGTCTGCCGGCGATCGATGACATCCGCCGCCTCGTCACCCAGGGCGATGAGCTCCTGGTGCAGGTGGTCAAGGATCCCATGGGCACCAAGGGCGCCCGTCTCACCACCTTCGTCGCGCTGCCGTCACGCTACCTGGTGTTCATGCCGCGTGGCGAAGGCATCGGCGTATCCGCGCGCATCGAGGATGAGGCGACCCGTCAGCGCCTCAAGGCCGCCATTGCCGCGGTACTGCCGCCTCAGGCCATCGGCGGCTACATCGTGCGCACCGCGGCCCAGACCGCCGAGCCCGCCGGGCTGCGGGAGGATGTGGCCTACCTCGACAAACTGTGGCGTCACGTGCGCGAAGCGGCGGCGCGCGTGGAGGCGGGCAACATCGTGCATGCCGACCTGCCGTTGCCGCTGCGGGTGCTGCGCGATGAACTGGTACCCGAGGTGTCGCGGGTGCTGGTGGACTCGGCCGCCGAACTCGAAGGCATGCAGGCGTTCGCGCGTGCCTACCTGCCCGACAGTCCCGTGCAGATCGAGCTGTATTCGGGACAGCGGCCGTTGTTTGACCTGCATGGTGTGGAAGAGGAGCTGACGCGTGCCCTGGACCGCAAGGTGCCGCTCAAATCCGGTGGTCATCTGATCATTGATCAGACCGAGGCGATGACCACCATAGATGTGAACACCGGCGGCTATGTCGGGCACCGCAATCTCGAGGAAACGATCTTCCGCACCAATCTCGAGGCGGCGGTCGCGATCGCACGGCAGCTGCGGCTGCGCAATCTCGGCGGCATCATCATCCTCGACTTCATCGACATGGCCGATGCCGCGCACCGCCGCCAGGTGCTGCAGGCGCTGGAGCGCGCTTTGGCGGCGGATCGGGCCCAGACGCACATCGTCAGTCTGTCGCCGCTCGGGCTGGTGGAGATGACGCGCAAGCGCACCCGCGAAAGCCTCGAGCACCTGCTGTGCAAGGCGTGTCCGGCCTGCGAGGGGCGCGGGTTCGTGAAGACACCGGAGACGGTGGCGCACGAGGTCTTTCGGGAAATCATGCGTCAGAGCCGCCAGTTCGCGAGTCGCGAACTGCTGATCCTGGCGCACCAGGAGGTGGTCGATCATCTGCTGGAGAGTGAGTCGGCGAGCCTCGCCGAGCTTGAACATCAGGTCGGACGCCCCATACGGATGCAGGTGGAGGCGTTGTACGGGGTGGACCAGTTCGATGTGGTGCTGATTTGAAAGTCGCGACGATACAGATGAATTCCGGGCCCGAGGTCGCGCACAACCTGAGCGTGGCCGGTGACCTGCTGTCGGAGGCTGCCGCCGCGGGCGCGGTGCTCGCGGTGCTGCCCGAGAACTTCGCCATCATGGGGGCGAAAGAGGCCGACCGGCTGGCGGTGGCTGAAACGGCGGGCGCGGGTCCCATCCAGGAGGCGATTTCCACACTCGCCCAGAAGCTGTCGTTGTGGATCGTCGCCGGAACCTTGCCCCTCAAGGGCGAGAGTGCCCGACGGATCGCGCCTGCCTCGCTGGTGTTCGATGCCAACGGCAGGCAGGTCGCGCGCTATGACAAGATCCATCTCTTCGATGTGGATATTCCGGAAAAGCGCGAGATCTACCGTGAATCTGCCACGTTTGAGCCTGGAAAGGAGCCGATTGTCGTCGAAACTCCAGCGGGGCTGCTGGGTCTCTCGGTGTGTTACGACATCCGCTTCCCGGAGCTGTATCGCCAACTGTCCGCCCGGGGCGCACAGTTGCTGGCGGTGCCAGCCGCGTTCACGGTCCCCACGGGCCTCGCCCACTGGGAGGTACTGCTGCGGGCCCGCGCCGTCGAGAACCTCTGCTACGTGCTCGCGGCCGCGCAGTGGGGCCCGCACGCGAACGGCCGGGAAACCTATGGCGACGCCATGATCGTCGATTACTGGGGCCGGGTTCTCGCCCGTCAGGCGACGGGCGCAGGCGTGGTCGTGGCCGAAGTCGACACCGCGGCACAGGCGGCTGTGCGCGAGGGTTTTCCCGCACTGAAGCATCGCGTGTTCTAATCATCATCACGGTTTTTTTTAGGGATTGAAGATGGCATTGCCGGTCCGTTCCACTGATGCGCTGGCCATTGCGCGGGAGACCATCCTGGCGCCGAGCGGCCTGGATGAGTCGCAGCTGGACCGCGTGTTCGGGCAGGTCATGTCGCATTCGGTGGATTACGCGGACCTGTACTTCCAGCTGTCGCACGAGGAGTCCTGGGCGCTCGAGGACAGCATCGTCAAGGAGGGCAGCGCGGCCATCGAGCAGGGCGTCGGCGTGCGCGCGCTGTCGGGCGAGAAGACCGGCTTCGCGTACTCGGATGAGATCATGCTGCCGGCGCTGGAAGATGCGTCACGCGCGGCGCGGGCCATTGCCGCACGCGGCTCGGAGCGCTCACTGGCCGTGTGGCAGTCACGCGCCGGGCATCAGTTGTACCTGCCCGATGATCCGCTCACCGCGCTCAGCGATGCGGACAAGGTGGCGTGGCTGATGCGGGTGGACCGGGAGACGCGCAAGCTCGATCCGCGGGTCACGCAGGTGATGGCGAGCGTGACCGCCGTCCACGAAGTGGTGCTCATCGCCAACAGCGACGGGGACCTCGCGGCCGATGTGCGACCGCTGGTGCGCTTCAATGTATCGGTGATCGTCGAACAGAACGGGCGCCGCGAGCAGGGCTACTCGGGTTGCGGCGGGCGCTATTCGTTGAATGACCTGGTGGCCGAGGATCGGCCGCTGCAACTGGGGCGAGAGGCCGTCCGCCAGGCGCTGGTCAATCTCGAATCGATCGCCGCCCCCGCAGGGCCGATGACCGTGGTGCTCGGGCCCGGCTGGCCCGGCGTGCTGCTGCACGAGGCCATTGGCCACGGTCTGGAGGGCGATTTCAACCGCAAGGGCACCTCGGCGTTTGCCGGCCGCATCGGCGAGCGGGTCGCCACCGAAGCGTGCACGGTGGTCGATGACGGCACACTGTCACGGCGGCGCGGTTCGCTGAACATCGATGACGAAGGGACGACGACCGGCTGCACGACGCTCATCGAAAACGGCATCCTCAAGGGCTACATGCAGGATAAGCTCAACGCGCGCCTCACGGGCACTCGCTCCACCGGCAACGGCCGGCGCGAGTCCTTTGCGCACATGACGCTGCCGCGCATGACCAACACCTACATGCGTCCGGGTCCGCATGCGCCCGAAGACATCATCAAGTCGGTCGAGCGCGGCATCTACGCGGTCAATTTCGGTGGCGGTCAGGTCGATATCACCTCGGGAAAGTTTGTCTTCTCGGCCAGCGAAGCCTACGCCATCGAGAACGGCATGCTCGGCGCGCCACTGAAAGGGGCGACCCTGATCGGCAACGGACCGGATGTCCTCACGCGCGTCAGCATGGTGGGGAATGATCTGAAGCTCGATGAGGGCGTGGGGACGTGCGGCAAGGAAGGCCAGAACGTACCGGTCGGCGTGGGCCAGCCCACGCTGCGCGTCGATGGACTCACGGTCGGTGGCACCGGCTAGGCGCCGCAGCTTGGGACATATGCGCGAGACATAACTACATTTGATTGAAAGCGTGGCTGAATTTTCTGCGCGGCAGCGGCCCGCATCAACGAAGCGAGATATTGCGCACACTGCGGTGAGGGGAATTCCCCGTACGGTATCTGCCGTAGTTCCTCACCACCCATCCGGCGAAAAGCCTTAGGAAATATGTCATGGCGCCTGAGTTCCGGACCGAACCCGAACTGACCCTCCCGAAGGATCTGCTCACCGAAGTGCAGCGTCATCTGCACGGTCGCCGCGGCGATTTCCATGTGGAAGGCTGGAAGAAGCGCTCGCTGGTCGCACGGATGTTCGGCTTCCTGGACCGCGACCGCTCGCGCGAATGACCCCGGGGCGCTTAGACTGCAGCCATGAGCGCGTCTCATCAGAGGTTGTCACGTCCGGTCTATGAGGGCCTGCCCTGGGCCTATCTCTTGGGCGGACTGCTCGCGCTGATCGCGAGCTATTTTCAGACCTCTTCGACTTTGAGCCTGGTATTGGGGCTGCCCGGCCTGCTCGTGCTGCTGGCGGGTGTCGTGGTGCTGCTCAGACGACGCGGCTATCGGCGTTTGCGGGCGCAGTACGACGCCCCTGAAGCCCTGGGCGAGGTGGCCGCGGCCGCACTGCCCGCGGCGCCGCGCGATGCCGACTGAGGTTGCGGCCAGGCGCTACTACGAGCGTTTGGCGGCGCGGCCGCCCGGGTTCTCGTTGGCGGCCTGATCCGCGGTGTCTTTCACCGGCTCGACGTTGGTCTCGGTGCGGCCGTGATCCGGCACCGGCTTGTCCAGCGTAGGCACGTTCGGCGCGACCTCCGATGAGTTCAAACGGGCCCGCGCGCGACGTTCATCCACATACATGATCTCGTGTTTGCCGATCACGACGATGTCGCCGTCATTGAGGTTGTGGCGGCGCACGCGCTTACCCTGCACGAAGATGCCGTTGGTGCTGTTGAGGTCTTCGATCATGCTGCCTTCGGCGCCGGTGACGATCTGGCAGTGATGCCGACTCACGAAGCGGCTGTCCACCTGCAGATCGTTGTCGCTGGTGCGGCCGATGATGACGCGCCCGACCTGCAACGGCAGCTCCTGGATGGTGCGGCCCTCAGTGGCCACGATGACCCTGCCGACGGGATCGGCATCCCCCTGATTCTGAGTGTCGATCAGGGGATCCTCGAAAGGGGCGCTGCGCCCGGCGGGCGGCGCATTGCCGATGCGCTCGCCGGCCTCGCTCCCCAGGGTCGCGGCGGTGCGCTCCTGGTAGTGCGGCCGGTCCTCGTACTCCTGCCAGCGCAGCTCCTGGATCGAGGTATCGATGTCCTCGAGCAGTACATGGTCGCGATCCTTGCCGAAGGCCGCGAGCATGGCGGTGTCACACAGGGTGTTGACCAGGCGCGGCACACCGCCCGTGTAGCGAAAGATCTGCGGATAGGTATCCTCGGCGAATACCACGCGATCCGCGGCGCCCGCCACTTCCAGACGGTGATGGATATAGGCGTGCATCTCGGTGGCGGAGAGGCGACCCAGATGGAATCGCAGCCGGATGCGCTGCGCGAGCTGCACCAGCTCCGGAGCATCGAGCTTGTGATTGAGTTCGGGCTGCCCGGCCAGGATGATCCGCAGCACCTTCTCCTTGGTGGTCTCGACACCGGAGAGCATGCGGACCTCCTCAAGCACCTTCAGCGAGAGGTTCTGCGCCTCATCGACGATCAGCAGCACCTTGCGGCCGGCGGCGTACTGCTCGACGAGGAATTGATTGAGCGTGGCGATGAGTTCGGCCTTCTTCATCTTGAAGGGCGAGAAGCCGAACTGCACCAGCACCGACTGCAGGAAATCGATCACCGAAACCTGGGTCTGGCAGATCTGCGCGACCACCACATCGCGCTGGATTTCCTGCAGGAAGGATTCGATGAGGGTGGTCTTGCCCGAACCTATCTCGCCGGTGATCACCACGAAACCGTCGGTAAACCAGATCGTGGACTCCATGTACGCCTTGGCGCGTGCATGTTGTTTGCTCAGATACAGGAACTGCGGGTCCGGGCTGAGGCGGAACGGCAATTCCCGAAGTTTGAACAGTTCCAGATACATGGCGACGATTCTATGGGATGTATATCTCAGGGGCCAATTCGGCGAGCAGCCGGCGTGCCCTGCGCTCACAGCGCCCTGCATCCTCTTCTACCACAGTCAAGTGTCCGAGCTTGCGGCCCGGGCGTGGTTGTTTCGCATAGTCATGTAGGTGCACGCCGGGATGGCGCAGGAGCGCTGAGCGCTCCGGGACGGTGCCGATCAGATTGATCATGGCGCTGTAGCCTAGCGCGCGGGTTTCGCCCAGCGGCAGCCCCAGAATGGCGCGCAGGTGATTTTCAAACTGGCTGGTGACCGCGCCCTCGATGGTCCAGTGCCCGGAATTGTGCACCCGGGGCGCCATCTCGTTGGCGATCAGCCGGCCACCGCGGACAAAGAACTCGATGGTCAGAACGCCGATGTAGCGGAAATGCTCCATCACGGTCTGCACGTGCCCGCGCGCCAGGCGGTTCAACCGGGCGTTGCCGTACGGTGCACGCGTGAGCCTCAAGATACCGGCGGCGTGCAGGTTGTGATTGAGCGGATACACCCGGCACTCGCCGTCGCGGCCGCGTACGCCGATGACGGACACCTCCTGCTCAAAGGGCACCAGCTCCTCATACAGCAGGGGTACTGCTCCAAGTTCGCTCCAGGCCCGGTCCACGTCGGCCGGCGTGCGCAGCACCGCCTGACCCTTGCCGTCGTAGCCCAGGCGACGGGTCTTCAGGACGCCGGGCAGACCGATGTCGCGCACCGCCGCGTCCAGCTGCCGACGGGTGGCGACGGCGCGCCAGCGGGTCGTCGCAATCCCCAGTTTTTCAAACAGCCGCTTTTCGCTGACGCGATCCTGCGCCGTCGCGATCGCCGCCACAGGGGGACTCACGCGGGTGTGCTGCCCGAGTGTGCGCAAGTCCGCGACCGAGACGTTTTCCCAGTCGATGGTCACGACCTCGCAGCGCTCGGCGAGGCTCGCCAGCGCGTCGCCATCGGTGAAGGCGCTCTTTAGCACCGGGGCGAGCTGCGCCGCCGGGGGTGCAGCGGCGGGATCGAGGAACAGGAAGTCCAGGCCGAGGGGGTAACCCGCCAGGGCCAGCATGCGGCCGAGCTGGCCCGCCCCGACGATGCCGACCGTCATGGAGTGCTGATGCGCGGGTCGGGGTGCTCGAGTACCCGGGCGGTCTGTTGTTCGCGAAACGCTTCCAGCCGCGGCAGTATTTCCGGGTGGCGATTGGCGATGATGGCGGCCGCCAGCAATGCGGCATTGGTGGCGCCCGCGGTGCCGATGGCAAAGGTCGCCACCGGAATGCCGGCGGGCATCTGCACGATGGACAGCAGCGAGTCCATGCCATTCAAGGCCTTCGACTGCACCGGCACCCCCAGTACCGGCAGGCTGGTCTTCGCTGCGGTCATGCCCGGCAGGTGCGCCGCGCCGCCCGCTCCCGCGATGATGGCCTCGAGTCCGCGCGCGCGCGCGCCGGCGGCGTATTCAAAGAGCAGATCGGGCGTTCGATGCGCCGATACCACGCGTACCTCATGCGGCACACCCAGCGCCTCGAGCACTTCCGCGGCGGGACGCATCGTGTCCCAGTCCGACGCCGACCCCATAATGATGCCTACCCACGCTGCCACTGTGCTACTCCCCGGGGGCCTGCGTTACCGCCCGCCGCAATCGAACATTGTAGCTGAGTGGCCCGCTAATCCAGCAGTTCGCGCAGCGCCCGGAACAGCTCCCGGGCCGCGGGGCCCCCTGCCCCGGTACGGTGGCGTTCCGCCTGCGCCGCCGCCAGCAGTTTGAGCCACTGCGATTCCTCCACCGCAGGGTAGGCCGTGCGCAGCGCCGCGAGCGCCGCCGGGCCCCCCTCGATCAGCCGGGCACGCCAGTTCTCGGCGCGCTGGAAGCGCTGCGCCTCCTGGGCGGATTTGGCGGCCTTGGCGCTCAAGGTCTCGCGCACCCGCGTCAAGTCGATGTCGCGCATCAGCTTGCCGATGTACTGGCGCTGGCGCGCGCCGCCACCGCGACTGCTTATGGTGCGTGCGGCGACGATGGCCTCATACAGGCGTTCCGGCAGCTCCAGGGCCACAAGCTCCGAATCCTTGAGCGCGATCAGCTCCTCGCCCAGTGCCTGCGCCCGATGCGCGTCACGTTTGAGCACGCTCTTGCTGGGGCCGTCGAAGAGCGGTGTGGTATCGGCTTCAGGATCGGGTCGGGATAATCGCTTCACGTGGGTACCATGCTCCTTGGGCTACAATTCTGCACCATCGCAGCGGCAGGACATATGCAGCAGGAAGTCGACGCCTCCCGGATCCCGGAGCTTACACAGGTCATTGAACAGGTCTTGGCCGAAGCCAAGCGCGCGGGCGCGTCCCAGTGCGAGGCGGATGCCAGCCTGCAGCGGGGACTCACGGCCACCGTGCGCCTGGGCGAAGTGGACACGGTGGAGTACCAGCGCGACCGTGGCCTGGGGCTCACCGTGTACTTCGGCAAGCGCAAAGGCTCGGCGAGCACCGGGGATCTGAGCGCGGCGGCCGTGCGTACCACGGTGGAAAAGGCCTGCGCGATCGCGCGCTACACCGCCGAGGATGCGTGCTCGGGCCTGGCCGATCCCGAGGACCTGGCGCGCGACGTGCCGGATCTGGACCTCTATCACCGCTGGGATCTGGAACCTGATCAGGCGGTGGAGCTGGCGCGCGGCTGCGAGGCCGCCGGCATGGCGGTAGACACGCGGCTCACCAACTCCGAGGGAGCTTCGGTCGGCAATCAGCGCGGTGTGCGGGTCTACGGCAACTCGCACGGCTTCCTCTCGGGCTTCGCCAGCAGTTCGCACTCCATCAGCTGCGTGCTGCTCGCAAGCCAGGGTGAGGACATGCAACGCGACTTCTGGTACTCGAGCGCCCGGGACCCCCGCGACCTCGAGGATGCGGCGGCGATCGGCCGGCGCGCCGGCGAGAACGCGGTGGCGCGCCTTGGCGCGCGGCGCCTCGCGACGCAGCGCGCGCCGGTGATGTTCATTCCGGAGATGGCGCGGAGCCTGTTTCGCAGCTTCATCGGTGCCGTGCGCGGGGGCAGCCAGTACCGCAAGACCACCTTCCTGCTCGATGTCGCGGGACGCAGCGTGTTTCCGGATTTTGTCCAGATCGAAGAGCGGCCGCATATCATCAAGGGCCTGGCCAGCAGCCCCTTTGACGGTGAGGGCGTGGCGACGCGCGATCGGCAGCTGGTCATCGACGGGGTCGCCCAGGGCTATGTGCTCGACAGTTACTCGGCCCGCAAACTAGGGTTGAAGACCACCGGCAATGCCGATGGCGTCCACAATCTTTTCATCCGCTCCTCGCAGGCGACCCCGACGCGTGAGCAGCTGCTGCGCACGATGGGCAAGGGCCTCTTGGTCACGGAACTGATGGGCCAGGGCGTGAACCCGGTGACCGGGGATTATTCGCGCGGCGCCAGCGGCTTCTGGGTCGAGAACGGCGCGATCGCCTACCCGGTGCACGAAATCACGATCGCGGGCAATCTGCGCGACATGTTCCGTGACATCGCGGCGCTGGGCGGCGATGTGGATAATCGCGGGGCGCTGCACACCGGCTCGGTGCTCATTGGCGATCTGACCATAGCCGGCGAGTAGCTTCCGCGGTCGGCGGCACGGCAAACTCGCCGGTCTCGCCGGTGACCGCATTGAAAAGCGGCGCAGGTCCCGACTGCAGCAGGTCGCGCAGCGTGCGCCCTGCACAGCTGCTGCGCCGGGCCGTATCCACCTGCGCCACGATCGCACTGATGCCCGGAATGGCGAGGGCCCGGCTGATCGGCTTGCCGCTGTGCTGATGTCGGGCCGCTTCCACGATCTCGATCAGGGCCACGTGCACGGGATCGCGAGCCAGCACCAGTTCTTCCCCCTCAAACTTGAGCACCCGCGCGTCCTCCAGCGCCGCGATGATGGGCTGCAGTGCCAGACCCGTGACGCCCAAGTCGGTGGCCAGCGCATCCAGGGTATAGCGCGGCCGTCCGGTGGCCGCGTGATGGGCCACCAGAAAGCTGATGGTCAGCGCGAGCTGTTCCATCTCGGCCGCGGACAGTTTCAGCTGCCGCATCCCGAAGCGCAGATAGCTCGGGTTCTGGATGTAGAACGACAGCTGCGTGCCCGTCAGCAGGATCACCCAGCCGAAATAGGTCCAGGTCACCACCGCGATCACGGTCGCGAATCCCGCGTACACCAGGGTAAGCCGCGAGCTGTATTCGACGAAGCGCGTGAAGAGGATGCCGACCGCGGCCCACAACACACCTGCGACCAGCGCCCCGTAGAGCGCCGGCACCAGGCGCACGCGCGTATTGGGAATGAACATGTACAGGAAGGTGAACAGCGTCGTCACCATCAGGTAAGGAGCGACATGTACGCCGAGGCTCATCAGGCGGCTGACCAGCGGCAGCGAACTCGCCAGCTGCATGGGCCCTGAGATGATTGCCGTATGCGACAGCGCAATGAATCCGCCGAGCAGCACCGGACCCACCACCAGCAGGCTCAGGAACTCACTGACGCGCCGTCCGAGACTGCGGGCCTGGGGTACCCGCCAGACGTAGTTGAAGCTGTCCTCGACCTTCTGGATGGTGCCGATGAGCGACCAGGCGAGGAACGTGAGGCCCACGATGCCCACCACCCCGCGACGCAGCCGACCGGCGAACTGCAGCACCTCGCGGGTCATGTCATCGGCCCCGGCGCCCACCGGACGGAAGAAGTCGAGCACGATGGGCTGAAGATCAAGTCCAGCGTGGCCACCGAACTGATGCAGGATGATGAAGGTAAAGGCCAGCAACGGCACCAGTGACAGCATGGTGGTGAACACCAGCCCCGTGGCCCGCATGTTGATCTGGCCGTCGGCCATGTCACGGATCACGGCGTAGGGGTAGCGGGCGATGCGCAGCGCGCTGCGCAGGGCGCCCGCTCGCCCGGACGCGCGGCTGAACACAGCGGCATCCAGGTGATCCCATGGCCAGTTGGACATGCGCTTAGGCTGTGAGTCGCTGCAGGGCTTCGAGGTACTTCTCGCGGGTGCGCGCGATGATCTCGCCCGGCAGTGCCGGGCCCGGCGCCTGCTTGTTCCAGTCCAGCGTTTCCAGGTAGTCGCGCACGTATTGCTTGTCGAAGCTCGGCGGGCTCAGGCCCACCGCATAGGTGTCGGCCGGCCAGAAGCGCGAGCAATCCGGCGTCAGCACCTCATCCATCAAGGTGAGTTCACCCGCGGCGGTCAGGCCGAACTCAAACTTGGTGTCGGCGATGATGATGCCGCGCTCACGCGCGAAGTCGGCGGCGAACTGATACAGCGCCAGGGCCGTGGTGCGCACCTGGTTGGCGAGCGGGGCACCGATCAGTGCGCTCACATCGTCAAAGGAGATGTTCTCATCATGCGCGCCGAGCGCCGCCTTGGTGGCGGGCGTGAAGATCGGCGCCGGCAGGCGCTGGGCGAGTCTAAGGCCCGCCGGCAGCTCAATACCGCATACCTTGCCGCTCTTCTGGTAGTCCTTCCAGCCCGAGCCGATGAGGTAGCCGCGGATCACGGCTTCGATGGGCAGGGGCTTGAGGCGTTTGACAATGATCGCCCGACCTTCGAGTGTCGCAAGCTCGGACGCCGGCAGCGGCAGCTGCGTTAGCGCCCGCCCGGTCAGGTGATTGGGTACGATGTGCTGCGTGCGGCCGAACCAGAAATTGGAGATCTGCGTCAGTACCCGGCCTTTGTCCGGCACCGGGTCCGGCAGCACCACATCGAAGACCGACAGCCGATCCGTCGTGACGATGAGCATGTTCTGGTCGTCCACGGCATAGTTGTCGCGGACTTTGCCGGCATACAGAAGCTTCATGCCGGTGAGAGCCGTTCGGTAGACAGTGCCGGAAGTCATCGAGTAAATATAACAGCGTATGCAATGGATCGGAAAAGCGGTCGGTGGAGTCATCGGCATGATGGCCGGCGGCCCGCTCGGAGCGGCCATCGGCGTCTTCGTCGGCCACCAGTTTGATGCCTATTCCGAGCCGACGATTGTGCGGCAGCCGGGCGTCGGCAGTGCGACCGGTGCCACGGCGACGCAGATCGGCGAGCGGTTCTTTCGCACCACCTTCCAGGTCATGGGCCACGTCGCCAAGGCCGATGGGCGGGTCACGGAGCAAGAAATCCAGGCCGCGCGCGCCGTCATGTCGGAGCTGCGCCTGCAGCCGGCGCAGGTGCAGGTGGCGATTGCCTGTTTCACGGACGGCAAGGCGGCGCAGTTCGCGTTGTACGGCTCGCTGGATGCGCTGTACGGTGCCTGTGGCGGGCGGCCGGACCTGATGCGCGCATTTGTCGAAATCCAGATGCGCGCGGCATTGATGGGCAATGACCTGCAGGGCGCGGCGCGCCGCGTGTTGCAGAACATTGCCTACCGGCTGGGTCTGGGGGCGATGGAATTCGCGCACATCGAGGCGGTGCTGCGCATGCGCCGCAATGCCTATGGCGGCCGCGCGGGAGGCGCGGCCGTGGACGAGGAGACGCGCCTGGCGCTGGCCTACAAGGTGCTGGAGTGCACCCCGCAGAACAGCAACGAGGAACTCTCCCTGGCCTACCGGCGGCAGCTCTCCCGCCACCATCCCGACAAGCTCAAAGCCAACGGTCTGCCCGACTCGATGATCGAGCACGCCAAGGAGCGCACCCAGCAGATCATCGAGGCCTGGGAACTCGTGCGCGAACGCCGCGGTATTTGATACTGCTAGAATCGGCACCATGGAACCCAGCTGGATCGCCCCGTCCATCCTGTCCGCCGACTTCGCCCGACTGGGCGAGGAAGTGGATGCGGTGCTGCATGCCGGCGCCGACCTCATCCATTTCGATGTCATGGACAACCACTACGTGCCCAACCTCAGCATCGGGCCGGCGGTGTGCGAGGCCCTGCATCGGCATTCACCGGATGCGATGATCGACGTGCATCTGATGGTGACTCCGGTGGACCGTATCGTCGCCGACTTCGCGCGCGCGGGCGCGACGTACATCAGCTTCCACCCGGAAGCCACCGAACACGTCGACCGCACCATCGAGCTGATCCACGATCAGGGTTGTCGCGCCGGGCTGGTGCTCAATCCGGCGACGCCGCTGCAGTGGCTGGATTACACCCTGGGGAAGCTCGATCTGGTGCTCATCATGTCCGTGAATCCGGGCTTTGGCGGCCAGAAGTTCATCGCGCAGTCGCTGGAAAAACTCAAAGCCGTGCGCACACGCATCGATGCGAACACGCGTCCGGTGCGTCTTGAGATCGACGGCGGCGTGAAGGTCGAGAACATCGGCCTGATCGCGGCGGCGGGTGCGGATACGTTTGTGGCCGGCTCAGCCGTATTCGAAAGCGCGGATTACGCCGCCACACTCAAGGCAATGCGCGCGGCAATCGACGCGGCGCGCTAGCGCTACGACGATCTACTCGTCGTCATCCTCGTCCTCATCATCGTCCTCTTCCACGCGCGCCAGGCGCGCATTGGCCGGCTTGGCGTTGGCCGGAACGATGACCGGGCGGGTCTTGGTCTTGGGGCGGGCATTGAAGACCACGATGGTCTTGCCGGTGGCCCGCAGCAGTCCCTGATCCTCTAGCACCTTCAGTACCCGCCCCGCCATCTCGCGCGAACAGCCCACCAGGCGTGACAGCTCCTGCCGGCTGACCTTGATCTGCATGCCCTCCGGATGGGTCATGGCATCGGGCTCGCCGCACAGATCCATGATGGCGTGCGCAACGCGGCCGGTGACATCCACGAACGCGAGATCACCCAACTTGCGATTGGTACGATCCAGGCGTGTCGCCAGCTGCGTGGCGAGCTCGAAAATCAGGCCCGGGCTTTCCGCGGCGATCTGCCGGAATCTCGGGTAGGTCATCTCGGCCAGTTCGCACTGGTTGCGGGTGCGGACCCAGGCGCTGCGCGTGGGCTGTTCGTAGAACAGGCCCATTTCGCCGAAGAACTGGCCCTTGTTGAGGTAGGCGAGAACCATCTCGTTGCCTTCCTCATCCTCGATCATCACTTCGACCGAGCCGCTGATGATGTAGTACAGAACGTCAGGCAGATCCCCCGCATGAATCACCACGGTCTTGGACGGCACCGTGCGAATGCGGCAGTAGCTCAGAAAGCGATTGATCGCTGGAATGTCGCTGAGCGGTTTGACGTTCTCATCCATATCCAAATCCCCTAAGCGCGTGCGCTCTGGTCACGTTTTTATACATAAGCCCCAAGAACTGCAAGCGACTCAAATCCAGTAGGAAGTTTGGGTCATGACCTTTGCAGTGCCTCGCATCAATCCGCGCACAATGCCCGGCAGCTCGATCGCGCCGGCCGCACGCGCGCTACTGGCATGCGCGATTTCATCCCGGCGCATGGCATCCACGACGGCGCGGCTGGTCGTATCCGCACTCGGCAGGCGCCGCAGGTGCTCATCCAGATGGCCTTCCACCTGGCGCTCCGTCTCGGCGACGAACCCTAAACTGGCGCCGTCGCCGAAGGCCGCGGCGACCGCGCCGATCGCAAACGACGCGGCGTACCACAGCGGATTGAGCAGGCTCGGACGCGAGCCGAGTTCCCGCAATCGCTGTTCACACCACCCCAGGTGATCGGCCTCTTCCTGCGCGGCCTCGAGCAGCCATTCACGGGTTGTCGCGGTACCGGCCACCAGGGCCTGGCCGTGGTACAGCGCCTGGGCGGCCACCTCCCCCGCGTGGTTCACGCGCATGAGCGCCGCCGCTTCACGGCGCTGGGCGTCATCCAAGGCGGGTTGTGGCTGCCCCGGATAGGGGCGGGAAGCGTGAGCTGGGGCGGCAATCGCCCGCAATGCCCGGTCGGCAGCGGCGATTAGCGGATCGAGGAGGCGCTCAGAAGCCATGGGGAGGCCGCAACCCTGTAAGCATGCCCGCACTATAACAGCCGTACGGGTCATAATGCCGCCGGAAGCGCGATCAGATCAGCCACGCTTAGGGCCCAGGTAAGATATGCACTGCACCAATTCGCGCGGGTGCGCCGCCGATTTTCGACTTACTCCCTCTTATATAGGGGTAGCGATCGCAGTCGCGCGGCCCGCGCACCAGCTGCTTTGCATTGCCAGGCTCGCTTGAGTACACTTGCCGGCCTTTTTTGGCACGGTCCAAACGCCTCGGCGGAGTTAGAGAAATGCTCACAACATCAACAGTTTTCGCCAAGTCCGGCCAAGTCCGTGGCGACTGGTTTGTGGTGGATGCCAGCGGCAAGACCCTGGGCCGCCTTTCGTCCCAGATTGCGCATCGTCTGAAGGGCAAGCACAAGGCGGATTACTCCCCCCACGTGGATATGGGCGACCATATCGTCGTGATCAATGCCGAAAAGGTCCGGGTGACCGGTCGCAAGCTCACCGACAAGATCTACTACCATCACACCGGCGCCATCGGCGGTATCAAGTCCATTGCGCTGGACAAGTTGCTGCAGGAGCACCCGGAACGCGCGATCGAGTTCGCCGTGAAGGGTATGCTGCCTAAGAACCCGCTGGGCCGTCGTATGTACAAGAAGCTGCATGTGTTCGCGGGGGGCCAGCACCCGCATACCGCACAGCAGCCGAAACCTCTCGAGATTCAGGAAGCTTAATACTCATGGCCATCAGCACGAATTACGGCACCGGCCGCCGCAAGTCCGCCACTGCCCGGGTCTACATGACCCCCGGCACCGGCACGATCACCGTCAACGGCCGCGGACTGGACGAGTTTTTCGGTCGCGTCACCGGCCGGATGATCGTCCGCCAGCCGCTCGAGACCACGGACCTGCTCAACCGCTTCGACTTCACGGTGCACGTGGCCGGTGGCGGCATCACTGGCCAGGCCGGCGCCATCCGTCACGGCATTACCCGTGCCCTCATCCAGTACGATGAGAGCCTGCGCAAGCCACTGCGGGTGGCCGGATTCGTGACCCGCGATGCCCGCGAGGTCGAGCGTAAGAAGGTCGGCCACCGCAAGGCCCGCCGCGGTACTCAGTACTCCAAGCGTTAACGCTGGCGGCCGCAAGAGGTTCCTGTTGGGGGATCGTCTAGTGGTAGGACAACGGACTCTGACTCCGTTTACCTAGGTTCGAATCCTAGTCCCCCAGCCAAAAAACGACAGGCCCGCCGCAAGGCGGGCCTTTTGCTTTGCCGGGTATTACGACTGCGGATTGCACACGTCGTTGCCCTTGTCGAAGACGATGTGCCAGGTATTCGGCGCCTCGAGCCGCCATATCGAAGTAAAGGTGCCGATGAGTTTGCCGGCGGGGTCACGCACCGGTCCGGAACTCAATGCCAGATTTCCCGATGCAAGCACCTCGACGGTTGCGGGTTCCCACGAGAAGGGCGCCTTGGGGTCCTTGAAGTAGTTCAACCAGCTTTCCACGATCCTGGACTTGCCGCGAGTCGGTTTCTCGCCCGAGAAGAACACCGCCTGGGTGGATATGAACTTGGCAAATCCCGGCTGATCCCGGTCCGCCATCGTTTTCGCGAAGGCGCGCTCGGTTGCGATCACCTGCTCCTTGGCGGCGGCCATGGATTGCGCCCGCGCCTGCAGCCCCACCATCGCCAGCGAACCACCCAGCAGCGCTAAAGCCAGAACCGATCTATGCAGCATTGCGATCGCTCCCATCATTCCACCGGATTCATCAGCAGTCCCACGAACAGCAGCTCCCCCGTCTCACCATCCTCGATGGCATAAAAGAACGGGCGATTCATGATCATGGAAAAACTCGTGGCGGGGACGGCAGTGGTCGTGATGGTGACCGTGGTGGCGCCCGCGGCCACAGTCCCGCTCTCATCGACCTCGACCACGGTCTTGTGCTCCACATCGGAGATGCAGGGCTGCGGACTTACGGCGATGCCGGAGAAATCCGCCTGACCGCTCGCGCAGAACGCGACGCCCATTCCAAGAGCGGTCAGCGCCGCAGGCAATGAGCTGCCGTAGGTCGCCGCGAAACGCGGCAGCGCAATGCTGCCAGAGGCAGTTTGGAACTGAGCGTTCCAGGTGTTGAGCTGCGCCGCCGTCAGGCCCGCGACAAAACCGGTGAGGGCGGTGCCTGCGCCCGGCAGCACGATGAGCATGTTGAGTCGGCCCGCCCCGTAGGGCACGCGCACGGCCTGAAAGGCCGCGCCCTGCAAAGTCCCCTGCAGGTACTGATAGCTGCCCACCTGCTGCATCATCTGCGCCGTGACCTGGGTACCGTCGCTCAACGTGAAGGGGGTGGCGGCTGTCTGATTGGGGTCGAAAGGCGTTGTCCATTGCCCTTTGAAATAGATCGCGTTGGCGATTATC
>Ga0210391_10000269_pt1 | contig 59398 bp, 42 predicted proteins | sample IncBWC12OmetaG_FD_160573 | JGI IMG/M metagenome (GOLD analysis project Ga0210391, IMG submission 160573) | Forest soil microbial communities from Barre Woods Harvard Forest LTER site, Petersham, Massachusetts, United States - Inc-BW-C-12-O ...
TGGGAACCCTGCACTCATTGAAGCCACGGCATTTCGAAATGGCTCCCTCGGAGGTGCTTACTTCATACTGGCTGCCCGCGCTCTTGGCCTCGATTGCGGCCCAATGTCGGGATTCGACGCCGCCAAGGTCAACGCCGAGTTTTTCCCCGATGGCAAGTGGAAAGCGAACTTTCTCTGCAATTTAGGCTACGGAGACGGGACTAAGCTTTACCCACGAAACCCGCGCCTGTCCTTCGAGGAGGCCTGCCTGGTTTTGTAAGGGTTGATTTCTGCAGGTTGACGGGCCGAGTTACGCTGGAGTGACCCCAGACGGCGGAACTGTAGTAAAACTGTAGTAGCCGGAGAGGTGGCCGAGTGGTTGATGGCTCCGGTCTTGAAAACCGGCATACCCGAAAGGGTATCAGGGGTTCGAATCCCTTCCTCTCCGCCATCCTTAACCTGAATCGCGCTGCTCTCAGTACGGAGTCACGACCGCGTCTTCGGGGTAGCCCGGCATGCCGAATTCGGGAACGTCTAAACCTTCCTCTTCCACTTCCGGCGCTACTCGCATGCTTTTCGCTTTATTGACGACCCAGAAGACAGCGTAGGTTGCACCGAACGCCCAGGCGGCATAGAGAGTTGCTCCCATGAGCTGGCAGAGGAACTGACGGGTGTCGCCGTGCAGCAGGCCGGTCACGCCTTGGCCTGAGCGGCCCAGGTAAGATCCTGCTCCCACGCCGTTCCATCCCGCGCCGTAGGCGCCATCGGCAAAAATACCCACGCTGACCGCGCCGAGCCAGCCGCAGTAGCCGTGTACCGAAATCGCTCCGCAGGGATCGTCGATTTTGAGAATCCGGTCGTTGAAAAGAACACCGGCGCAAACCAGGCATCCCGCCAGTACGCCGATTACTACCGACGAAGTTGGAGACACAAAGGCGCACGGCGCCGTGATCGCGACCAAGCCTGCCAGCATTCCGTTGCAGGCCATGGTGATATCAGGCTTGCCGAACCAGAGATACCATAAGAGCATCGCAGCCGCAGAGCCCGCGACGGCAGCCAGATTCGTGTTCACTGCGACCACGGAGATGCGAAGGTCGGTTGCACCCAGGGTAGAGCCGGGGTTGAATCCCATCCATCCAAAGAGCAAGAGGAACGTGCCGGTCACCACGTAGACGATATTGTGCGCGGGGAAGACACGAATCTTTCCGCCGGGACCGTATTTTCCGAGGCGAGGACCCAGAATGATGGCGAGAGCCATGGCGCAGAAGCCACCGACGGCATGCACTACGGTCGAGCCGGCAAAGTCGACATAGCCGTGACCCAGATTCAAAGTCGATCCCACTTGCGAGAGCCACCCTCCACCCCAAGTCCAGCAGCCGGAGATCGGGTACAGGATCGCGCCGATGAAAAGTTCACAGAGCAGAAATGCCCAGAAAGTGATGCGCTCGCAGACGGCGCCTACAATTATGTAGCCGGCAGTTTCCATGAACACAACTTCGAACAGTGTCAGGCAGTTGCTGCCGGCATCGTAGGCGGGACCGGTAAGAAAAAATCCTTTGCCGCCGATGAATCCCCACTGGCCGCTTCCCACCAGAAAATGATTGAGCGTGGGGATACCGCCAAGATTGGTGGGAGCGGCGTTGATGGCCACGGCTCCAAACTGAAATGCATATCCGACCGCGTAATAGGCCAGGAATGCGAATACGTAGGCCGCGAAGTTCAGCATCATCAAGTGGGCGGCATTCTTTTTTCGAACCAGCCCGCAGGTGAGCAATGCAAAACCTGCCTGCATGAAAAGGACGAGGTAACCCGTATTCAAGGTCCAGGCAAAGTTCGTCGCCACGCGGACGTGACCCACACTGTCAGCGAGCTTTACGGCGAGAGGCTCTTTCGCCGATTGAGCCTGATAGTCGTCGAATGCCTTCTTATTGGCGGCATAGTCGGGAGCGGACTTGTCGGTGGGCTCCACAACCACGAAGGGATTCCCGGCGGCGTCGACTGCGGAAGTCTTATCGCCGGTAGCTATGCCGGAAGGGTCCGGCTTGACGCCATCGTCTGCGAAGCAAGGCGTGGCCAGCCCGGTAAGGAATCCCGCGACTAAAAAAACGACGGCAGTGGCCGACGCCGTCGCCCACAATCTCGCCCATAGTATCGAAAGGCGCAGGGAGTACCTGCCCGCTCGCTTTCTCATGTCTGGTTGCTCCTGTTTCTGAAGGGTGGGCAATTCTCTGGCGATCGTACTTGCGCTGGAACGGCGTCTGCAACTGCCGATACGGCCGAGCTTTCATATACCTGGCATGTACCTGGAAGCAAAGGTTGATCCGGGAAAGTGAGCCGACGCGATGAGCGCCAGTCCGCTCAATCGACAGTCTTCTCCCTAATCCGCAGACGATAACGGTACGCATCTACTGAGTCCAATTCATATTTCTTATGGCGTCGATCAGATGCTCCAATAACTCGTTCAACACTTTCGATTACGCCGCGACATCGGCGAGCGCCAGCGGAATGGAGAGGAGTCGCTCAACGCCTGCGATGCAAGTCGCAGTCGATTTAATTGAATTGAGGAGAGGAACTACGGCCTTAGTCGCGTTTGAAGAGCAGTTTTGCTTGGGAGGTATCCGAGCGGATGCAAGCTTGAGTTGCGAAGGTGCGCGCCGTGCCTGAATATCCAATGGCCCCCGTGAATCAGTTAGAAACGCTCTAACATGCAATGATTTGCACACCGGGGAGTCACTTCAGTAACCATTCGTCATACACAAAGTAATCATTTTAAAGGGCTTAGTGGCACATTGGGGCCATACCGCCTCGGCCCGGCATTTGCGATAGTACAAGTACCGGTGGCCAGTACTGGGCCCCCACTAAAGTCATGCGGACAAACTGGCTTCGCGCGATCCTCAAATACAGGGTAGTCATTCTCCTGGCAGCCGTTGGTTTGTGCCGGCCCGCCCTGTCACAAGAAGTCTCTGCCGCGTTGCTTCGGCCGGACGCGATACAACCGGTCCCGATGGCAGCAGCTCCAATGGTGACGACGTTCCAGCCGACCACGTTGCCCGAAGCTCCCAGCCATCGATTTTGGGACCGTGAGAATTGCGTTCTGTTTGCGGCAAATGCCGTCTTCAGCGCTGCCGATTTCGTCGTTACTAAGGACAACCTTCACGGTGGCGGACAGGAACTGAACCCGGTGACCCGCGTATTCACCGGCAGCACGCCACGGCTTGCAGTGAATTTCGCCGGTGAAACCGCTGGTGTGGTCGGGCTCAGCTACATCTTCCACAAGACGGGACATCACAAACTGGAGCGCGCGGTTTCCATGCTGAATATGAGCGCCTCAGGGGCAGCTGTAACCTACGACCTCGCTCATCGATAGGCTAGGTCTGCGTTGAAACGGCTCTCTTCGCCCTGACTCCGGGGCTCACCTCTTCGCCCCTCCGTAGAATCCAAAGAAGCAGGAATGTCGCCGCCAAGGCGATCAGAAAGAAGATGATCCCACCCTTGCGGTGCACTCTTCCCGTCAAGAAGCTGGGATCGACACGGGTTGTGAGCATTGCGATGACAAATATACGCAGCCCGTTCTTGGCAACAGAGAGAGGGAACGCCACCAAAATAATCAAGACCTTTCGCCAGGGTGAGCGCAAGAGGAGTTGCGCCAGAACCATGGTGGTGACGATCAACATGGAGCTGGAACGGATGCTGCTGCATTCCCGGGCAACCTCAACCGTCAACCCGGGGATGTGCACGAACACGCCGCGTTGCTCCACTGGAACACCTGCAGCGGCGAAAAGCAGATGAGCGGCTGCGGCGGAGCTTTGCTGCAGCAGGTTCACGATGGCGTTCAACGCGAAGTCGGGGAAAGGAATCAACCAGAACAAGAAACAAAGAGGAAAAAGCGCACGTCGGGAAGCGGGCAAGCCGAAACAGAGAATAAAAGCAGCAATCCACCATACGACAAGTGCCAGCATGTTCGCGGAAAGCTGCTCATCGGGGGAGAGTGCTACTGCATTCCATCTGATAAGGAAAGTCAGCGAAGCGGCCATGACCAGCAAGATTGAACCAAGGACCACGCTGAGTCCACCGTGAGGCTCGGGCGGTTTCCAATCCATGAAGATCAGCGCCGCGCTAACGGGGAGGATCAGCAGAATATGCGTGTACTGTTCGTCGTGGAGAGCGAGAGCCAACGAGGCTGAGAGTGGAGACCACCAGATCACCAGGGAGATTGCGGTGAGAATAGAAAAAACTGGCAGGGATAACGATTCGAAAGTGGATTCGCGGTCCGGGGCACTCGGCACGATGTAATTCTAACCCTCTGGTTGTGCGATGACGCCGCCGAAACGCGAGAAGGTTGGCGAAAAACTCATTTCCGGCGCGGCGGCCCGCACCCGCAAGGGCATCATCACCAGAATCGCCAGCGCCACTGACGGAATGGCTGTCGCAGACAAGAATCGAGCTATCGACCGGCGGGGTCGCATAAGCTAGACGGCTTGGCAGCCTTTGGGCAGCCACGCCTAGATGCCAAAAGGACATTCAGGGCAAGCGGTCGCTGAAGTGTCACCGGCGGCGGCATAGCCCGACGATCACGCAGTCCGCAGAACCGGCTATGCGGCTGCCTGCCTCTTTACCACACTGGGGAGCACTTTTTCAGTAGGGACGAGGGCCCGAACCTCTGACGCCACGCAGATGATGAAGCAGACCACGCTGATTTCGAAGAGATTCCGCTTGGTCAGGCTCATCGCGATGAATAGGGATTTGGCAACGTTCAGCTGCACCAGCCCTCCGCATAACAACGAAATCCAGCCGATGTAGTACGTAGTCTTCCCGACCAAATGCAGCCGCACAGATCGATCCATGGTTCTACCCTCCTGGTTTGCCAACTTGGCCGTCAAAATGCACCAAAACAGGTGCATTTGATAGGCAGCCGAAATTGTACACCCGGCTGTCAAGTCTGGAGGTCGAATACTGCGCCCAAGCGTGGTGCCGCCCGAGCTGCGCCGTCATAAGGCCGACTGCCCGGGTCGGCCCCTTCCCGAGCCGCAGGGGGCTATTTCAAGGCGGCGGGGACGCGGCATAGAGGTGCCAGCGGTGCCGAGGCAGAAGGATTGCTCTGCTTCGGAATTTTAGCCGATACTTCGTTGGAGACTATGCTAGGGACGCCTTGGGCACTGATCGCTCGCACCACATAATAGTACTTCTTATCGTTGATCACCGAGTCATCCACGCAGCTGGTGCCTGGAAATGGGGTATTGTTGAGCAGGGCGGGCGACGGGTCCTTTTCTTTCACGCCGCGATAGATGCAATAACCGGCGGCCGCGGCATGCTTCGGGTCAGCCGGGGCGCTGGCATTCCACGAGAGAATCACCCTATGCCCTTCCGGGGGTGCTGTTGGCGCCGCGGCGGAGCCGAAGGTGGGGCAGGCTAGAGGGGCAACTAGAAGAGGAGTGGGATCACTGGACATCTCGGCTTTCCGAAGCGCTTCCTGCCGGAGTGCTTCTTCCAGTCGCTGGGTTGGTGTTGGTCTGGGAGCACTCCGGCAGCTTGTGCATCCGACCTGTAGTGTGCCGGCGATGCCAAGAACCACCGCAAGGACTTGATGATTTGACCTCACGCCGCCGAGCCTATCGAGCATAGGATTTCATCTCTAGTTATACAACCTGCGCGAGACGACGATCAGTGCCATTGTGATTGGCGGATTCGATCCCACCTAACCAAGCGGAATGCCCGATACTCCTGGCAGCAACGAGTAGGCGAGCTGTCTCGACGTCACCAGAGTATCCAATAGCGAACTTTGATTTCAGGGTTGAGTGTGAAATCCTGAATTGCTTAAGGTGCACCTTCTGAGAAATTGAACGGGCCATGACTCAAAGTGAACAGGACTCCACCGCGTCACCACTATTCAGCATTGTCATCCCGGTTTACAACGATTGGATACCGCTCGATCAATGTCTGCAATCCCTGGCACGGCAAAGGAATGCGCCGCCTTTCGAAGTTATCCTCGTGGACGACGGCAGCTTAGAGGGCGCTCCAGAATTCATTCGCAGCTCGGCCCATAGTTACCCATTAACCGTGATTCGACAATCTCACTCCGGGATTCCCTCTGCTAGAAATGAAGGAATTCGGGCTTCCAAGGGCGGAGTGTTGCTCTTCATAGATGCCGACTGCAGACTTCAAATAAACTGCCTGGCCGCCCTGAATTCAACGATCGGGCACTCGCCCCAGCACGATTGCTTCCAACTGCGGCTGGTGGGGAATTGCTCGAATCTGGTCGGCAGAGCAGAACAATTGCGCCTGATTACGATTCAAGACCACATGCTTCAGACAGACGGCCGCATTCAATACTTGAATACGGCTGGATTCGCTATGCAGCGCACCCGGGCGGATATCGACGCGGGAGTGTTTGACCCAGTCGCGCTCAGAGCTGAGGACACTCTTTTATTGGCCAACCTGATGCAGAATGGAAAGCTCCCTCTCTTCGTTCCCGAGGCAATCGTCGAACATGCCATCCCGCTGTCTTTGATGGAGTGCTTCTGGAAAGATGTTCGGACGGTTTATCTGGAGGGAAAGGCGTACGACATCATCGCTTCCAAGGGAGTAAGAATTCGAGTGAGCCATCGGGAACGGCTGCGATTGCTTTCGTCGATGTGGAAAACTGCCGGCCGCCCGTCGATCGGAAGGTCAGCCTGGTTTGTGCTGGTAGCCCGGCAGGCGCTTCAGCGGATCGCTTCATTTTGTTTGCAAGGTCTGCGAGTCGGATCTGTCTCTCCGACGTAGCGGCTAGCCTTGCTCAGCCCTAACTGACTTGTTTCTATCGGAGCACAATCTCAAAACTCCTGCGAATTTCAGCGCCGAAACCGGGGACGCGCAGGGCCGGAGATTGCGGGGATTCTTGTATAATACAGCTAGGTTTCGAGGGTCGGTGCCTTTCCCGGCCATCGCTTACTTCCCTCCATTTTCTTCGGTCAGTGGTTAGATCATCGCTCGAACGGTATGGAGACGCGATCCCGATGAAAGCTGCCTTGCGAGAAATTGGAGCCTTATTGACGTGCCTGGCAGCCGCGGGGATGATAGCCTGCTCGCCCCCCGCCGCGAAAGTCTCCAACTCATGGGATCCCAAGGCTGCTGCCGCTTACCTTGACTACCGTGAAGGTTGGTGGATGGGATGGACGGGATCCGGTCGCGACCATGGTACCTTCTGCGTATCTTGTCATACGGCTTTGCCGTATGCGCTCTCGCGGCCTGCGCTGCGCGCCGCGCTCGCAGAGCAAGCTCCGTCAATCAATGAGCGCAAACTGGTCGAGAATGTCACCAAGCGTGTTCGTCTTTGGAAAGAAGTTGGGCCCTACTACAGCGATCAGGGATACGACCACAAAACCGCCGAGTCCCGGGGAACGGAGTCGGTTCTCAACGCTCTGATTCTCGCCGGCCACGATGCCCAGACCGGACAACTCACTGACGATACCCGTGCCGCATTCAACAACATGTGGGCTTTACAACAGACCACGGGAGAAAATAAGGGCTCATGGCCCTGGCTTCAGTTCGACCAGGAGCCTTGGGAAGCGGACGATTCCGCTTACTACGGGGCGACGCTGGCCGCAATGGCGGTTGGAACGGCCCCTGGGAATTATGCCGCAGCCCCTGAAATTCAGGGCAATCTCGCAACCTTGCGCGAATACCTGAAGCGGGAACGCGCAGGGCAATCCACAATCAATCGTGTTTTCCTGCTCTGGGCTTCCACGAAATTGCCTGGGATTCTCGCGCCGGAAGAACAAAAAGCGATCATCCAGGAAATACTGAACAAGCAACAGGCAGATGGAGGATGGAGGCTGGCTTCCATCGCCTGGAGGTGGAGCGGTTGGACTGCTAAGTCACTCGTGAACATGTGGCTCCGAGAGGATGGAACCCCCATGGAAGGGAAAAGCGATGGTGTGGCCACCAGCCTGATGATCCTTGCCCTGCAGGAGGCGGGCCTACCCCGCGACAATGCGCAACTCAAGCATGGAGTCTCCTGGCTGATGAGCAACCAGAGCGCAATTGACGGTTCCTGGCCAGCTTCGTCGGTGAACAAACGGCGGCACAAATCCTCCGAGACGGGGCGCTTTATGAGCGATGCCGCCACCGCCTTTGCCGTGATCGCCCTGACTGACAACCAGCGGACGGCGAGCCAGGTCGCGTCGGCGTCCAAGCACTGAGGAATGTTTCTTCGTGAACTACACAGGAGCGCATGAAAGACTGCAGAAAATTCTACATTGATGGGAAGTGGGTCGATCCGGCCAAGGCCCATGACTTCCCAGTCATCAACCCAGCCAACGAGCAGCCCATCGCTACCATCTCGCTCGGAAGCGCTGTGGATGTTGACCGGGCCGTGGCCGCGGCCAAGCGTGCTTTTGAGTCGTACTCAGAAACAAGTGTGCGGGAGCGCCTGGACCTTTTGCGCCAGATCATTGCAGTGTACCAGTCGAAAATAGAGGACATGGCCGCGGCGATTTTGCAAGAGATGGGCGCGCCCAGCTCGCTATCCAAAAAAGCGCAGGCGCCCGCCGGACTCGCACATCTGCTCGAAACCGCGAAAGTGCTGGAGCACTTCAAATTTGAAGAGCTCAAGGGTTCAACCCTTATGCGGAAAGAGCCCATCGGGGTCTGCGGACTCATCACGCCGTGGAATTGGCCCATGAACCAGATCGTCTGCAAAGTGGCTCCTGCCCTCGCTGCAGGGTGCACTATGGTTCTCAAGCCTAGTGAATTTGCTCCGCTCTCCGCTTATTTATTTGCGCAGATTCTGCATGAGGCTGCTGTTCCTGCAGGAGTTTTTAATCTGGTGAACGGCGACGGGCCCACGGTCGGCGCCGCTATCTCGTCGCATCCTGACATAGCCATGGTCTCCTTCACCGGATCCACGCGAGCCGGAGTCGCTGTGGCTGTGGCCGCAGCTCCGACAGTGAAGCGAGTGACGCAGGAACTCGGCGGCAAATCGGCTAACATCCTTCTGGATGACGCCGACTTCGAGAAGGCAGTCAAGCAGGGCGTGCAGGAATGCTTCCGCAACACTGGACAGTCCTGCAACGCTCCGACGCGCATGCTGGTTCCACGGGCCAAGATGGCGGAGGTGACCGTGGCAGCGAGGCAGGCCAGTGAGACCACCAAGGTCGGGGATCCACTTGCAGAAGACACGGGTCTCGGTCCGCTTGCAAGTAAGGCCCAGTTCGACAAAGTGCAGCGCCTGATCAACAAGGGTGTCGAGGAAGGCGCAAAGTTGATTGCCGGTGGTCCCGGCCGTCCTGAGGGGATCAACAGGGGCTACTTCGTGAAGCCCACCGTCTTTGCGGACGTCAAAAACGACATGACCATCGCTCGCGAGGAGATCTTTGGCCCTGTTCTTTGCATCATCCCTTATGACGACGAGGACGATGCGATCCGAATAGCGAATGACACTCCCTATGGCTTGTCGGGTTTTGTAACATCGGGAAACAGGGAGCGGGCCGTACGAGTCGCGAAGCGCCTTCGATCAGGCAACGTTCACATTAACGGAGCCAGAATCGACTTCGGCGGTTGTTTTGGCGGGTATAAACAGTCGGGCAACGGCCGAGAATGGGGTGAAGCTGGCCTCGAGGAATTCCTCGAGTTAAAAGCGATTTTTGGCTACGAGAGTCGTTCGAAATGAAATAACGGTACAGCCTGAATTTGAAATGAATTCAGAGACCACAAAGCCGAACAAATCAGGTGGGAGGAGTTGATGGCGGTTGGAGCCGGCTGGTCCAAGACCTGGACTTATTTCGAAGGAGACTGGCGCGAGGGCAACATCGGAATCATGGGCCCGCGCACTCATGCCGCCTGGCTGTGCTCCGTAGTATTCGACGGCGCTCGAGCATTTGAAGGGGTTGCGCCCGATCTCGACCTCCACTGCGCGCGCGTCAATGACTCCGCCAGGAAACTTTTCTTGAAGCCGACAGTCTCAAATGAAGACTGGGTCAGGCTTGCGCGCGAGGGAATACAACGCTTCGATAAGGATGCCGCACTCTACATCCGCCCCATGTATTGGGCAGAGAAGGAAGGACCATGGGTTCAGGCGCATGATCCCGAATCTACCCAGTGGTGTCTTTCGATTTACGAGGCACCGATGCGGGCGCCCAAGGGTTTCTCGATCACGCTGTCTCCTTATCGCCGGCCAACGATTGAGTCGATGCCCGTTGATTCCAAGGCTGGCTGTCTTTATCCGAACAATTCGCGTTCACTGTTTGAAGCGCACTCGCGCGGCTTCGACAATGCCATTGTTTGCGACATGTTGGGCAATGTCGCCGAACTCGCTACGTCGAATATTTTCATGGCGAAAGATGGCGTGGTGTTCACGCCCATTCCGAACGGAACTTTCCTGGCGGGCATTACCCGCCAGAGAGTGATCGGCCTGCTGCGGCAGAATGCAGTGAAAGTCGTCGAGAAAACACTCGTTTACCAGGATTTCGAAAAGGCAGACGAGATTTTCGCGAGCGGGAACTATTCCAAGGTAGTTCCGGTCACTCGCATCGGCGATCGCGTTCTTCCCTTCGGACCGATCTACACCAAGGCTCGGGAACTCTATTGGGCGTTCGCGCACTCGTGATTCGTTGTGAAGCCTGAAGCTACATCCTCGATGGTCGAAGCTCTTACCCCGATTTGGCAGCGCGTGCTGCAACTTGAATCCGTAAGTGTCAACGATAACTTCTTCGATCTTGGCGGCGATTCTTCGCTAGCGCTTCAGCTGTTCAACGAAATTGCGCAGGTGTGCGATCGAGAACTGCCCCCGGTCACGATTTATCAGGCGCCAACCATCGCCGCTCTGGCCGCGTTGCTCGATGAACCCACCACACCCCGCTTCCCCACTCTTGTACTCCTGAAGCCGGGCGCAGAGGGGCCGCCGGTTTTTGTTGCCCATGGCCTGGGTGGCAGCGTTATGGATTTCTTTCAACCCGTTAAGCACATCGAAACAGACCATCCCATCTACGGGATGCAAGCGAGAGGAATCGATGGGCTGGACGAACCCTTGGCGCGCATCGAGGAGATGGCCGAATTCTATCTTCATGAGATCAGGAATTTGCAACCCCGCGGTCCTTACGTCCTCGCAGGCTACTCTCTCGGGGGCCTAGTCGTGCTGGAAATGGCCCAACGCCTGTCGGCGAACGGGGAAAAGGTCGCTTTGCTGGCCATGCTGGACGCGTACCCGCACATCCGCTATTTGTCGTTGGGACAACGAGTGCGCCTCATCGCGCATCAGGCAAGAAGAGGGCTGCGCTCTGTTGCCAATCTTCGCGGAGGCGCGCCGTATCAACCGCCGGCCGGGGTCTCGTTCACTCCGGCGACCCAACGCGTGCGGGACAGCGCGTATCTGGCCCTGACCTGTTACCGGCCGCGATTTTATCCCGGCAAAATAAAGTTCGTGAGGGCCGAGACCAGTTCGGCTTTCCCTGATGATGCTGCGGCAGTCTGGGCACCCTTGGCCGAAAAGTTTGAGGTCGAAACTGTACCTGGGGACCATCTGGGAATAATCGCAACTCACTATGAAACACTGGCCGCCGTGCTTTCCCGGTACCTCGCAGAGGCTTTCTCGGAGAATTTTACAGCGCGATAAACCAGACTAGATAAATCAGGCTAGTTGGCTGCTCTCTACACGCAGTGATGATTTCTTACGGCTGAATTCGTAGAGAGTTTTCGGCCAAGCTTGCTAACAAGTCTTGGAACTCCTCCAACGGCAGAGGACCGCTGAACAGGAAGCCCTGGAACGAATGGCATCCGAGTCGGGCGAGAAAGTCTCGTTGTCCTTCCGTTTCTACGCCCTCGGCAATTACCGACAAGCCCATTGCCTTGCTCAACGAAATGATGCTTTGCGCAATGGCGCCGCTGCTTGCGTCGACAAGAATGTCCCGGACGAACTCCTGGTCGATCTTCAATTGGTCCAGGGGCAAGCGACGCAGGTACGCCAGGGAAGAATAGCCCATGCCAAAATCGTCCAAAGAGAACCGTATGCCGTGAGACTTGAGCGCCGTCATTTTAGCGATAACGTCCTCGAGATCATCCACAAACATGCTTTCGGTGAGCTCCAACTTCAGGCTGCGCGGATTGGCTCCGGTTCGCTCGAGCGTCCTTAACACATTGGGCACGAAGTCTGGGTTGAGCAACTGTCGAGCGCTGATGTTCACGGCAACCGTCAGATGGGCTGTCTCGTTTCGAGCCGTCCATGCCGAAATCTGCCGACAAGCGGTTTCCAACACCCAGTCTCCCAACGACAGTATCAGCCCGGTTTGCTCGGCCAGGGGAATGAAGTCGTCGGGCGGTAAAAGGCCGCGCTTCGGGTGCTTCCAGCGCAGCAGCGCCTCGGCCCCGATCAGGACGCCGCGATCCACTTGCGCCTGATAGTAGAGGTGGAAATCATTCGTTCTTATCGACTGGCGGAGGTCTTCCTCCATCGCGGCGCGGGCGTTGACGGCAGCCTGCAAGGCTGGAGCGAAGAAATGCAAGGTGTTGCGGCCTGCCGCCTTGGCCTGATACATCGCGATATCCGCCTGTTGCAAGACTTCGTTTGTGCTGTCTTCTGGATTTCCAAAGACTGTAATTCCTACGCTGGAACTGCTGCGGCACTCGCGGCCATCTAAAAGGTATGGCTGGTGAATGGTGGAGAGAATCTTCTCGGCGACCGTTTTGGCTTGAGCGGCTGCATCCTCGGGTGCTTCGCTAAGCTCCTGGAGCAAAACGACAAACTCATCGCCGCCCAATCGTGCTACCGTGTCGGTTTCGCGGATGCTGGCGATAATGCGCCGAGCAACCTCCTGCAGCAGGAGATCGCCGATGTGATGGCCGAGCGTGTCGTTCAACGTCTTGAAATCATCGAGGTCGACGAAGAGCAGCGCTCGTTTGCGTTTGCTTCGAATACTGGCGGCTAGCGTCTGCCGCAAGCGATCAAGCAGCAGGCGACGGTTGGGCAGGCCGGTCAACGGATCAAAGAACGCGAGATTCGTGATCTCGTCATGTGCCGCCTTCAGCTGCTGAAGTTCGCGCTCCCTTCTTCGCCCGCTTAATATCCGCAATCGAGTCACGCCTCCCGCGATCAGCAGGGGCGTGAGTCCGCAGATGCCTATAAACCACCACGACCAGTACCACGGAGTCAGGATTCTGAAGGCGAACTCAGCCTCGTGCCCGCCCCAAACGCCGTCACCGTCTTGTGCTTCTACATCCAGGCGATAGGCTCCGGGTGCGAGTTCTGCTAGTTGCAGTTCTCTTTGCGTCGTCTCGGTCCAGGCTGAATTGGCGCCCTTGAGCCGATAGCGAAATAAAATGCGATGGTCGTTGGAAACATTCAACGCCGAGTATCGCGCGATCAGAGAATTTGCATGGATGCTGAAGGACGGATTGTTCTGCCCGGAAACATCCTTACCTCCCACCACCAGCTTGGTGAAAACAACCTGGATCGGTAATTCGGGCAAGAGACGCGGATGGGGCTTGAATTGAGATAGTCCCCCGCTGGTTCCGATCCAGATGGTGCCGTCAGATTCCTCGGCGAAACCGTTGAGGTCGCAGTCGTTCCAGGCCAAGCCGTCGCTCGTGTCGTAGTGGCTCCAGCGGGAACCATTCCACATGTCCACGCCGCGCTCGGTACCGGCCCATAGGCGACTCGAGGCATCGAATTCAAGGAAGTACACGAGTCCATCGGTGCCAGGTCTCTGAACGGCCTTCTCAACTACCAAACCGCTGGGCTTCAGATGAACGCGGTCGATGCCGCCTCCGAAACGATACCCGATCCAGATTGTCCCGTTCGCGCCCGCACCCAGCGCGAGCACTTCCTGATTGCTCAGACCGTCGTTGCGCGTGAAATTCTTCCAGCGCCCGTTTGCCAACGCGAAAAGTCCATCGGCGCCGCCGGCCCACAGGCTGCCGTCGCTTCCCTCCGCGATCCCCCAAATTCGTGTGGCTGGCAATTGCGAAACTCGAGAAAACTTTTGATACGGGGCCGTGGACACAAATAGCCCAGCCTCGGTGGCTGCCCAGAGCCTTCGGAGATGATCGAAGCGCAAAGTGTAAGCGGATTTGCCCATGAGACCCTGGGCGTCACCAAACCATTGCAGGGCGCCAGTTTTTACATAAAGGCGAGCTGCGCCATGCGCTTCGGTGCCGATCCACAGATCCCCGTTGGGGCCGTTGCGCACGCTATGTACGGGGAACCCGTCCAGCCCTTTGATCTTCTCCCACCCAATTCCAGATGGTCCGCGATCACCTCGCAGCAGCCCTCCCTCGGTGCCAACCCACAGTGTTCCATCGGCCCGGGGTTGGATTTCATACACGATATCGCTCGCCAGACCGCTGGCAGTGGAGTAGCTTTCCCACTCCTGATACCCACGCCACTGGACCAGACCCCGGCCCGCCAAACCGATCCACAGAGAGTGCCGCCGGTCCTCGAAAACCGAATACACGGCTCCGCGGAGACCGAGAGCGCGGTCGATTTTTTGCCAGTGTTTCCCCTCCCGAATCAGCAGCCCAGCTGGGGACGGCAACAGGATGCGCCCAGAGGAATCAATCCCAGGTATGCCGACCACGGTACTGGGAGTCGGCACATCGGGCCTGCGAAATTTGGTCTGGCCCCAAGGCAACACAAACACGCCGGCATTCCTCGCTCGCACCCACAGATTGCCGTCACTGTCTTTGCGAATCACCATCACAGCAGAATCCGGAAGTCCGCTTTCGGGTCCAAAGACTCGAGTAAAATCCAGTTCCCTGCGGCAGAGTTTCCGTGCGCATCCATACCAGAGGATGTCGCCATCCACTAAAACAGCGTCGACACTTGGGCCCGGGGTTGCTGGGGATTGGGGAAACCCGTGAATCGCAAATCCATCCTGTCCAGGCTTCGAATAGAGTTCCTTCAGTCCAGATTCAGTGCCGAGGTAAGTGTGTCCCTTCCCATCCGACTGAATGCCTTGTGCCCAACTAACTGTCTTGAAAGGGACTGCAAGTTTTTCGAAGCTGTTGCCGTGCAGGTGGTAGAGCCCAAAGCTTCCGCCGGCCAGCAGAGAGCCGTCGGGGGCTTCGCCAAACGCGACCGCGGAGGTGACCGGAATTCCCTGCGCTGGCCCGAATCCCTCGAAACGATCGCCATCGTAACGGAAGACGCCGTTTTCCGTGCTCACCCAAACGAAGCCGTCGCGGTCTTCGTAAATTTGCCTCACCGCAAGGTTTGCCAGCCCGTCGGCGTTCCCGAAGGCACGGAAACTGTACTCCTGGGCGAAAAGAGTCCCTGCGGTGAGCAGCAGGACGGCCAGCGAACGCGCGATTTTTGGACAGCCCACAAACCGATAATATCTTCTATCTTGTTCAATCCCTTAGCTCAATTCCGTCTGGGATGGAACTGAAGTAACCGGAGGGGAGGTATCAAGATCCCAGGAAATTAGCCACTCCTAAAATCTTCAACCGCCAGCGGGAGAGTCGCCTGTTCTCTTGCAGTTTGTCCAACTTCTTGGACTCCCGGAGTGGCGACTGCATGACACCCGCAAGAGCAATAAGGACGCGTTGCTGTGGTAATCTGCCTCGGGAATGAGGTGCAAAAGCATGCACGCTGGCACTCGAGCCTTCACATTTGCGTTGGCAGCCGCCCTGCTTTCTAGCGGGGCTACGTCGTGGGCGCAGCAGCCAAGTCAGTCGTCCGCACAGACCTCAGCTTCACCGCGCCCCATAATAATTGCCGCGAGCGTCGTGATCGATGGTAAGGGTCAGACGCTCCATGATGTTCGGCTCGCGATCCAAGGGTCAAAGATCATTGCGATTGATCCTGCGATCGAAGGGCCGGTGGACTATGATCTGCGCGGTCTGACGGTGCTGCCCGGCTGGATTGACGCTCACGTGCACATCACATGGATCTTCGGCAAGGATGGGAAAAACGCAGGCACGGACGGGACAGCCCAAGGGGACTCCTATCAAGCGGCGTCGAATGCATGGGTGACGCTGATGGCAGGCTTCACGACGGTGCAAAGTGTGGGCGCGCCGAACGATATTGCATTGCGCGACGCCATCGCGAAAGGAATCATCCCGGGCCCACGTATCCTGACGGCCAACGAACCGCTCGAGGGCAGAGGCGAGGCGACCGGCACACCCGATGAAATCCGCGCTTATGTGAGGAAGCAAAAGCAGGCGGGCGCGGACTTGATCAAAATCTTCGCTTCCAAGTCCATTCGCCAGGGCGGAGGAATGACGCTTTCGCAGGAGCAATTGAACGCTGCCTGTGATGAAGCAAAGAAGCAGGGATTGCGCACACTTGTGCACGCTTACAAAGAGGCGGTGCGCGCAGCGACTCTCGCGGGCTGCACCGAGATTGAGCACGGCACTCTTGCCCCAGACGAGGACTTGAAATTGATGGCCGAGAAGGGCACTTATTTCGATCCGCAATGCGGGCTCGTGATTGAAAACTACTTGCAGAACAGAGAAAAGTATCTCGGCACGCAAGGCTACACTGCCGAGGGATTCGCCGCGATGGAGAAGATCCTGCCGATGGATCACGAAATCGTGGAACACGCAGTAAAAACTCCGGGACTGAAAGTTGTTTTTGGCACGGACGCCGTGGCCGGCGCTCACGGGCGCAATGCCGAAGAGTTCATCGATCGCGTGCGTGACTGCGGCGTGGACCCGATGGCAGCGATGGTCTCTGCCAACTCGCTGGGCGCGGAGGCGCTAGGCATGGGCGATCAGATTGGCTCGATCGCCTCCGGCTTTCAAGCAGATATCATTGCGCTCGACGGAGACCCGTTGAAAGACATCACCGCCGTTCGGCGCGTTGTATTTGTGATGAAGGGCGGCGTGGTTTACAAAAACGCCGCGCGCGGCGCGATCCCTGCCTATGCAGGCGTCCAGCCTTGACGGCCGTTGAGTCTCACTCTGCTCTAAGCCAAGGCGTAGAGATATTCGACGAATGAACCCACAGCCGTGTCAATTCCCCCAACCTTCGCATTCGTGGAGTCGATCAGATAATACTCATTCGGAGCGTGTGCCCCGGTCCCGTGCCCCAGTCCAAAATGTCCAGCCGGAAGATTGAGAGGTTCGGAAGTGAAGATGTATCCCGGCCAGGATCCTGCGGATCGGGGCCACAGCACGGGATCCATCCCCAGCCTGCGGTAAGTCGCAATTTGCGCCTTGATGAGCTTCGAATCTTGCGAGGTCTGGGTCGGATCGTAGCCGCCAGTCATATTGACCTCGATATCGCCGAAGCCGTGCTTGGCGAGATGCTCCTTCAGAAGCGCGAGCGTACCGGCAGCCGTCATGTCCGGCACCAGCCGCATGTCAATCTTCGCGACAGCGCGATGCGGCAGAATGGTCTTGCCGCCAGGACCTGTGTATCCACCAACCAAGCCTTCGATGTTGATCGTGGGTTTGGATTCGAGTAGCACGAGTGAATCAAGCCAATTTGCGTCATGCACCCAATGCTCAACGCCTAGCTGCTTCTTAACCGTGTCTTCATTGCGGCGAGCGGCGACATCCTGAATCATCTTCATTTGTCCGGGAGTGAGCGGCTTGGCCTTGTCAAAAAAGCCCGCCACTGCTGGCGTGTGTCCATCGGACTCGACGAGCGTGTTGAGCGCTTGTACCAGGTGCCACGCAGGGCTATCCACCTGCGCCTCGAGGCTCGAGTGAACATCGTGCTTGGGCCCTCGTCCCCATCGCTCTCCGCTGGAAACCAGTTCGAGCTCAACCACTCCCTTGGCGCCCAGTGATATCTGAATGCCTCCATCGGCGTCCTGGCCCGCTTCTGGCATGAACACTCCCATGCATTTCTTCAGCGCATCGGTGACCCTCGGTTGGTGGATCACCTCGGGAAAGTGAGTCGAGCCAATCTCTTCTTCACCTTCACAGACGAGCACGAGATTTACCGGCAGCTTTTTCCCCGCTGCCTTGAAGGCATGAAGCGCGCCTAGGAAAGCCGTTTCAGGGCCTTTCTGGTTCACAGCGCCGCGACCGACGCAAATCCTGCCCAACCCTTCTTTCTCCACGATCTTCCCTTCGAGCGGCGGCGAAGACCACTCCGAAGGATCAAACTGTTTTACGTCGTACATGAAATAGATGCCGACGGTGGTTGCAGCACCAGCATCCAGAATGCCGAAGACCCCCGGCTTGCCCGATGTCGGCACAATCTCAACGTTCGCGAACCCCGCATCGCGAGCCAGTTGCGCCATATACTCAGGCCCCTGCGGATAGTTGCGATTCTCGGCCGCAATCGAGGGCAAAGCGATCCAGGCCTGCAGTCGCTTCACGTTCTCATCATGCATCTTCTGTATTTGGCTGAGCACCGATTGGATGCCGGGATCATCCGCTAATGAACCAGCCGAAGAGAAAGCAGAGATTGGCAATGCGGCGAAGGCGGCTCCAGCAAGCGCGCCGTGGATGAACTCGCGACGATTGAAAGCGTTATGGCTCGAGTCAGTCAATGCGTCCTCCATGTTGAACGAACCGCGATGGCTATCCTTGGTTCGCCTCACTCAATTCCAGAAACAAAACCATCGGCCTTTTGTCGAACGTCATCATACCAGTTGGTTCCCTACAGATCAGCGACCTTTTCTGGTGGAGGCCTGAGACTTTTTTGGACGTGGAACTTACCGTCCAAATCTGCCGTTCGTGAGTGATGAACCTCACCCCGGCGTCGTGGCCTGCAGGCTTCTGGACGCAGGTGCCATTACTGAGGTGCGTCACGCCCCTATTTTTCTAATACCTTGCATGAGTCGAGGTACGTAAAATAGGAGACACCGTGATCGAACAAAAGATCAACGAATTCTTTGGTGACGCCGAATCCACTGGCTTTGGAACCGGTTGGTGGAGTGGGATATTGTCCGCCTTCTTCGGATTTCTTTCATTCGGAGGAGTTCTGTGCCTGCATTTTCCCGAGCTGCTGAGCTCGCCCGAACTGCGCCCCCATTATCCAATGCATACGATGCGCCTTTTAATCCAAGGCCTCATCGTGTTCGCAATTGTATTCGGAATCATTTCTTCGATTAGGCGCAAGAAAAAGACCTTGGCAATGACCGGGATGTTGCTTGCCATTGCGGCAACGGCTTTGGGCGGATCAAGCGTACAGATTAACGGTACTTTGCACAGCGGGCCCGCCATCGGACTGGACTGGTTCTTGCTTGACTTGTTCTTGATGGCGCTCATCTACGTGCCGCTCGAAAGACTCTGGCCGCAGTATCCAAATCAGGGAACATTCAGGAACGAGTGGACTTTGGATGTGGTTTATTTCATGTCCACGCATCTCCCGATACAAATTTTGTCTTTTCTGGTTTTATTGCCCGCCACCCAGGCCACCAAATATCTCGGCGTTCCAGTTCTTCAGCACCTTATCGCTCGAATGCCTTGGCTTTTGCAATTTTTCTTTGCCGTTGTGGTTGCGGATCTTGCGGAATATTTCATTCACTTGGCTTTGCATAAAGTGCCGTTTCTATGGCGCTTTCATGCGGTACACCATTCTTCGAAGGCGCTGGATTGGATCGCGGGCTCACGCTCCCACTTCGTCGACGACACACTCGTGCGCGGATTTATCCTTGTCCCCCTCATGTTTGGATTTTCGCAATCGATCATCCTGGCGTACTTGATTTTTGTCACTCTGCACGCTACCTGGACCCATTGCAATTTCGGCCCCAACGCAAAATGGATTGAAAAGTTTCTGGTTATGCCCAGATATCACCATTGGCACCATACTTCTCAAAAAGAGGGCATCGATAAGAACTTCGCTATTCATTTTCCGTGGATCGATAAGCTTTTTGGGACCTACTACTATCCCGAAGAGTGGCCGGAACGTTACGGTCTGGACGGCGAGGAAATTGCGAAGGATTTTTTCAGGCAAACTGTTGAACCATTCACAAAAAGAAAAAGAACATCCTAAAAATCTAATGCGACCAATCGAACGTCCGCAGGTACCTGTTCGCCCCTCGCCGTCGCCTTCACCAGCCCGAGACGCTTCATGAATTTAACGGTCAAGAATCCAAAATCATATTCAGATTCGTCGTGGCTGAGCCGCAAGAGAGTTTGATAGTGGTGATGATTATTCTGCAGGCAGGCGCTGAAAGTTGCCGTTACCGGCAGCCATTCGCCAATGTTCATCGCGTTGTCGCGCTCATCGTCATAGCGACGGTATCCGAATTTTCGCGTGTGGGTCCAGTAGTTTTGAACCATGTTGACCCACCAGCCAAAAATTCGAACGCCAATCCACATCACCAGCGTGAACTTCAGGCTTCCGACCAGCTTCCATAAGAGCCAGAAATTGGCGCTCTGCGCAACCACTGCGAAGATCGGGTTGCCTACCACCCGGAAGTTTCGCGACTTCAAGATGTCGTCGGTGGCCAGATCCTCCTGACACTGATACGGCAATAGACAGAGATACAAGGTCCGCCAGAGACCGTCTCTCCCAACTTTATTGGGGTCCCCATCATGGTCCGAATTTTTATGATGCAAGCGGTGGCGATTTACCCAGGTGATTGGATTTACATAGATCGCGAACGTGTTATTCACGATCGTGACGGCCTTGATGAACCATTCCTTATAGTCAAGGGCGCGATGAGCGATTCCGAGATGAAGAACGTCGGCTAAATACAAGCCACCGAGAAACCAGCAAAAAATAAAATAAGCCACGCCTATCAACAATCCCTTCCATGGTCCCAAGTGAGCGGGGGCAAAGTACACGGAAGCCACCATGTAGGAAACAATAATCAAATAGCCCGCGAGATTGTATATTTTCATGACGGCTCCTAGATGGGTTATTCAAGCAGAAATCGGAGCTCCTTTCAAATACGCGCCCCTCGCGGAATGGGTATCCTAAGCTTTTGACAGACTTTGCCTTTCCTGAATATCGGAGATTCCGTACTTCCCGCACGCTCAGTAATGACCATAGCCATGGGCACCAGCCGACGAAGCCGTCACTAGAGTGCTACGTCGAATTACACCCGTCTTTCGATCGTGGGACCGCCGCGCGTGGTCCATGGGGCTAGGACCATCGAGAGCTACTGCCATGGGTGCGTGCGAAATAGACTGAGTTTGCTTGGGATTGCGGATGTACTCAACGACCTCGTTCTGCAAAAATCGGCGTGGCTTCCCGGAAACGAACTTCTCGGGGAGGCATCTTCGTGTGCCGGCCTTAATCCTTATCCTCATCTTCCTTGTCTGCGCAGGATTGGCAGGTTGCGGCTCGACGACTCCGTCTGGCTCGCCTTCTGGTACAGGCGCCGTCCCGACAATCTCATCGTTTACAGCGGATCCGCCAAGCATAGGCTCCGGTACAAGCAGCGCGCTCGGTTGGGCGGTATCAGGAGCGGCGGGCATTGCCATCACTCCGGGGACATTCACTTCCGCATCCGCGAGTGGCTCGACGAACGTGAGTCCAACAGCAACCACCACCTACACCCTCACTGCGACCAATGCGTCCGGCTCTGTCACATCCACGGCAAAAGTTACCGTAACAGCTTCGAGCGGTTCATTGGCGATCACAACCGCTTCGTGTCCCAGTGGAACACAAGGCGCGGCGTATACCGGCTGCACAATCGTCGGTAGCGGCGGTTCTCCGCCCTACACCTATTCTGTAAGCACCAATTCTGACTTTCCGCCATTGCCTGAGGGGATGTCTCTCAACCCGACCACAGGAAGCGTCAGCAGTTCGCTGATCGGCGGTCAAGGCACCTACACGCCGGAATTTATTGTTACGGACTCGACGAATGCGCAGGCGACTCAAAGCATCAGCATCGCCATCAGCGGCAACAGCAAGTTCCTCGCAAACATATTTCCGTCAACTTCTATTTTTCACCATCGAGTAGACGCCGCCACGACGAGCTTGCCCGTAGACGCTTCTCCAGCGGCGCCTATGTACAGTGGCTATTTGTCAGCCACGGTGAAGCCATTCTTCGGAAACAATTCGAACGCGCCCTTTCCGAATGGAATACCTGCCATTGAAGTTCCTTACAACCAGGTGGACGTATCGGTTTCAACGACGGTATATCAGTCCTACTTCACGACTGGTCCGATTCCAGCCTATGCGCCGGTGGAAGGCACCAGGAACTCAACGGGAGATCGACACGTCCTGGTCTACCTGGAAGCGGGCAATGGAAACAATCCGGCGCTCTATGAGATGTGGCAGGGAATATACGAAGGCGGTCCGTGGACCGATTCCTCGAATGCGCTTTGGCCCAACGTGTCTTCAAATAACCTGACAACGCAAGGCATGGGAACATCCGATGCTGCAGGACTGCCGGTGGCGCCGCTGCTGGCCAACGCCGACGAGGTAATCGGCACCGGCACTCCGAGCGTACCGAACGGAACGATTCAGCATCCCATTCGATTCACGCTCAACCACATGTTGAACTACTGGGTCTGGCCGGCTACAGAAACAGCTGGCACAGGAAGTTGTACGGCCACGGACGAAGATTCCATTCCAGTGGAATCGGAGATTTCCCAATCTTCGCCTCCTGAAAGCTGCACCATGTCTGGCCCCGCAGGTGAGATCTATCGATTGAAATCTTCCGTGGCAACTCCCTCTTGCGCCTCCACCAGCCCACAAGCAGCCGTAATCATCACCGCATTTCGAAACTACGGAATCATTCTGGCGGATAACGGAGACAGCGGTGGACTGATCGGGACACCCGACGCTCGCTGGAACGATAACGATCTCACCTGCCTGACAAGTCTCACGTTAGCGGACTTCGAACCCGTGGACGTCTCGAGCCTAATGGTCAGCAACGACAGTGGAGCTACCAGCCATTAACCGAACGGCTCGCCCGCTAGAGCTTCCGGCGCACCTGTTATCAAAGGCGAGCACGCGCTTGACCCGGTGCGCGGCAGCCGAGTGGGTCTTGCGACGCGTCTTCAAATGGCTCGCTTCTCTGAGCTAACCGTTTTCGACGCGCGACTTTATATCGGAGTACGCCGCATCGATGAGCCTGGTAAGCTCTGCAGCGCTTGTGGCCGTTCCGGGTCTTAACTTCACGTGGCGCATGAACTTGCCAGTGCCTTGCAGCAAGTGCGCTGGATCCGACAGCGCTGCGCCGTGAAAGAATCCCACGTTCACGTGCGAAGTGAATACGTTGACGTAGCCGAAGGGAGCGTCTCCCAGACATGCAACCGGACAGCCGTCATGCAAAAGCTCCCGGACTTCGTCCCCGCATTTTCGCATCACCTCGAACCACTCGTGTGCGATGGTCCCCAATTCACCTGCATGTCTTTTCGTCCACGCATCAATTGCTGGATCGCGCTCGACCGCGCCGTTGAATCGCAGAATTTCCGTCTTCATAGTCACTTCAATTTTCTGTCTTCGAGACCTGTGGTTACGGAGCACCCTTTACTCTCCCTCGAGCACGCATGATAAGGCGGAAGTCCAGGTTTTTGAAATACGCGAATTGAAAGCCCTTCGCAGCAGGGATCCAGCCAGCGACGCAACCCTCAGGACACTAGCCTTTTCCGCCCAATCGAGTAAGATTTTTAGGTCACCGCGTTGACTTTCGAGGTTAGAGCACTTTGGACAAAACCCGCGACCAGCAAACCCGTATCCAGACCAAAACGCGGCTAGTCGAGCAGATCAACATCTATCTGCAGTCGTGCGACTACTCTCGCGCCCTGGATTTGTTGCGAGGCACGACGGCCGAATTCCCCGACGATGCGGAGTTGTCCGAACTGGAAAAGCTTGCCCATGATGGCGTCAAGCGCAACGCCGAAGCCAACCGCCTTATCACCGAAAGCCAGGAACTGTTCGCCCAGCGGAAGTCCGCGGAAGCCATTCAGTTGTTGCGCAAAGCATACGAATTGGATAAACGTAATTCTCTCGCCCGCTCCATTCTGGCCAATGCCCTCGTTGAGCAGGCGCATTCGGTTGTAGAAACCGATTGGCTGGAAGCCGAGACGCTGACCAATCAGGCGCTGGCCTTGAACCCTGCGCATCCTACGGCCAAAAGCATCCTTAGCCTGATCGTCGCCAGAAAAGAAACAAGCTCGGTGGAGGACTGGATTGCGCGAGCTCGAAAGCTGCAGACTTCAAGCGATCCATTTGCAGCCTTGGCTTGGGTCGCAGAAGGATTGGCCGTTCATCCCCACGATCCCAAGTTGCTGCTGATCCAGGATGAAATCCAGCGCGACCAGGATGCTCGGCGGCGACTGGCTCGTCGCGGTGACTTGGAGGACCTGCGGCGATTGCAGCGCGAAATCGATGGGGCCTCCGACGTTGCTGCAAAACAAGATTTAGCCGTGCGCATACAAACGGTGGCCGCCAAGTACTGGACGGATGGCGAAATCTTGTCGATTGCCAACGCTCTGCTCCTACGCTTGGGATTAGTCTCCCAGGAGAGTTCCGGCGCCTCGCCGCGAGGCAAAGGCGCGACGGTAATTCTTCACGTCCCGCGGCCGAGCGCTCCGGAGGCTTCGCGCGACTCTACCAGCCGGACTCCGCCAAACCAGATTACGCCAAGCGCTGTTCCGCCGAGCCCGGTCCTACCCCAGACGGCTCCGACCACCACTGTTCCGTCAAGCCAGGTCGCTCCCCAGACCGTTGCGACCGTCACCGGCCAGTCCAGCAAAGCTGAGACCAGCACTGGCCAGCCCAGCAAAGTTCCGCCAAGCGAAGTTCGTCCGCGCAAGGCTCCGCCCAGCATTGCACCGGTGAGTTTAGTTCTGACCACTCCGCCGCAAGCCGCTACCCCTCCCGCCGCTCAGCCTTCCGAAGCGCCGGCCAAAATCACATCCCGGCCTAAACAGCCCGCAAGTTCGAACTCCACAACGCCGATCCTCATCTCAGCTGCTGCGATAATCTTTACCGCGATAATCCTGGTCGCAGCGACCTTTTTCTTCACGCGAAAACATTACGCCCCGCCAGTAGCGATGACCCAACCAGCTGCTGCCACCGTCCCTGCCCCGGACGCCCCGGCCCCCGCGCAAACAAATCCAGCACAAACTAATCCAGCGCAAACTAATCCAGCACAAGCGCCGCTGACACAAACACCCCCCGAATCATCGTCGCCTGTTTTACAGCCTCCTTCCGAAACGACTGCTGGAAAGGCCACTCCCCAAGATCAGCCGCCCGCCAACTCCGGGCACAACCTGGGCACGCTCCTCGTCGTTGCCGGCCAAGACGATGCAAAAGTTTTTCTCAACGGTAAACTTCAACGGCAACTCACGGAAGCCGGCCAGTTGCGCCTGCCAACTCTCGAGCCCAAGGACTATGTTGTACAAGTCTCTAAAAGCGGCTTTCAGGATCCTCCCCAGCAAAAGATCCGCATTCGCAAGGGCGAACAGGCCAGTCTTATCTTCAACCTCCAACCCCAGCCTCAACCGCAGCCTCGTCTGGCCGCACTGACCATCCAGGGCGGCGCTCCTGGAACCTTGGTTCTTGTCGATCAAACTCCCGTCGGCACCATTCAGCCCGATGGCACGCTCTCCGTCTCCACCATCAATCCCGGAGACCATACGATCGAATTGCGCAATGAGCGGTTCAAACCGCGGCAGTTCAAGAAACACATTGAGGCGGGTGGAACCATTTCTCTCACTGCTGCGGATGCGACGTTGGAAGCCGCTCCCGGCGAATTGAAAATTACCTTCACGCCCGCCGACGCCAATGTTGCAATCGTCAAAGGCAATCTTCTGAAAACGGTAAGCAGCGGTGTCCCGCTCAATCTTGCCCCGGGTACCTACACCCTTACTGCCCGAACCGCGGAAAGGATCACGCGCTCGTCCACGCTCGAAATCATAGCCGGCCAATCAAAGGCTTTGGATTTGTCTCTCGCCCCGAGCGGTATGTCAAACTGGGATGACCCCGGCGCCTGGAAGCGTGAGGGTGATTCTTTCATTCGCAAAGGTGGAGACTTCGTCCTATACAGAGTCGTTCCTGCCTCGGGCACATTTATTTTTTCCGCGATGCTTACCAAGGGCCATCTCCTGCAATGGGTGCTGAACTACAGCGATCCCAAGAACTACATCCTCTTCCAAATCGACGAGAATAATTTCTACCGCACTGTGATTCGCAACGGCCAGAAAATGGACGAGATTACAGTTCCCGATAAAGGTGACAAGAAAAGCTTCCGCACGTTCGGAATCCGCGTCAGCCCCACGGCGCTGGTCAGCCAGGTCAAGCACGGTGACAGTTGGACCGTCCTGGACAGGTGGACACCGCCCGGCGGTGATCTCAGCATAGGCAAGTTTGGCTTCTACATACCCGGCAGCGACGAAGTAGCGCTCTCCAGCTTCGCCCACTACGGTGACTTGAACATCCACTAACAGCCTGCGGCAAAGGTCTTCCGTTATGTCGCAATACTTGGTCGCACCCCGTCGCCGAGATGAACCATGGACGATGGACGCTATGCCGAAGTTGGCGGTATATATAGCTATGACCTTTCTGTGCCGCGTCGTACCGTTCTCCCGCAGCCACAAGTTTGGCCGGTATCCAGCGGCCAGATGGACAAATTGCGCCCGTCGGACAATTCAAGCCTCCATCGCTTTGCTGGCGCTGTTATCGCTAGTGCATCCATCGCGGGCGTTCGCGGCGAATCCTGACCTGGAGACTGTGTTGACTGGCTCGCGCCAGCGTATTCAGAAATTGGACTACCGTGTGACTGGGCGACTCGCTCGAGTAGAAGGCGATGGAAAGCGCACGACCTACAAGTTCGTCGGCAAAGCTCACTGGTTTCCCGATGGTCTGCGTGTGCTATGCGAGATCTCGGGGCCCGGCTCAGAGAAGACACGCGTTCTTCTGCATATGAGCCTGACCGGGCATGTGACCATCTCGGCGATGCTTCCCGGCGAGAAGGCCGCTAGCGTGTTGCCATTCGAACGTTGGAATGACCCTCTATTGGGAACAGACTTCTCCTATGAAGACATGGTAGAGAACCAGTTCTTCTGGAAGAATCAGGGACTTCTGGCTCCGGAGAAATACGGCGTGCGGGACTGTTTCGTTCTTAAGAGCACCTCCGGTTCTCAGGACCGGACTTACTATGATTCGGTAACGTCGTGGATCGACCGCACAATTTTGTTCCCTGTGCATGTGGTGAAAACACTTCGCGGGACGGGACAGCAAAAGGAGTTCATTTACTACGGGCTGCGCCAGGTCGGCGGCGTCTGGACCGCCATGCAAGCGGAGGCTAAGCTGCAGGGCAAGCCCGGTTCCTCCATTCTTACAATCGAACGTGGCTCGCCCAAGGCAAATCTCGGACTGAAGGACTTTGATCTCAACCAGTCCAGTGCTAATGAAGAGGAAGTGAAATAAATCGAACGGCTTAGCTAAGCGGTTCCGGGGTCCCGTGCTGTCACCGCAGCATCCACCGTATTCGCCATCATGGAACCAGTTCCTTTTCAGCCGTAGCCGGGGCTCCATATAAGCCCCAGGGCCACCAATTCCAGTCGCCGGCAAGTTGCAATAACGCCGGCCCGACGACCATTCGCACCACGGTAGCATCGATGAACACCGCCACGGCGAGCGTAAAGCCCAGCATTTGGACGACCAGAAAACTTCCCACGGTGAATGCGGTGAACACGGCAATCATAATTGTCGCGGCACTCGTGATGAGGCCGGCCGTCCGCGCCAGGCCCTCGACTACTGCTGATCTCTCGGATAGGCCGCGCCGCCGCTCTTCGAGGACTCGGGCGACGAGGAAGACTTCGTAGTCCATACTCAATCCGAAGACAATGGCAAATGAAAGAATCGGCACGATCGGGTACACGGTGCCGGTCGGTCCGTGGAGCCCAAAGAGCTTGCTCCCGTGGCCTTCCTGAAAAACCAGAACTAACGCACCGAACGAAGCGCCAACGGAGAGCAGGTTAAGCAGAACTGCTTTGACAGCCGCAAATAAAGAACGTAACCCGATCAGGAGTGCCAGCAAGCTCCCCAAAACAACGCCAAGCACCACCTTCGGCAACCGCTCTTTTACTACCGAGTCATAATCTGCCTCGAGCGCCGGAACGCCGCCTACACGCAGCACAGCGCCAGGCACGCCGGTTATCGCTGCAACATCGGAGGAACGCACGTCTCGTACCCATCGTATCTGTTGGTTGGGCGAAAGAGCGGAGGCAGGCAGCAACTCAATCAAGGTAGCGTGGCCATCGCCGCGAAGAAGACTCTTGCGGATTGGCTCGGGCACGTCGCCGACAGCATCGGCAGTGTCGGACATGCCCGTGAGGGTCGGAAGAGATACAACCTCTTGCGCTCTAGGATCGCTTTGGAAATGGTTCGTCAAACGACTGACGGCAAGCCAGCCCGCCGGCGAGAGCGGCGGGGACTGCGGCGGCAACTCCAGCACGACTCGGAGCGACTGCACAATACCCGACCGCCCCATGTCTTGAAGCGTGTGCAGTGCCTTCACGGACTCGGCCGCAGCCGGAAGCGAGTCATGGTCGGGAACTCCGGGAGCGATTCTCCGTGCCTGGAAAGCAAGGATCAGTAGCGGAATCCCAGCGGCTAAAAGAGCCGTCCAAGGCCGGCGGGTTATGATGCTGCCCCATTTCACCCACCGCTCACTCGCCGCGCAGAGGCTCTCCCGTGTTTCGACTCGTCTGGAGCGAAACCGCACTCTAGCGGCATTGATGCGATGCCCTAGCAGACCAAGCACCCAAGGTAGAATGAATGTACACAGCATGACACTCAAAACAGTTACGAGTAGGCCGGCTATTCCAATGGAGCGCAGTTCGCTGATGGGCACAGTCAGCAGAGCCGAGAATCCGATGGCAACGGTGGTGGCCGAGATTAACAGCGTTCGCCCCGCTTGGGCGGCAGCAATATCGGCAGCACAGCCAGGATCACATCCCTCGTTCAACGCTTCCCGAAACCGGCTCACCATCAGCAACGCGTAGTCGATGCCCAAACCAAGGCCGAGCATCGTTGCCAGATTCTGCACCAAAATGGACAGCTGCAGATAATGCGCGAGCAGCGCGGCCGCACCCAGCGCCATTGAGATTGAAAGTAAACCAACTCCCAGCGGCAATAGCGCGGCCACAAGACTGCCGAAAGCCAGCAACAGGAGCAGGAGCGTTCCCGGCATCGCTCGTTCCTCGGCATGCTTGACGTCATCTGCACTGACCTTGCGAAGATCGAAGTTCAGCGGCGTCTCACCCGTAATCTCTAGTTTGATATTGGGGTATTGCGACCTTAGCTGACCTTCCATCCAGTCTGCTTTTGCCCTCAGTTTCGGCACCAACGCCTCGACAGTTTCATCGTGCGGGTCTAAACCGACGATGATTAACGCCCCGCCGTTGTTCCCAGTGAACAGAGGATCTGGCCAATCCTGACTCGAGACGGCACCCGACACTCCTGGCACACTCCGCAACGAACTGGTTAAGAAAGTCAGGGTGTCTGCGCCTTGGGCTGAATCCGGATCGGGAACCCCGCTGATCACCAGAACCAGGCGGTGGGCATATGGAGACTGGAAACGCTGCGCCAGTTCCAGATCAACTTTTTCGGATTGTCCACCCTTGATGTGAACCACTGTCTCCAGGCGGCGTTCGACTTTGTAGGAAAAGGGCAGCAGCGCAAGCGCCATGGCAAACCCCGCCATCGCTAACCAGAAGCGGTAGCGAGCGGCACCACAGCCGGTCTTCGGACTCGGCATTACCATGAAAGACCCACGTCGTTTCCCGGTACGTCTGAGAGCAATGAGACGACTTCAGTGATCGGACATGTCCATGATATACGGTCAAAGGCTGACGAAGGCTCCCCTGTACGATTACCCGTCAATCGCTTTAATCCTGTTTTCACGCCACCGTCTCTTTAATTCAATCGGTTGTTTCCAAGGAAAGAATTAATCAGGTGAACGAGAGTAGTTCCTGCACCGCCCGATTGCCCTGATCGATGGCTTGGTCAGTGTAAGCCGCCGCAGCGGCATCGGAATTGGCGATGGTAATCCTGCCGTGACGCCGGCGCGCGATATCGCAGGGGCGTTCACCTTCCGGCCAGTCTGGATCCCACAGTGGGTTGTACTCGTAGGCATAGCCGTGGGGCCACCGGTTGACCGTAATCGCTTCGATGTCGCATGCCGGATCAAATCCACCAGCGCTGAGCACACGCTGCAACTGGTCGCGGATGTTCCGCTCAAATGTTTCAAAGGAGGTGGCCAGCAATTCGTAGTGTCCCGCGCGCTGCTGGTCGCGGGCGGACAACCCTGGCTGGCACGGAGTGCGAAGCATTCGCACCAATATCGGTTCTTCCGGCGAATGCGGGCATTTGTAATCGCCAATGCTTACGGGCTGATCGAGATTCACTGAAGAGTGGAACATCCCGGGACAGGACGCGCCCCGAATGCCCAACTTGTGGAACGACATCCAGTTCTTAATGGCGACGACGGTGTAAACCAGTGGTACCTTCACTCCGTAGCGCAACGCTTGTTTCTGTTTGGCCGGCAGTTCCTCGCACAGGTAAGGGATCACCATGTTCCAGCAGGCCAGAACGACACCCTTGCCTCGGACCACATAAGCCTTATTGGCCCGACCATAGGTCACCTCGACTTCCTTTGCGGTGGAAGGATCGCCCACGTGCCTTACTCCCACTACGGTGCTGCTAAGCCGCATTCGGATCGCGGAGTTGCCGTGGTCTAGGTGACTGTAATCAACGTTGGCGGTCACGATGTCTTCAGCCGTTTTGCCGGAAATCGTTCCCGGGATTAGCGACCGCACCAGCATGCGGGCGATTGACGCGTTCCCGTCGGGGAAGTGGAAATAGTACGGACTCTGCGGTGTGACCTCGCCAAGCGCGGTGAAAGTAAGGCCTTTTGATGGGACACGATCGAGATTCAGACCTTGGAATCCGGGTAAGTTTATGGCCCAGCAATCGAGTGCTGGTACGGCATCAATTCCGATGCCGTAGAGACCGTGCGTGCGTGTCTGGTAGAAGGGGACTACGTCGGTACGCGCCTTGACAATGTTCAGGAGAAAGTCCTTGTAGCTCATGTGCGACAGGCGGGACTTCTTTTCAGCCTGAGACACGCCCGGCATGTAGTCGACTTTTTCCTCCTGAATACGGGCGATGTCCCGGCGAGCCTCGGGTGAGAAGGGCGTCTTGGCCAGGAACTCCTGCCATGTCTGGCTTCCGGGTGCAGCCTGCGAACCATGGGAGCCGCCGGGAACCCCGGTGACGAGCCGGTCCGCGCCAAAGGTTTCTTTATCGAAGAAAAAACCGTTTCCCAGGCCGCGATAAACCTCAGGCTCCAGACATTTTTTTTCCAGAGCGGGCGGATCAATGCCAAGTTCGGTGAGCAGACCCCCGGCTTCCTTGCTGTAGGGGAACGGAGATTCGATGGCGAGGGTTCCGCCGTTGGCCAGCAGCAGACGTCCCCCAGGACGAAACTCGTTGCGCTTGGCGTGGCCGCCGAAGTCGTCGTGATTATCGAGAATAAGGATGCGAGCCGAGGAACCGGCAGCCTTGCGATAGAAGTAAGCGGCGGCAAGACCGCTCATGCCCGCCCCCACGACAATGAGGTCGTAAGTCTCGTTAGTATTGATGGGCGTGCCAGCCGTCTCCCAGAAAGTGCCATCGCGCAGAGCGTGCGCAACTTCGAAGGCTCCCGCGTGACTGCCGCGCATGCCGGTGAGAGCTGGTGGATTGTATCCAGGCACGTCTTGAGCAAAGGGCTCGCTCTCGGCTGCGAAAGTGAGTCCCGGCAGCCAGGCACTGGCGAGCGCTCCTCCGGCTCCGACCGCGATTCCATTCAGAAAATCCCGGCGGGTGATGGTGCGGTGCATGCCGAGTTTCTGGTCTCGGGCGCGATTGGCTGCGTCGCTTTTCATTTGTCCGCGATCATTCATCTTCGTGGAATGCACCCACGCCGCTCTACTCGCGGGATAGCTGTTGAAATATTCCTATTACACTCATTGCCGGCTTAATGACCAGCGCGGGTCATTTCCCTGCAGGTTTCGCTGCCGGCGTCGCTGCCCCCGCATTCTTCACATACATCCCCAACCAGTTATTCATCTCCCAGAACATGTGCAGGACGGACTCGCGCGCCGCATACCCATGCGACTCCAGCGGCAGTAACACGAACCGAACCGTCCCGCCCGCGCCCTTGATCGCGCTGAACAGCCGCTCGCTCTGGATCGGGAACGTCCCCGAATTGTTGTCGGCCTCTCCGTGTATCAGCAGAATCGGCGTCTTGATTTTGTCCGCATAGGAAAACGGCGACATTTTGTAATAGACCTCGGGCGCCTCCCAGTAAGTCCGCTCTTCATTCTGAAATCCGAACGGAGTGAGCGTGCGGTTGTAAGCCCCGCTGCGCGCGATCCCGGCCTTGAATAGAGCACTGTGCGCCAGAAGATTCGCCGTCATGAACGCGCCGTAAGAATGCCCCATCACCGCGACGCGATTGCGATCCACCACTCCCAACCTCACGCCCTCATCGATCGCCGCCTGCGCGCTGGCCACCAGCTGCTCCACGTACGTGTCGTTCGGCTCGGCACTTCCCTCGCCCACAATCGGGATCGTCGCATTCTCCAGCACCGCGTAGCCCTGCGTCACGAACGGAATCGGCGAGCCCCAATACAAAAGCGGAAACTCATACGGCGAGCCCGTGATCTGCCCCGCCGCCGACTTGGTCTTGTACTCCGTCGGATACGCCTCCATCAGCGTCGGCAGCGGCCCATCCGTTGGCTTGTATCCCGGAGGCAAGTACAAATTCGCGCTCAAGTCCACACCATCCGCGCGCTTGTACTTCAGCACCTGCTTCTTCGGCAGCGGTGCGTTGCCATAAGGATTAGGAAAGAACGTAACCTGCTTCAGCTGACTGTTCGCCGGGTCGAGCAGGTAATAATTCGGCGACAACTCCGGCGATTCTTTCCACACCAACACTCGCGGGTTGGCCGGATCCAGCACTGCCCTTGCCGACTCGAAGACCTTATCCTCCGACTGCCATACTTTCTTGCTCTCGCCATTCGCCGTGCTCATCACCGCCAGAAATGGGCGGTCTCCTTCCGGCGACGCGCCCTGCGCCCGCAGATAAATTCCGCTCCCATCCGGCGTCGTTTCCAGCACGTTCTTCCCGCTCGCATTCATCAGCGCCAGCGGCGATCCCGGATCGTGATACCGATCCTCAAACGACCCCTCAAACAACTTCACTGCACTCCCGGGAGCATCCGGCGCCACCGCCAGCATCACCCGTTTCCGATCCTTCCATCGTTCTTCTTCCACCAGAGCCAGCTTTCCCGTCCCCCAAGTCAGACTGCGGCACCGCAGTGGAAGTTCCGTCATCTTTCGCGCCTGACCGTCAAACGGTGCGTCCATCAAAAAGATCGTGTCGCGCACCGTCACATCTTTTGCCGGATCGCCGCCATCCCCCGCCTCCACCCATGAAACCGTAGCCGAAGCATCGCCGCGCCAATCAAAGTCCCGCGGACCTGCCTCAACTGCATCATGGGTGATGGGGATGGAATCCTGCAGAGGCTTATCCACCAACTGCTTGCTCGCGCCGGTCCCAAGATTCACTACTGTGACCCGATGCGGAAAGTAGTCGTAGGGCAACAAATACGAATACGGATGATGCCACTCCTCGATCATCACGTACTTCCCGTCTGGCGATGGCGAAGCGCTCTGGATGACTCCCGCGTTGCCTACCGCCTTCACCGTCCCGTCCAGCCGCACCAATTCCGCCTGCGCCGTCGCGTAGTAATCGAAAAACCGCTCGTCCTCCGGACCCTTGATCAAATCCTCGTACGTCCGACCCGGCGTGACCTTCCCCAGGTTCTCCTGTATCACCGGCCCTGTTGGAACTTCACTTCGCTGCGGAGCAGCACCTCTGCCCTTCACCACCGCCTTGCAGATCAGGCTCTGGCTGTCGCTCGTCCATTCGCACGGCGATCCGAACACGCCATTCAGCGCGATCCCCCCGACGGGCTTCGCCGTTGCCGACGCCACATCTACAATCCACAAACTCAGCCCTGCATCTTTCGCATCGTCGCTGATGTTTATGAAGGCAACGTGCCGCGCATCCGGCGCCCAGTCTGCGAACCGTATCTTTGCGTTCGCCGGCAACCCAGCCACCGCTTTCTCCGCGCCGTCAGGCAAGGCCTGCAGCCGTAGCCCGGTGAAATAGAGTCCGCGGCTCGGCCCATTCGTCTTCGGATTAAACCGCAGCCCGCCCAGGCGCAACTCCGGCTGCGCCAAGTCAGAAATCGGAGGCAGTCCCGAAATCGGCTCGATCAACAGCCACTGCCTGCCCGCCTTGTCCTTGGGCGACACCTCCACTCGCGGCGTCAAATGCGTATCCACGAGATCGATCATTGCCTGCGGCGGCTCCTGATACTTCAGGCTCGTCTGAGCCAAGAGCCCGAAAGACACAGCAAGCGACATCATTGCAACCAAACCCAGCCGCAGAGTAGAAAAGGGCCGCATAAGCAGACCTCCAAATTGATTTCTCAGGACAATCGGGAAATTGTACGGGTCAACATTCTCCCGCGAAAGGCAAAGACAGGCAATAGCGATTAGTGGGCACGACAAAATCTGTCCGTGAGTGTAATCGCAACTTAACAACACCTATCGGTAAACCGTACCGACGACGGAGAGTGCTTTCTAGCCATTCCAGCTTCGCGCACCAGGATCCGGATTCGTCGGCAGAGCTTGCAGGAGAAAAACGGTTATCTCCTCCAACCCGACTTTCAGACAACGTCGTCGGTGTCCGCAATGCCGACGGGAAATACAAGGTCGCGTTCGAGGTTCAAGGTCGAAAGTTGCAAGCCGATGGCAATGGAGCGGAAACCCCATGCCCCTTGGCGACTACATCGAGATCGGTGTCTTCAGTGGCAAGAAAGACAAAGAGAAGCCGCTCTATCTCAAGAAGGAAAAATTCACCGAAGAGCACAAGACCTTCGTGCTCACGATCGATGAGCCGCCTACTTTGGCATCGATCCCTACAACAAGCTCACCGTCAGGAATGCAGACGATAACATGGTTAACATCACGAACCGATGATGTATCTGAGCCGGCTAACCGAATATTTTTGCAAAGAAATGTCGCACGCCCTCGAATCTTTTGTGTTTTACGGGCGCCCGTTCCTGCGGGGGAAGCGGGGGTGGCAGCGCTGCCAATGGGGTTGGCGCAGGGCGAGTTGATACCGGGAGTGCTCCGGCAAGCCTATACCCGGAAGGTGTGAAGGTCAGAGTAGCGTCTGCTTTCGCATGAGGCAGATCCCGCTGCCAGTCAGGCAGCTCCGCCGTCTCCGCTCCTGCGCCAGGCAATTTGGTACCTGTCGTCGCCTCTAGGGAAGGTTCAGTTCCAAGTGGCGCCGAGGAGGACTCTTTGACGGAAGCGGAAGAAGCTCCTTGCACACCTGCCTCTTCGCCTTCCCCTGCCGCCGCACTTGAGGCCAAAAGCACCGAGGGCCGCTGGGGCGGAGGACAGCCGCATTCTACCGGCAGGATCGTCTCATCCCCGACTTGGGACGCTCCGTGGAAGGCTGTATCTTCGCTCCTTAGGTGTCCCGCGTGAAAAACGATCTGATCCCGCGGCTGGAATTCATACTTCCCATCTCCCATGAGCTCGTAAATGATTGCCGGGGATGTGTTGCCGGGAAGGGTCTTGACACACGTGTTGCCCTGCGCGTCGGCGCGGATCGCGTAGTCGAACTCTCCAGGACCACGAAGGAGAATTCGGAAGTCGGGGGTCACCACTTCATCCGTGGAATTGTCCAGCGTGACGTGGGTCTCCAGGCCGCCAACACCGATGGCCAGCATCAAGTCGGGACCGCTCCGAGAACGGTTGACCGAGACTGTAGAGCGCGGGCATACATAAAAGTCTCCGCCTCGCCGCAAGCGCATCACAGTCGTGTCGGACAGGGCAGTGACGGAAGAGCCCGACGGCACCCGGTCAACCGGTACGACGTTGCTGTAGTCCACGGCCGCAATCGCGGTTGGTCCGGGCGGCGACTTTGCAGCGATCGCATGCAGCTGCACCAACAGACGATTTCCTGCTGATTCCCAGGTGTACTCCAACGGCTTGAGTAAATCGATTTCCACATGAACCTGCGGCGGATCGGTGGCGCTCAGTGCGAGACGAATCGCGCTGACATCCTGACTCTTCACAGGTACCAGTTTGCTGGGGACGGACATGTTCGTGTTCGGCAAATCGATAACCAGACGCATGGGATCTGCGAGCTTGCTGATCTTCGGCTTCACTGGGGTCGTCGTTATAATTTCCACCGCAGGTGTGCCATCCTTCAGGAAAACGTTGAAGTGAACAACTGTGGCGGCACCCTGGGAAGCGGTGACCTCCTGGTCCGATTCGTGTTGCGCTGGGCTGTCCCCAAGTAACTGCAGAGGAGAAGACAACAATGAAATTGCAGCCAGCAGAGTAGCAGCAGCAAAATACACAATTCGACTCCGCCCCTCATCTCGTGTGTGACGCCTCTGTAGCCGTGCTCTCATGGCAGCGCAAAAGTTAAGGTGATGTCAGTTTCAAAGCCGGTGGGACGTCCATTGCGAGTCATAGGCTCAAATCGCCACTGCCGGACTGCATCGGTAGCCGCAGCCACCAGCCCGGGATATCCGCGCACCGCACTGAGTCGCTGAACTCTTCCATCCCCGCCTACTAAAACGTCAAGCACGACGATCCCTTGAATGTGATGGGCCTTGGCCGACTCCGGATATTCGGGCTCGACACGGTCTACGACGCGAGCAAGGGCCGTTCCCTCGGGAACGATTCCGGGGGGCGATGAGGCGGAAGCGCTTCTTGCGCCCGAATCATGGGAAGTCGTCGATGTGTTGCTTTCTCCGGTATCTTCAAACACAACCAACCCAGAGTCACCGTCGAGTGTGTTCTCAATCTGCAAGTCAGGCACATGGTGTTTTGCGCGTGCTGACGGCGGATTTGAAGATTTGGGGAGGGAGGCTTTGGCGGGAAGAGGTTCGGCGGGAAGCTGTACCATAGCCGCCGGCTTCACGGGTTGAACCATTGGCGGACTGGGAAGGGCGGCTGGCAATGGCGCGGGCGCTGAGAGTTGTCGCACAACCGCGGTGGAATTCCTCCCGAACAGGCGCAATCCGTCATGCGGCACGCTCCTGCTCAATTCCCAACCGACGAGAAGCAAGGTGCCTACCACCAGAGCGGCCAAAAGCGATCTTCGTGCTCGCGCCCCGAATGCGACTGCTCTGGCTTTTATAGATTCCGCAAGAGCCCGGGCCCGTGCTCTGCTAATCTCTTGCACCGGAACCGGAACATGCGCCGCGGAGCCGCAGGCAAGTTCACTCACCCGCGCGATCGTGTCGGCGACACGCTGCGACATCGACTGTATAGCCACAAGGTCGCCAGACGTGAATGCATCCGCTTGAGAAGAGAATGCGCCGAGCACACCGAGTTTGTCCTTCGCGTCGTTCTGCACAGGAGCAAGCACAATTGAGCGAGCGCCCAGGCTGCGGCAAACCGACACATCGAAGCCAGGAAAGCTCTCGGAGTTACGACAATACTGCAGCGTGGAGGTGCGCAGGCAAGCATCCACCATTCGCGGATCCCGGCGCAAATAGGCGACAAACTCAGTGGAGGTCGCCCCATTCAGAGCACGGGCAACCATCTGACCACCACGCACCAAACCGATGAACGCGCCGGTCGCACAAGTGGAGAGCCTCGTTTGACAAACAATCTGCTCCAACACCAAATCGAGTGCAACGCCCGCGCGCATCACCAGGTCAACCGGTTCGCTTTCTCGTGCACCAATATTGAACCGGTGCGCGGATGGCGACCGGCGCATCGGCGAAGAAGATCTCGCGCCAAAAGATGTCGAGTCGCCGGGCGCGCTGTTCGCCTCGGAGGTAAGAGCAGCCGCCGGCGGGACTCTCCGCTCCGCCGCTGATTGACGCCGTGACTTCACCGGCATCTCCACGGTGCGGCATTCTGCACGCACCGAAAAATCAGCCGCTCTCTCGACCAGATGGAGCGTAGAAGGAAAGACCTCGTGGTGGTGGACGATCTAGGGAGCAATACGGTCATCTCGGGCCAACTCCTGACGAAGATTGGCTTCCAAAGCACGCGTCCATGACGCTCCACTCGGCGCAGGGCGCCGCATGTTGCTCAAAAGGGTGGACCGGAAAGGAAGTCTATTTCAGAGCCTGACGCACGCTCTCTCGGGGGGAGGCAAGATAATATTCGTTAGTGTGCCACCTCTGCGAGTCAGATGTCAAGATGGTAAATACAACTCTTCCGATGCCACGTTCCTTTCAGGCCACTCAAAATAGGGTCCGCGCTCTGAAGGGATTATTGCGCGGCCAGAATCCCATGGCGTTGCGACGAGGAAAAAAGATTGACCGAGTTGGAAATCGATCTCACGCTGAGGCCGATGAACTGCGGCTCAAGCCCTGATTCGCAAATTAGTTCGCATAACCCATGCCTGCCAGCACGCCTCGCATGTAAGCAAAACTGCTAATAACGCCCGGCATCGGATCGTCGGGATGAATTTCATACTCCAGATCGACGAAGCCCTTATACTTCGCAGCTATAAGCGCTTCGAACATCTTCCGCACCGGCATGATGCCATCCCCCACTGCGACCTGACTCCCCTTGCTCTCGAAATCTGTTAGGTCCTTCATGTGCAGGTTGAATAGCCTTGGACCTGCTTCGTGGATGGCTTCAACGACATCCGTACCCGCGCGAACCGCGTGCCCGACGTCGATGCAGCAACCGATCCGCGGATCCATACCTTTCACCGCCTTCAATACATTGAGGGGCGAAGGCCACAACTTATCCTCGGGTCCATGATTGTGGATCGCGATGCGGATGTCGTGCTCCTTTACGAATTTCTCAATTCGCGGCAAGGTTTCGGGTGCAGGATCGCCGGCCACTATCACACCGATGCCGGCTCGCTTGCAGTATTCAAACTTAGATCGGATATCCTCATCTTCGTCTTTCGTGAAATAAATAGCGCCGGCGGCATGAAGCTTGATGCCTGCAGCGGCATAGTCACCAAGTGCGACTGCCTCTTCTTGCGCATCCATCGGGAGATGATCTTTGACGTCTTTCGCATTCAACGCGACCACGTTGAGCTGTTTCATGAATCCGATCATCTGCCCGCGGCTGAAATTACGAAATGTGTAGCTGGCCAGACCTAAACGAATCGGCAACTCCCCACCCGGCGGGGGCGTATCGTGAGGCAACGAAAAGATAGCGCGCGGAACGGCGCACGCTGCCCCAATCAGCACGCCGGAGCGAACGAAATTGCGGCGGGAGAGCAAATTCCTCTTAGACATGAGGTTCCCAACCCTTCTCGTACTCGCGTCCCCACATCTTCATCGCGTCCGGATCGCTCTGAATCCGGCCGTCTTTCGTATCGAGACGCAGCTCGCGGTTCACTTCCCACGCGATGTTGGAAAGCTGCAGCATCGTAACCGCGACATTGCCGACCGCGATTGGAGCGTTGAGCTTCTCGCCTTTCCTGATTCCAGCGATGAAGTTTGCGAAGTGCGCGTCCGTCATGGAATCCCGGCCAATCACATCGGCCGACGAAGCCGCGCTGCCAACCGTAAATTCGCTTGTCTTGTTGCCTTTCAGGTCATAGATCTCATAGCCGCCACGGTCGATCAACACCGTGCCGGTGGTTCCCATGACGGTCGAACCGCGATCTCGCCCGTAAAACTTCATTCCCTGGCAACTCTTGCCCTCCCACGAAATCATTTTGTCCTCGTACTGGAAGCTGGTCACAAGCGTGTCATAGAACTGCCAATCGTCTTTGAATTGATATCTGCCGCCTGACGATGTAACCCGCTGCGGATAGTCGACCCCCAGCGCCCAGCGGCAGACATCAACCTCGTGGGTGCCGTTGTTGAGGGTTTCTCCCGTGCCGTAAAGTTTGAACCAATGCCAGTTGTAAGGATGCACGTTGTCCCTATACGGACGCCGTGGCGCCGGTCCCTGCCATAGATCCCAATCAAGCTGCTGCGGCACCGGTACCTCCTTTCCCGCACCAATCGTCTTCCGCGTGTTGGAGTACCACGCCTTCGCGAAGTATGGCCTGCCGATAATTCCATCGTGAATTTTTTCGACGATCTCGATCGTGTGAGGCGACGACCGCTGCTGGGTGCCGATCTGCACGAGCTTGCCATACTTCTGTTGTGCCTGCACCAGCATTTCGCCCTCAGCGGGATTATGGCTACATGGCTTCTCGACATAGACGTGCTTACCCGCCTGTAATCCGGCGATCGCCATGGGTGCATGCCAGTGTTCGGGGGTCGCGATCGTGATAGCATCCACATCTTTTTGCTCGAGAATACGGCGATAGTCTTTTTCTGCCACCGCGGCCTCGCCCATTTCCTGCTGCGTTCGATCGGCAAATTTTCTGAGAATATTGCTGTCTACATCGCAGACGTGGGAGATTCGGACCGCACTCCTGTTCGCTTTGAGTGACGAAAGGTGAGCGTAAGCGCGCCCATTGAGACCGATGACGGCAAAGTTGAGACGGTCATTCGAGCCAAGGATCTGGCTATAATTCTTCGCCGTATTTCCCACGGCCAGCCCAGCCGCACCCACGGCAAGCGCATCGAGAAACTCTCGTCGTGTAACCATCGTCTCCTCCCTCAGCAGGCAATTCCGGCCTTCGCCAGTGTCTTCTTGAGTCCGTCCATGCTGACGCGGGTGGACGCTTCGGGCGTACCTGCGCCGTGCCAGTGGGTTTCGAGACTGAGCCCGTAGTGGAAACCATCGCGCTGCAGTGCCTGAAGTTGCCCAACCCAATCCACCACACCGCCGCCTACGGGGGCCCAATCATATTTGTGATCGGCCTTGTTCACCACGTCCTTGCAGTGACAGTGTCCGACACGGTCCTTGGGCAGCAATTCATAACCTGCTGGATAAGGCGTGCTTCCTATGGCTGCCGCATTGCCAGGATCCCAGTTCAGCATGAAGTTCTTGTTTGGAATCGCCTTCAGCACGGCGGCGGCTTCTTCACCAGTTGCCGTGTTGCAGGACATCTCGTTCTCAAGCAATAGAATAATGTCGTCTTTGGCGCAGCGTTCCGCAGCCTGTTGCAGTTTCGCATTGATTGCCGCCCGGTACGGCTTGGGATCATCCAGCCGCCAATAATCGAAACAGCGAATCCTATTCGTGTCGAAATATTTGCAAAGCGAGATACACTGCTCGAGCAACTTCTCCTGCGCGCTGCCATCAACATCTGCGTGAAACAGATCGCGCTTTTCACTTTGAGGCGATCGGGGAGCCCCTGGCCAGTCTGTCTTGAACAGAGGGCTTGCAATATCCGTCACTCGCAGTTTGTGCTCGTCGAGTATCTTGCGTGCGCTCTCAATTTCTTTCGCGTCGAGTTCGGTTACGTTCTTGTTCCACATCGAGCGCAGTTCGATCCAGTGCAGTCCGAAATCGGCAGCCACGATCTGACATGCCTTCTCGAAGTCCTGCGTGATTTCGTCATTGATCACCGCCAGCCGGAACGGGCACGTGCCGCGCATCAAGGGTTCCGTTAGTGAGGACGCCGCGGTTTTCTTGATCAGTGGTGGCACGGCTGCCTCAAGTCCGGCTAGCCCCAAACTTGCGAGAACTGCGCGTCGCGTGTGACCCATGCAAACTACCTCGGCCTATCCAGAACAACATATTTCGTGACCATACATCATCCGGCTCATGCGCGCCATTTCTGTCAGCATTCTGTGCCCGAAAGAGTTCCGGTGCCGACTGAGAAACCTATTCGTTTTCGAGTGTGACTTTCAGGGGTGCGCGAAGACGAGCGACGAATTGTCGTACGTAATTCTCCCAGCCCGCTTCCTCCGGAAAATCGCCGCTCTTGCTCCAACCCGCACCGAAATAATATAGAAATGGTTTGCCGACGTGCGCCCCCGAAATCGCCAGTAAATTGGCAACTGGTGGCAAGCCTTCGTTGGTCGGCGTAATGAGATCTGCTTGCGTCGGCTTGGGCAGCGTGGCGCTTTCGGTCGCGAACGTCTCAATTGTTCCTGGCATCACGATGGCACACGCGATGTTTCCGCGGTCGCGATCAGCGGGCTGCCAATAACTCATCCAACCCTCCTCTTGGTTCTTGGCGATCACGCCGTCGCCGGGACGTTGCGCGATGCCAATCCCGATGTCGAAGTCCGGGTAACCGTCCGCCGTAAACACGCTTTCGGCGCGGCTCATGTTAGAACCGGCGTCAATGGTGATGCGCTTGGTTTCAGAAATTCTATGTTCCCCGGCTTCCCAGGCATCGTAGGTCAGCTCGAATTCGGAACGGATCGGCCCAGTCGCGATGATTCGCGCGCTGTTGTAATTGCTCGATACGTAGTAGGTGTGACCGTCCCAAACGCCGAGCCCACCGCAACCCCGGCTCCGCCCGACCCGATAATCATCCAATCCTTCGCCGTGATCGTTGTGATAATCGCCGTTCTTGTACCACTTGTTGATCACCAGTGCGCGCGTGCTCTTGACCCACACATCCACGCCACTGCTCACCGTACCCTCGGCGGGAATCAGATCCTGGTGGTACATGCGATGCGCGATGCGATCGCTCTCCCAGGCCATGTCACGATAGCGCTCGTCTATCTGCCGCGCGTACGTTTTCACAATCGGCTGCGGCACGGCAGCCAGGGCGGAAGCGTCCAGGATGTAGTAGGTCCGGGTGTCTCCAGGTGCCAAATCCGACTGGAAAAGAAATGTGTCCGGCGCTTGCCCAGGTTTGCTGGCGTAAATCTGCGAATCGAAAAGGCGGGAACCTAGGCCGTCCATGGCTGCCAGGTTTGTCGCGCGCGACCCCCGGCGGGCCAATCGAGAAAGGCTCAACTCCACCGTTTCGCAATGGCGGTACAAATTGATTGGATTGGTCACCCGGATCACCAGCGGCTTGGTCTTTTCAAACACCGCCATCCGATACAACTCGCTCCCTGCCAGCAGAAACGCGCCGACGCCATACACCTCGGTGGAATCGTCTGCGAACGTTTTCGGGTCAGCCCCGATGGGTTGAACATGGGTCAACTTGCCCTCGGCGTCCACGCAATCGGCGAGGGCAGTCCACGCTCGGCGGACCGCGGGCTTGAATTTTGCGCCATCGAGCAAACCTTGATTCACACCCCAAGCCAACGCATAAGCGTAAAAACCGGAACCGCTCGCCTCTTTGAGCGGATAACTCTGTGGGTCGAGCAAGCTTGAATGCCAGAGGCCATCGGGTTGCTGGGCGGTCAGAATCTTTTCTGCCATTTCCTGAAACAATTGCTGGAAACGCGCGCGGCTCGGATGGTTTGCCGGAAGCAACTGCAGCATGCGGACAAGCGCGGCCATGACCCAGCCATTGCCCCGGCTCCAGAAAACCTTCTTGCCGTTGGCTTCGCGCCGGTCGAAATAGGTGCTGTCGCGGAAGTAGAGATGTTCCACCGGATCGTAAAGATAGTCCGTCGTACGCCACCAGTTCTTCACGGCAAAGTCGAGATAGCGCTCGTCGCCGGTGGCGGCGAAGAGCTGCATCCACACGGGCGGCGCCATGAACAAAGAATCGCACCAGGACCACAGTTGGGAAGCCTGGTCGTACGGCTGATGGAAATCCAGGTTTTGAACTGCCGACGGCGCGGAGAGAATAGCATCGAGCCGCGCCCGCAAGGGCGCAATCATTTTTGGGTCACGGTAAAGAGAGTAGAGACCTGCGTACGCCTGACCTATGGCCAAATCGTCGGCATGATACATGCGGGGGCCAGGCTTCCAGCCGTTCGCTTCGCCAATCGCCAGCAGGGCGTCGCGATATTTCGGGTTACCGGAGATGCCAGACAGCGCCATCATCCCAACGTCTCCGGCGCTCTGTGTCCATTCCGTTGAGGAGTGCACGGAAGGATGCGCGAGCTGCCAATCCGCCACGCGTTCCATGACTGAAAGAACGTCCACCGGCGTGAGACGCTGGTTCGGAGACTCCGCCGCCATTGACAATGGGATTACGAAACCCAGAACGGCTATTCCCAAGACGAAGCGGCAATAAAACCCGGGCAAAAGGGGCTGATGAACTAAAAGCGGCATGAGATTGCATTTCACTTCTGAGATTTCCCACGGTTCGTCAGAATAAATTTCTGAAGCCTTTTGCCAGTGTCAACTTCCCCTGTATAGAGATCGCCGCGAGAATCAGAAACCAGCTGGTGAAGCCAATGGAACTGCCCGGCATTGCGGCCGTTGTGCCCCGTTTGGCCCTCAACGGCCCCGTCGTCTCGCCGAATGGTCCAAATGACGTTGTTTTGACCGTCGGCTACCAATAGAAATTGTTGGCGCTCGTCGGTCGAAAAAGCGAACTGCCATACCGAACCGAACCCCAGTGTTTCCGGGCGCAGAGTGAACTCCTTAACGAATTTCCCTTGCTTGGTGAACACCTGGATGCGGTTGTTCGCGCGATCGCAGACATAGACAAGCCCGTCTCGCGAAATGTGGATGCAGTGTACCGCACTGCGAAACTGCTGATCGCGGGGTGCGGCAGGATCGTAGGGCCCAGGGTCAGCATCATTCGGAGGGTTTCCATAAGCTCCCCAAAGTCTCTTGAACGCGCCGGTCATCGAGTCGAAAACAATCACCCTCTTGTTCATATAACCATCGGCGATGTACACCTCGTGTGCACTCGAATCCACCTCGATGCCAGCCGGGCGCCCCAATATATCTGTGCGCAAGCTGTTGGGCGGATCGGATGAAGGGTGACCGATCTGCAGCAGAAAATGTCCATCACTCTTGAACTTGAGGACATGGCGGTCGGTCGGCCCGTTCCCGCCAATCCAAACGTTGTCATCCTGGTCCACATAAATTCCGTGTTCTATCTTAGGCCAATCAAATCCTTCGCCAGGTCCGCCCCAGGAGGCGATCAAATGCCCTTGCGTGTCGAATTCCAGGACCGGAGGCGCTGCGATGCAGCACATAGAACGCGGAGGTTTAAGTGAAGCGCCGATCTCGTCAACCGTGTCCGAGCCAGGTCGTTGCAAAACCCAGATGTGGTCCTGCCGATCCACAGCTAAGCCCCCGACTTGCCCGATGATCCAGTTGTTTGGCAGCTCCAGAGGCCACAGCGGGTCAACTTGATACTTCGGCACGTCCTGGGCGCAACTCGCCAGAGGAAAGGCGCTGAGCAGGATCGCCAATACGATGCTGAAGCTGACTGACACGACTGCAAATCTCTTCTGGAAAAGAGTAGCGTGCATGAGGCGCTCCGCGCAAAAGGTCTTCCGTTCGTCAGAAGCGGACGGAGTATAGGACCACTCGTGGAATATGTCAACGCAGTGAAGCGGGTGCACGTCAGTAAAAAGAAAAGAGCAGGAGGGCCGGGGGTTGCATCAATCACCTTCGCTCGTGACTGCCTCTACCGCCGGGTTGCTTCGCCTTTTCAGAATCTCACCCAAAAGAAATAGGTCGGTGAGCAGCGCTCGCAGGTGGATGGAGGCGTTTAGATTGTCAATCAACTGGGAGCTGATCGCGGATTGAGCGAGAACGACTTCAATGGCAGCAAGGGAGTCGCGAGAGTCGCGCTCGAGAACCGCAACGAACGCCAGATATTTACCGGCGGGCTCGAGGCCTTCCTGTTTGACCGCCATCGCACAGGCTTCCGGCAGCCCCGTCAAGGCTTCTACGGCGCGATGCAGGAACTCACGGACTTGTCCCCCCGACTTGCTGCCCTGGTCACTCGGTAGCCCCTGAGCTGCGTATGCCAGAAGGAACTCATAGCATTCTTCGACCGCGTCAGAACGATCGCAGATGTCAGCCAGCATCAGTTAGTCCTCGGCCTTCGACGCGGTTGGATGTCGGTGAGGATGAAACGGTCTCGACCTTCCATCGCTCGGGATCGTGCTCTTCCAGATAGAAGTCGCGGTCCATCCAGCCAAAGATCATCGACTTCGTGATCGCGCGTTTCTCGGGCCGGAGCCCGAAGTAGACGTGCATCATGACTAGCGCAATCAATCCTACTCCTGCCAATCCGTGCAGCACGTACATCAGGCCCCAGGTCATATCGCTGAACAGGTACGGATTCCGCGGGAAAAAGATCGTACGCACGCGAGACATCATGAAAACGCCGGTGAGGATTACCGACAAACCGCACAAGATAATGACACCGTGGAAGAGTTTGTTCTCCAGCGGATACTTGGCGAATTTTCGCGGCGGCGGAGCGGGCATTCCGAAGAACCGGCGAACCCTTTTCTGTGCATCGTCCAGATCGATTCTGTCGGGCCAAATCGACCAAAAATCCAGCCAGAAGGAAGCATGAATGATGTGAAAGATGATGGAAACGGTTAACACGGCGCCGGCGATCCAATGATAGGTCACCCAATTAAACTGGACGCCTACCTTCGGAAGGAAGGCGGTAAACAGCAGCGTGAACATAGAGGCTGCCATGATCCAGTGAAACAGCCGTGCGACCAGCGAGTGCCGGGGAACATGCTTGGGTATGCTGGCCAATACCGCGGAAGAATCATCTGCTGCGAACACCCTGGGCTTGGCGAAATACATGACGTAGATGGCGTGAACGATGAGGAAGAGCAACCCTGCGATCAACGCAACCCAGATCAGGAACCAGGCAATATGGATGGGAACGCTCAGTCCCCACGGACTCGTGGCCCATTCTAAGAAGTCCACGTGGCCTCCTCGACTCCGCTGATGGCGCGTTTCACCAGATTTCTCATCAGCGGGATTTTGTAGGCGTTGAACTGCAGTGGAACCGCACCTTGCACGGAGAGCTTCCCCGCCCTCTCACCAGTTGCTGCATTCCGCGGCTGGCCACGAACTGCATCTTCGACTGCCTTCAGCCTTAGCGGTCTGGCAGCGGCACAGTTCACCGCGATTCGCATACGCTCGATCGTGTTGCCAGATAGAACCATGGCCGAGGCGACGTTGAGGAGCGGGAAGTCCCAAACATTGCGGTCTCGCACTTTTTCAAAATAGAATTGCGCACCCGCCCAGGCGGAGGGGATCCGAATGGCAGTGAGCAGATCGCCCGGCTGCAAGATGTGCAGCCGCGTAATATCGATTTCAGGACCGATGAAGTAGTCTTCGGCATCGATTACGCGCTCGCCCTTGGGCGTGCGCAGGACGAACTTGGCGTCCAGCGCAATCAGGGCCGGGGCCATGTCGGAAGGATTCACCGCCACGCAGCGGTCCGCGTGCAGAATGGCATGCTCACGGTTGCGACCCTCCGGCGTATCGGCATAGCAAATGTTGCCACCGGCGCGATAGCACGGCCAGCCGCCACGGTAATACCAGCACCGCGTGTCCTGCGAAATATTGCCGCCAAGCGTCCCCTGATTGCGGATTTGCGGCGATGCCACCACCTCGGCCGCCTCCGCTAGCAGACCATACTTCTGCTTGACGATGGGATGATTCACTACTTCAGTGAGCGTGGTCATCGCACCGATCTCGATACCATCGGACGTCGCGCGAACTCCCCTCAGTTCATCGACTCCGCTCAGATCGACCACCACCTTCGGTTTCCGGATTCGATCCTTGAGCCAGTCGAAGCTGTCGAGTCCTCCCGCCAGCACCCAGGCGTCGGGCCCGTGTTGTTCGAGTAGCTTCTGCGCATCAGCCACGGAACTCGGCTGATACAGCTCGAAAGCTGGCATTACGTCTCGTATGACAGCCATAACTCTCCTTACAAGTCTTCTTCAAATATGAGCCGTCAAATGTGGGCGACCAAGGGATGCTGCATCGGGCGGCCCGCTTCGAGCGACGTCAGAATCGTGTCGGCGTTTACTGGCGCACGCTGAAAGATCTCGTCTCCAAGCGCATCCGACAGCGCGTTCAAAATGGAAGCACACCCGCCGGCAACCGGCGGTTCGCCGACACCGCGGGCTCCGACCGGCGTCTCCGGATCCGGAATGTCTAGCGCGCTCCATTGCATGTCGACGGGTACATCGAGAATGGTCGGCGGTTTGTTGTGATGGAATCGCTTGGAAACCATCTCGCCATAGTGCGGATCGAACACCCACTTCTGACCGATGGCATGCCCGATGCCCAGGACCGAACGGCCGAGCACCTGCCCGCCCAGCGCTCGCGGATGAATTACCGTGCCAACATCGGCGGAAGCGAGAAAATCGACGATGTAGTACTTGCCGGTTTCGATGTCAACTTCAATTTCGGCAAAGCTGGCGACGTAGGAAAATGTCGAGCCGTCGCGTGGGTAGTTGTCCTTGGCCGCTGCCACCAGACCTTGCCCCGCCAACGCTGCCACCGACGCCTTCGTCAATTTGTGAACATCGGCGGGAGCTTCGTGGCCATCGTAAACGCCGCCCATTTGGATCGCATATTTCGCAGCTTGCGCCAAAGTCATACCGGCACCACCGCCCTTGCGGAACACACGCTCGTTGGCAACTTCGTATTGTTCCGGTTTGCCGCCGAGCTTCTTGGCTGCGATTTCCTGGAGCTTTTTCTTGGCGTCCATCGCCGTCGCATATGCAGCCCGTGTCATCGCGTGAGTCGTCTGGCTGCCCCCGGAGACGCAGGTGAAAGGAAGGCTCTTCGTCGTATTTCCCCACACCACATCGCATTTCTCCCACGGCACACCGAGAACTTCTGCACCCGCGCGGTGCACGTCGATCACCGATTCCGTTCCCAGATTGCCGATTCCAGACTGGAAAGCGATTCGGCCATCCGGTTTGATAACGAGAAGCCCGTCGAATCCAATAGTGCCGCCAACGTAGCAGCTTAGCGATACGCCGACGCCTCGAACTTTCGTGCCCATCCTTTTCGGAGTGCGCGCCACCCGCTCGCTCCACCTGAATTGCTCCGCGCCGCGGTCGAGCGCTTCCTTGAGGAAGGCACTCGTCGCGTATTGCCGTTTTCCTTGCACCGCTGGTCCGAACGGCGCTTTTCCTTCCGGGCAGTTGACGCGGCGAATCGCCACTTGGTCAACGCCGAGCTTGCGCGCGGCTTTCGCGATGATGGGCTCGATGATGACAATCCCCTGCAGCCCACCCGGGGAACTTTGAGCACTGCGGGGCGGTGTATTCGTCAGCACCGTCACGCCACGCCAGCGCATCGCTAGTGGCTGGTACAACAAAGAGACGATGCGGCCCGACGAAGGCGCATCACCCACTGCGTCGTATGGACCGTTGTCGCAAATCACGAACATGTCCAGAGCTGTAATGCGCCCTTCTTTGGAAAAACCAACTTTCATGCGTCCCTGAAAACTGGGACGGGCTCGTCCGATGAAGGTCTCCTCCTCGCGGCTGATGCGCATCATTACCGGAGCATTCGTTTTCTTGGCCAGCAGTGCAGGGATGATCATCGACACACCGCCCGTGATCTTGCTGCCGAAGCCGCCTCCCGTGTACTCGCTGATAAAAACAATATTCTCAGGACTAATGTTCAACCACCGCGCGATCGCGGGCAGCGTTTGTGCGGTGCTTTGCGTGCCCGTATAAATGTAGACCTTGCCGTTCTGCCAATAAGCCATCGCGCTGCGGGTCTCGAGCGTCTGATGGCTGGTATCGGGCGTCACGAAAGTCTCGTCGAGAACGAGCGCCGCATTCTTGAAGCCGGAATCGACGTCGCCATACGACCATTCGTCGGGAGCCTTCCCCATTGGCAAACGACCGTGCTTCTCTTCCTCGAAGTCGGCTTTGGTCCATTTGAGTTCCGTGACCTCGGGTGGGCCGGGATTTTGTCCCGCGGGCCGAGTCCAGACATTGCCATCCGTTCGGGGATTAGGACCACCCGGCCGCAAGGTGCCGAGTGGATCGGTCACGAAGGGCAGCGGTTCAAGATCGAGTTCAATTTTTTCGATGGCTTCCGCGGCCGTAAGTTCGTCGACCGCAGCGACGGCAAGAATCGGTTCTCCCTGATAAACCGGTTCATTGGTGAGGCCGCGTTCACCCCACTTGCTGGCTTTGATCACCGTCCCATTGTCGGTGAGGGTGTCGGCCGGCGCGGGAAGATCGTTCGCGGTGAGAATCGCTTTGACCCCGGGCATGGCAAGCGCTGCGTTCGTGTGGATGCGCTTTACCCGGGCGTGCGGCATTGGGCTAAGCAGCAGTTTGCAAAACAACATGCCTTCCGCGCGAAAGTCTTCGGCATATTTCGCCTGGCCGGTCACTTTCGCATATAGATCAGGGGTCTGGTAGTTCTTGCCGATCAGCTTGTACCCGGCCCCGTACTGGCGCTCAGTGGGCTTGGCAGTCTCAACGGCTCTCTTGTTATCCGCTTTCTGGTTATCCAAGATTGGACCTCCGCAAATTCTCGGCGCCGCGCATCATCGCGGTGAGAATCTTGTCGTAATCCTGGCAGCGGCATAGGTTTCCCGAGATGCCCTGCGCCAATTCCTGGCGTGTAGGATTGGGATTGGTTTTCAGATATCCAACTGTGCTCATAATGAAGCCGGGCATACAAAAGGCACACTGAAAGCCCTGTTCATCGATGACGCCCTGCTGTACTGGATGCAAAGTCCCGTCAGGCTTGGCCAGGCCTTCGATGGTCACAACTTTTCGGCCACGCACAGTATGGGTGAGCACCGAGCACGCATAGTACGGAATGTCGTCGACCAGCACGGTGCAAGATCCGCATTCAGCGCGGTCGCATCCCAGCTTGGTGCCGGTCAGACCCAGCTTGTAACGCAGCGTCGAAGCCAAGGTCTCCTGCTTCATCGCGTCGACGCGACGCTGTAGGCCATTGACGTTGAGCGTAATCAGACGCTCGCCTACACCCGGCGCCGACTGCTGGCCATGCAGAAGAGAGGAAGCGCGAAACAGGTAGCCCGCGGAAGAGACGGCCACACCGCTCGTGATGACGCCCTTGATGAAGTTGCGCCTCGAGACAGCTTTGGGGACGTCTTCTTGAGGCGGGTCTTCTTGAGGCACGTCTGGGATCGCCTTGGAACTTGCCTTCTCGCTCATACCGGGTCACCTCCCACCAGATGCAGCCGCCGCTGAGGCTTGCGGCAACGAAGGAATGTGAGATTCTCGCATTTTAACAGTTGGATTAGCAGCAATAATGCCCGGATTCGGAAATTTACAAACTCTCCGACGAACCGCCGACGCGATGCAGCTCGCGGACCATATGACGCAGTCTTCGAACAGATTCCGATGTGACCGCGCGTCGCAGGAAATCCGGCGAGGAATTCTGCCATTACGGCGAAGGGATCTGAACGTCGATTGCGATGTTCGAATAGCTGCTCTCTTCGTTCCTCGTATTTACAGTGGTAGCGGCGTAGCAATAGGAGGCGCCGTCCGTGACTTCCGAATCCGTATATAAGGTGCTGGTGTTCAGCGTGTAGTTGAGTTTGGAGAAGGGTCCGCAAGAGTCTGTGTAAGTGGCGCGATAGATGTTATAGCCGGATACGTCCGACGACGTGCTCGCGGCCCATGAGAGATTGACGGTGTGTGTCGACTGTGCCGTGGTGCCAGGGCCGGTCGATGTTTCGGTCGTGGATGAAGACCAGCCTCCGCAGCCGAGCAGCAATACCGTTGCCGCAAAGCTGAGGATCGCCGCACTCCTTGTGACCAAAATAGCCGGGATCATTTGCGGGGTCCGCCTTCCCGAAGAGACAATCCAGCATTACAGGCCCCTTCCGAACCGCTGTTGGATGGGACTTCGGAGGCTTCTGACAATCGTCAATCACACAATCTTCTAATTGTTCTCGTAATCCTCTGGGATGTAGGGCGACTTGCAGCCCTCAAAGTTGCTGTCTCCAGAATAAACGGCTCCTATCCACTGCCGTGGCGGTGGTGCCTGCAGCACAGCCTTGATCGACGCCCTACCCCCAACCAACGGTGCCGTCCCCAAGACGAAGTCCGAGTTGGCACTGTCAACGAACGTAATGGTTCCTGTCGGTGTCCCAGTTGTTGACGGAACAATTACACGCGCCGTGAAGGTGGTGTGCTGGCCTGCAGAGAACTGATTCGACGAGGAATTGATGGCGCAAGTCGTAGCGACTCTCCCTTTGATGGTGAATTGGACTTCCTGTGCTGCAAACGCGTTTCCATACACTGTCAAGACGTACTGCCCGGGCGCGTATCCATCCGTGTTGACTTGATGCGTATAGCCGATTCCCCTCCGGTATGTGAAAGCATTGTCCGCAGCCAGTACTACTGTGGACTCCGGAGTCCCAGTCGCATTGCTCACCATTACAATCGTTAGGTTGGCAACGGCGTCAGTAATAGGTTTTGTAGGATTTGCAATAGACGTGAGCTGGAACGTTATGGGAACCGCAGCGCCCGCGCTGAACACCCGAGGGTCGGTCGTCCGGAGCGGCGCCAAGAAGGTCATAAGTCCCGCCCCCTGTGAGTTCGTCGCACCCAGATCAATCGCTACAAATTCCGAAAACCCAGTGGTTTTCGCCTTTACTCTGGGATCACTGAATCCCGTGAAGATGTTTTTCCACTCATTTTCGCCGATGGGAGTGGTGAGATAGCCGGGATTGACGATCGCTTGGGAAGTACTGAAGTCGGTCTGCACTGCGATGGTGGGCGTGGGCTCACTCGGGCAGGTGATCGGGCCGCCACTTTCCGAACACGTCACCTGATCGTCCACGCAGTTGCCTCCCGCGCCCGCGTAGACAATACACGTGGCATTGGCAAATTGAGTGCCTGCAACACGCCGCTGGAATTGGCCCTGTGTAATCTCGACCTGGGTAACGGTCATGTTCACATTGGAGAAACTCGTGCCCGGTGGATACTGCACCGTAAAACTGTTCGTTCCGAAGTTAAACACATTGGGCAGAGTCGGGCTCAACGGCTGCGTGATTTGCAGCTCCGTGGGCGGGAGTGAGGCAATCGCGACACCGATCGGAGCCGAACCAACCGCTGCCTTGCTCGTGATCGTGTTGCTTGCGGCTGCGATTATGGAAACATCATTGGCGTTCAGGTTCGTGACGTAGGCGGAAGCGCCGTCCCCCGTTAGCGCGACATGAACCGGATTGTCGAAGCCGGTAACCGTAGCTACGACGCTGGAGGAGGCGGTGTCGATCACTGAAACCGTATCGGAAGCGCTGTTCACTACATAAGCCGTGCTGCCGTCTGGCGTAAACGCGGCGCCGAATGGACTCGTTCCAACCGGAATAGTCGCCGTCACGGTATTGCTGGCCACAGAAATCACCGAAACGTTGTTGCTTCCCGCGTTTTCGACGTAAGCCAGGCTGCTGTTAGGACTCACAGTCAGCCAACGCGGCCCGGAGCCTACAGTAATGGTGTGCACAACCCTAGGGGTGCTTCCCACCGCGATCACAGAGACCGTATTGGAGGCGGAATTCGTCACATAGGCGAACGTCCCCTCCGATGTGACCGCCATTGCCACGCCAACCGGACTGCTCTGCACCGGCACCGTGGCCACCACGGTTTCAGAAGCCGTGTTGATTACCGAAACACTGTTGGAAGATCCGTTCACCACATAGGTCGAAGTTCCGTCCGGAGTGAAAGCCACGCCAAAGGGAGACGATTGAACCGGAATTGTGGCCACGACGGTGTTGCTCGCTGTATTGATCACCGACACGTTGTTGCCGTGATTGTTGCTAACGTAAACCTGCGTCTGGTCGGGTGAGACCGCAACTCCCCAGGGTCCAGAACCCACGGGTATAGCGCTTACCGGTAAAGAAGTAGCGATATCAATCATCGAGACGGTGTTGCTGTTTATATTGGCCACATACGCAAACGGACCTGTGGCCGAAACAAATCCATGGCTGACCCCGGCATCGTCCTCGTACTCACCCGCCATCTGACCGGCATCGTTAAGGTCATAGACGAGCAAGCCCTCGACAGCAGCGGGAAAGTCGATGGTCGTAAAAGTGCCATTGATGTCTTCGAATCCCAACGGGTTAGAGGTAGCGGTGGCTTCGTAGGCACCAACAATCTGGCCGCCATTGTTAATGCCATAGCCGTCAGTGAGAAAGGCGTCCGGATAGTCGAACGAAGTGAACTTTCCGTTCTGGAGAAGAAAGCCGTGTTCATTTCCGTTGGAGTCGTCGTAATAACCGACTATGGCTCCCGCATTATCGACCTTCAGAATGTTAGTAAAAATCGATCCGGGAAAGTCTACGGTACTGTAAACGCCGGCGCTCAGAAGGAAGCCGTGTGTGTGCTCTTTGGCATCGGTGAAAAAGCCCACAATCTGACCCACACTATTGATCCCCTCGGCGTACGTCAGAATAGTACCCGGTGGATCGATGGTCGTGAACACGCCGTTGCTGAACAGAAATCCGTGGTTAGTGATCCCCTGCGCGTCCGCGTAGCGCCCCACGAGATCACCGTTGTCGTTGATTCCCCAAATTGCAGTCCCCAAAGAGCTAGGAAAATCAATTTTCGTAAACACTCCGTTCTGGACGATAAAGCCGTGATAAACACCATCAGTGTCGACGTATCGGCCGCCCATCTCCCCGTGGACATTGATCTGGCGAACTGTGTTATTTGTACCATTTGGATAATCGACGGTGATGAAGTTCTGGGCCGGCGCTGTTTGCGCCGCCAAAACACCCGCGGCTAATGCGATGACCAGGTCGAGAAGTGCGAGGCACTTTGCAAGTTTGGCAGCCATCACTTCCTCCGAGGCAACTTCTTGTGCAACGAGACATCTCCTGACACCGAAAAGCTGTCAGTCAAGAGAGGACGGAAGAACACCACGCAAGCTTGGGGGAGCTTGCAGAGATTTGGGGCAAAGTATGCGTCTCAATGGTTCGGGTGTCAATCCTCCCCGAATGGGCTACTTCTTAGAGCGCAGCCGCCTTGTGCGCAATGAGATCGAATCCCTTCTCTTTGGCATCTTTCTGCAGCTGCTCGAGACGAGCGCGGGAGGCCGCAGATTTTCCGGATTTCAACTCTATTTCTTCAAATGCCAGGCGGGATTCCAGTTGGTCACCGACATAGCCTGAGCGGGTTGCCTTGACCAAGGCCTCTTTGAGGAGGGTTTTGGCCGCTCCGACTTCTTGGGAAACGGCCTCGGCGCGCGCCCTGGCGGTAGCAAATGCCAGCTGAACACTCAGGTTCTGGCTTTTTGCAGCGATCGGAGCAGTCTTCCCCACTTCCTTGAAAGCATCAGCATTCTTGCCCTCCGCCAGTAGAGCCCGAACCAACGCGACGGTGGCACTAATCTGATTGTCACTTTTGTGCCTTTTCTCAAAATCATCGCGAGTTTCCCGGGCGGGTCCTTCCGCCGCGTCAGGATGGCCTTCCTCAATGGCTAATTCGGCGATCGCCACGCGGGTGATGGTGATTGTGTCCTTCTCCCCCAACTCGTTGCGGAGTGCGAGAGCCTCCTCGTAATTCTTGTGCGCTTGCTTGAAATCGGCCGCTTTCAGGTCAAGGCTTCCCAGACCCGCGAGCGCATAAGCTGCCATGCTCTTATCTCCGGCGGCGCGGGTTACCGTGAGAGCTTTTTCGTAGCTTTCCCGCGCCCCCGGCAGATTACCGAGGTGTTGCAGCGAATCGCCAAGGTCGATGAGCTTGTCGCTCGAGGGATTGGCTTGTCCGCCAGCAAGATCGAGGGCCGCAGCCTGGTCCAATGTCTTCTTGGCCGCAGCCGAATCACCTTGCCAATCGAGCGTCGTTCCAATACCAGTCAGTGCCAATGCAATACCGTTTTGATCATTAACTTCACGTAAAAGTATCAGCGCCTGATCGTAAGTCTTTTTGGCTCCCGCCAGATCTCCCTCGTTTTGCATAATGCCCGCGATATTAATCAGGGTCATGCCGTAGTTGTTGTGGTCGCTTATCTCGCGGAAGATGGGGAGAGCCTTTTCGTACATTTTCCGAGCTTGCTCCTCATCTCCCTGCTGACCGAGAACGTTCGCCATGTTGTTAAGAGCGGAGGCTTCTGCTTTGCGATTGCCAACCTCGCGCGCAATGGCAAGTTCATCGTTGAATTTGCGGAGCGCGGTGGGATAGTCACCACGATCGACCAGCACCTGGCCGGTCACCTCGAGCGTGCTGGCGAAGCCGTAGCGGTCGCCGACCGCCTGGTAGATGCGACTGGCTTCCTCGACAGCGGTCATGGCGCCGGCAGTGTCACCGAGGTTCTCGAGGCTCGAGCCCTGGCGATATAGCGCACGAGCCAGTAGCAGTCTTGCGTTCTGGGTCCTCGCTTTTTGCGCTGCCTGCACAGCAGAAGCTTGGCTCTGCTTGAAGTCTCCGAGCGACGCCGATGCCTCGGAGGCAGCCACGTCGATTCGCGCATCGTCGCCTGCAGTCGGCAGGCGCCGCACCGATTCCACAGTCGCCAAAGCCTCTTTGCCTTTTCCTCCGCGCGTTTCCGCCCGGGCTAGAAGCAAGCCGTATTCGAGGTTGTCAGGAAAAAATCCAAAAAGGGTCCGGTAGCTCTCGGCTGCGTTGTCCCACTCTTTCGAAGTTTCACGGTACCGGGCTTCAGTCAGCAATCGGTCCTCGCGCGAGAGCGACGCGGAAAGTTCGTATGCGCTCTTCGCGGACAGACGTGCCTTCTCATCGTATCCAAGAAGAGCCCAGGCGGCGGCGAGGGCAGAGTGGGCTAGGGCATGGTTTGGGTCCGCCGCCACAGTTTTTTGGAGCAGGTCCCGGGCTGCGATGGCGTCGTTAACACGCAGCTTGGCCAACCCTTCGGCGTAGAGTTTCGAGGCTTGCAGATTCGATGGCAACGCGGCGCGGACCTGGGCCAGGTCTTGCGAGTTCAGCTGTCCGGCGTCGCACTTTTCTCGCAACTGGGTTCCAGCACGGCTGACCAAATCAAACAGATCACTTTCTTCTCCAGTCTCCTTTACTGAGACCAGCGTTTCACCGGCAGCCACATCTTGCAGATGGAGGTCGACCCGCAACTTGCCGCCGGGCAAGGCTACGTAGGAGCCGAGCACCACCAGGTCGGCTCCGAGGATTTTGCTTACCTGGGACAAAGTCTGCGCGGACAGGGTGTCTGTGTCAGGTAGCGAAAAATTGATCTTCATTTGGGCCACTTCCTCGCCCGGGATGGTATGCAATTTCTCGCCGGCCGCGAGTTCAGTGGTCAACATATCGGGAAGCGCTGTGGAGAGCCATGCCGCCTCGGGACGGGACGTAGAATTCTTAAGGTTCAGGACGGCCACGGTGCGGCGTCGGCTGAGCGGTGGGGTGGCAGGTTTCGTCACCTGGGGCTTTCCCCGAAAATGCAGGTAGGAAAGCGCTCCAACCAAAAGCAGTACGACCAGAGCCACCAGAGCGGCTGAAGTTCTTATATTTGTTTTAGGTGGTAGGGAAATTGGAGTTGCCGCTGGAATCGGGCCGAGGGGTACCTGCGAAATCGGCATGGTCAGGCGGTCGAGGTCGACGCGCAGCTCGCGCGCAGATTGATAGCGCCGTTCCGGATCTTTGTCGAGGCACTTGAGAATCGCCACCTCCAGCCCCGGCGAGATTTTTGGATTGAGAACGCTCGGCATCTCCGGTGCCTTGTTCATGATGGCGTCGATCAGACGCGGAACTTGCGAGAAAGGAAATGGACGGCGCCCCGTCACCAATTCATACAGAACCGCACCAGCGGACCAGATATCGGAGCGCTGATCGGTCAACTCTCCTCGCAATTGCTCCGGTGACATGTAAGGAAGAGTGCCGGTAACGTCTTTGCTGTCGCTAATGCTCGCGGTAACGCCCAGGTCGGTTTCCCGCCGCACAAACTGCGCCAGCCCGAAATCGAGAATCTTCAGGCGGTTGTCCTCGGTTAAACGCATGTTGGCCGGTTTCAGATCGCGATGAATGACTCCATGCTCATGCGCGCTGGCTAGACCGTCGGCCAATTGGAATCCCAAACGCAAGACTTCTTTTTGCGTCAGCGGACCGGAAGCCAGGCGAGCATCGACGGCCACGCCACCGACATATTCCATTACCAAAAAGTCGAGCCCCTCCTGGCTGCCGAATTCGTAAACTGTTCCGATGTTGGGATGATTCAACTTGGCGAGGGCCAGTGCCTCGCGACGGAAGCGCTTTCGGGCCGCTTCGTCGGCAAGCATGCCGGGTGGGAGCACCTTGATGGCTACGTCACGTTCAAGTTGCTGGTCGGACGCCCGGAAAACCAGCCCCATTCCGCCGGCTCCGATTTGCTCGAGTACGCGGTAATGGCCAAGAACCTGCCCGATAATTGGGGTTTCCGGCGCCATTAGGCCGGAATCTTACCCCCTGGAGAAACTGTGGTCAACGCCGAGTGAGTTTCTCTTTCCCGGATCGAGGTCGCAGGATGCAGCGGAGGACGTGGCTTCTTGTTACGATGCAATGGTCTTCTTACCTCACCTTAATGCATCCGCCACAAGCATCCTCGTCATCGTCATCATCCTTTATCATTTCGTATCTCTCCATAAATGAAGAGAAGGGAACCCGCTTGGGCTTCCGGAGGCCGGACGGACTCCTCCAACCCTCGGTGAGTGTAATCGACTGTTATCAACAGTCTAGGTTCGGAGCAACCCCACCTAAGCCGAGCTTAATCTAACTGCTAGTCGCCACGAATCCACAGCACTTACAGAGGTTGAGCCATGTGTAAACGACAGTCTCGCTCAATCAGTTCGTGGCTCCCGGTAGCCGGAACTGGTCTCATGATCTTCGTAATCGCGTTCCCGGCCTGGGCTTCCTTGGGTGGAGACAGCGCCTCGATTCAGGCGGACCAGCTTCAAATGCGAGGGACCCGGCAAACTATCCCTGCGGAATCCTACACTGTCCACGAGATTCAAGCGGCTACGGGAGTAGTGGTGAGGGAATACATTTCGCGCGATGGAAAGGTGTTTGGGTTGGCCTGGCACGGACCGTGGCCGCCGGACATGCGTCAACTCCTGGGAAGTTATTTCGAGCAGTACGTTCAAGCGGCAAAGGCACAAAGCGTATCTCGGATGGGACGCAGGCCGCTCATGATTGATCATCCCGCATTCGTTGTGCACCTTTCGGGACACCCCCGGGCATTTGCCGGAATGGCTTATGTTCCTGGGATACTGCCGCCTGGGGTTCGCGCTGAGGAGATCCAATGAGAGCTTTGCGGATACTTTTTATTTTTGCGATTTTACCGGCATTCATGTTTTTGTGTAGCTGCGGCGGAGGCAGTAGCCGCAGTAGCAGTAGTATTTCCCCCTCCCAAACCATCACAACTTCCGGGACGAACGTGGCATCGATCTCGGTAAACGGCGGGCCACTTGGCAATTACGACGATGCCGCATTCGCCAGCGTGACGGTTTGCGTTCCCGGGACCTCCACATGTCAGACGGTCGACAACGTATTAGTCGACACGGGAAGTTCGGGGCTAAGGATCCTGTCCTCTGCGTTAACGGTTGCGCTGCCCCAGCAGAATGCCTCCAATGGAAATCCGGTGTTTGAATGCTTTCCGTTCATAAGTGGTTATACGTGGGGACCGGTGCAAACGGCAGACGTGGAGATCGCCGGCGAGAAAGCGAGCTCCGCGGCAGTTGAAGTAATTGGCACCAATACGCCCGTTCCGAGCGGTTGCCTGGATTTCGGGTTGCCCTCATCGGGCACACTCGACGCCTTGGGGGCGAACGGTATTCTCGGTGTCGGCCTGTTCGCACAGGACTGCGGCGCGGACTGCCCTACGACCATTTACTATGAATGTCCTTCATCAAACTGCCAGGGCATCAGTGAGAGCTTGGCGCAACAGGTGGCGAACCCGGTA
>Ga0210391_10000270_pt1 | contig 59377 bp, 50 predicted proteins | sample IncBWC12OmetaG_FD_160573 | JGI IMG/M metagenome (GOLD analysis project Ga0210391, IMG submission 160573) | Forest soil microbial communities from Barre Woods Harvard Forest LTER site, Petersham, Massachusetts, United States - Inc-BW-C-12-O ...
TTTTTCGTGTAGTGCAGGAGTCGCTGACCAACGTGCACCGCCACTCCGGCAGCAGCACTGCAAAAATTCAGCTCATCCGAGAGGGTGAAAACATCCGCGTCGAGGTGGTCGATAACGGAAACGGCCTGTCCACCGGCCTTTACGAAGGGAAATTCATCCCTGGAGTGGGCATCATGGGCATGCAGGAACGAATGCGTCAATTCGGGGGCAACTGCGAAATTATTCCCACCCAGGACGGAACCACCATCCGCGCCACCGTGCCGCTAAAGAATTTTCTGCGTGAAGCGGTCTGAAGTTCGGAAGAAATATCCTTCACCCCCCCACGCACGTCGATGGTGGTCTTAAGCCTTCCCCGGCCTCATTTACGATTCGCGAATAATTCACAGGCTGCCTATTGATACTCCGGCTTTTTGCGTAGAATGGCGGAAATTCCTGGACAGAAGCGATCCAAGTCCCGCCAGGAAAGGAAGTATCTGTGCTACGGAAAAACGTGTTGGGACTCGGAGTAAAAGACTCCGAGTAAGCGAACGTAGACGGTTGAATTGCCGCCTTCCCCCAAAACCCGTTCGGGCCGGTTGGCCTGGACGGGGTTGCTTTTTCTAGCCTTGCGGCTAAACTGGCGGCGTGCTTTCCATGAACGGGTCGACCTGTGAGCAATAAAATTGTGAAGAAACATGCGAAGGCGCCCCAGGCGAGCCGTCCGCACGCGCCGGGATATGGCTTGCCTGAAGGAACGAAGGGCCTTTTGCCGTGGAGCTGGGCGGAACAGCGGCTGAAGAAATCGCACAATTACTGGATTACAACGGTAAAGCCGGATTGCTCGCCTCACACGATGGTCGTTTGGGGTCTGTGGCAAGATGGGCGACTGCTTTTCAGTACTGGAAGCAAGTCGCGGAAGGCCCGGAATCTTGGGCAGAATCGAAACTGCGTCGTTTGTACCGAGCATGCGAATGAAGCCGTGATTGTCGAGGGAACCGCGGAGATCGCCGATCTTGCGGCACGTCGAAAATTTCTTTCGGCCTGTGAACGCAAGTACAAGTTCGATATGAAGGGTATGAAAGACAGCATCCTTTCGATGGAGGAGCCGGTGTTCGCGGTGAGGCCAAGGCTTGCATTCGGATTGTGGGAGAAATATTTTGCCACCAAGACTACGCGGTGGAAGTTCCTGTAACTGGCTTTTCTTTCGACTAATCAGATCCAGCACGCGCCTTCTACTGCACCATCTTTTCGGGTTTGAGAATTACTCCCCGGCTGCTGCGGCTGTTCATGACAACGCGCATCGGAGCATCGAAGCGCAAATGACGGACGCACCCGCTTTCTTCCGAAGAAACCTGCTCGTTCAACCACTTCCAATCGATGAAGCCTTCGCCGGCATCGGGATTCACGGTAAAATAACCGACCTGAAACGCGGTTAGATTCTGGAAAAAGTGGCTGCCCTGCGAGGGTGTGACGCGAAAGTCGCGAAAACCGGCTTCCACGATGATGCGGGCGGCAGAGATTTCGTCCCATTCGACAGGAATTCCCAGCCATGGGTCGTTCGATCCCCAACGGCCGACGCCGATTAAAAGATAAGGACGGTTTTCTGAGTTGAGTGTGGCGTTGAAGTGAGCGACGGCTTTGGCAACTTCCTGGCTGCGACTGCGCTCGAAGCGTTGCGAGTCTACGACGATCACATCGTAGAGATTTTCGATACGGCCGTTGCCGAGAACTTTGTTGGACTGGCAGAGAAGCTGGGCGCCATCGATGTTGCTGATGGAGAGATCCTGGTGATCGCGTGAAAGAGTGAGCGGACGAATCTGCAGGAAGCCGAACTCAGCGACAGCGCCCGGATGGCGCGGCAGACGGACGGCAAATTCAATTTCGACTGGAATGCCGAGAGCATCTTCGCCGGCCTTGACCAGCGTTTCGAGAATCGACGAAAGTGGGAACAGGCCGTGCTTAAGCATCGGAGCAAAACTCACGATGCGCACGCCCGGCCGGCTAATGCCGTCGTAGACCGCTTCATTATCGCCCGAATAAGTTGAACCGACTGGCGAGAGCGTACCGTCGGCTTCGGCGGCATCGAGCGAAAACCGGCCTTCGTGAAGATGGCCGGGGCGACCTTCGGAGCTGCCGTCGAGCGAGAGCGCCCAGAATTCGGTTTGCGTGTTATTGAGTATGTCTTCCACAGAAGAAAACTGCAGTAGATTTTGCGGATAGCGCGGGCAAAACGTCAGACACTTGCCGCCATCGACGACAGCGCGGCCAAGTCCGAGCGCCACTGCTGCGATTCCGTCGGAAAATGTCATCGGTGCAACAGGGTAGAAGTTGTGCGAGCGCACGACTCCTGAGAAATCTGGGTAGAAGCGCTGGCCGTGCGCGGTGCCGACAAGTTCCTGAACTATCACGGCCATTTTTTCTTCTTCCAGACGATACGGCGTGGCGCGGACGTAGGCTTTGGCGTGGCGGCTGAACGTTGAAGCGTAGACCCGCTTGATGGCATCGATGAGTTCCGCAAGGCGGATGGCCGGGTCGGGCGACTGATTACCGAGCATGAACGTTTCGTAGACTCCGGTGAAAGGCTGGTATTGGGAATCCTCAAGAAGGCTCGAAGAGCGCACGGCTAAGGGATAAGCAACCTCAGCGAGGAACGCCCTCAAGTCTTCCTGCAATTTTTCCGGCAGCGAAGCGGCGAGAAATCTTTGCAGGATTTCGGCGTCGTCTTCACATTGCAGGGCGAAGTCGAGCAGGTTGTTCTCGGCCATGAATTGGTCGAAGGCATCGGTGGCGAGCACCAGCGCCGGCGGGACGGAAATTCGAATGCCCGGAAATCGGCGAATGATACGGCTCTTGCGGAGCAGATGACGAACGAAAGCCAGCCCGCGGGCCTTGCCTCCAAGCGATCCGGCGCCGATGCGGAGAAAGTGCGAGTCGGACGCCTTGAAAGTCTTCCCGTTGAAGTCCCCGATGACGAGTTCGCTTTGTTCGCGGCGGTAGTCGTTGATGGAGTCGATCAGGTCGCTGCGCAGGTGCTCGGGGCCGGAGAAATCGGATACTTTCCGAGGGCGCAGTTTGGCGGCGAGAGCAAATTCAGTGCGCGCCATGAGCCAGTGGGAGAAGTGGTTGCTCTGGGCGTGGTAGGTGAGGCTCTCGGCAGGGACGGTCCGCAGTTGTTCTTCTAACTGGCTGAGATCCTTGGCGCGGGCCACCTCTTTCAGATCGGGCAGGCGGAAGACGAAATCGCCGAATCCGAAGTGCTCGGTAAGAATGCGGCGGAGATCTTTCAGTAGAGTGGGAGAACGCTTGCGCAGGAACGAATATCCGGCGGCTAGAGCCCGCGGGCGGAATTCGGTGCGGCTGGTTTGCAGCACTACCGGCACATCGGAAACGAGAGACCTCATCTGGCGGGCGAGTTCGAATCCAGCTTCGGGATTGAGTTTGCCCTCCCAGGGAAATTCGACATCGGAAACGAGGCCGAAAATATAGTCGCGATATTGCTGGACCAGCTCGGCAGCTTCTTCGAAATTAGAACTGAGAAGAATTTTCGGGCGCGCCTGCATGCGCACAAGCTTGTGCGCGACGTTGATGCCTTCCTGAATTACTCGGCGCGATTGCTTGATCAGCTCGGTGTAGATGACGGGGAGAAACGACGAGTAGTAACGGATATTGTCTTCAACCACAAGCATCACGGGCACGCCCATAATCCGCGTATCGTGGAGGACGTTGCGTTTGTCTTCGATGTATTTCACGATCGCAATTAAAATACGGGCGTTTCCCTGCCAGAGAAAAATGCGCTCGATATCGGTGACCGGATTACGGCTGACAAAGTTTTTTACTTCGCGATAATCGTAGGCGAGCACGACAACGGGAACGTCGAGGCCGGCGCGCTTGACTTCGCGAGCTAGATCGGCCGCGCTCATGTCGGCGACGGCAAGGTTGGTGACGATCAGATTGAAGCGCGGCTGGGAGCGGGCTAGTTCAAGCGCTTCGCCGCAGCTGGAGACGTGGGTGATGCCGGGAATCTGCTGGAGGTTGAGTTCGAGCGATTCGTCAATGAGAAGCTCGTTGAGGCGCCCGTCTTCGCGGAGGATAAAGGAGTCGTAGAGGCTCGAAACCAGAAGAATATTCTGGACCTTGAAAGGCATCAGGTTGTCGAAGCCTTCGAGGCGCGCCTCGGCGTCGAGGAGCGGCTCGGCGATAGTGCGCGTGGCCATGCAGGATTATCGTAGTCCAAAACGGGCCGCGGGTAATGGGAATTACGGGCGCGGCGAAGTATGCTGGTAGACGCTCGAAACGATGTGTGAACCAGGGGCACAAGGGAGAACGATTTTATGAAATCGGTTCGCATTCATCAATTCGGTTGTCCGGAAGTTTTGATTTATGAGGATGTTCCCGATCCGCAGCCGCGCAAGGATCAGGTGCTGGTGCGGGTGCGCGCGTGCTCGGTCAACCACCTCGACATATGGGTGCGCAAGGGACTGCCGGGAGTGAAACTGCCGCACATTCTTGGCAGCGACATTGCCGGCGAGATTGCGGAAGTCGGCGAATACGTCAGCGGATTCAGGGTTGGGCAGCGGGTAGTGGTTTCGCCCATGCACTATTGCCGGCATTGCGAGAAGTGTATGGCCGGGCAGCAGAATCAGTGCCGGGAATTTACCGTGCTCGGGAATGCCGTGGACGGAGGCAACTGCGAGTTGTTCGCCACGACGGCCGAGAATGTGATTCCGATTCCCGATTCGCTCGATTTCAATCAGGCTGCAAGTGTTCCGCTCGTGTTTGTTACTGCTTGGCACATGCTGGTGGGGCGGGCCGGAGTGCGTCCGGGGCAAACTGTGTTGGTTCTAGGTGCTGGTTCTGGCGTGGGGATTGCGGCGATCCAGATTGCCAAGCTGTTTCATTGCCGGGTAATTACGACCGCGGGCGACGAAGCGAAGATGGCAAAGGGACGGGAGCTGGGAGCCGATTTTGCGATCAATCACTACAAGCAGAAAATTTCCGATGAGGTGCGGAAGATCACGAACAAAGAAGGCGTCGATATTGTGGTCGAGCACGTGGGTGCAGCAACCTGGGATGAAAGTTTGAAGTCGATAAAGAGTGGCGGCACGCTGGTGACCTGCGGCGCGACGACCGGCCCGAACGTGGGGATTGATTTGCGGCATCTGTTTGCGCGGCAGTTGAGCCTTCTCGGTTCGTACATGGGAACGATGGGCGAGTTGCATGAGGTTTTGAAACATGTATTCGCCGGGCGGCTGAAACCGGTGTTGGATCGCGCGTTTCCATTGAGTGAAATTCGTGCGGCGCATGAGTATATGGAAAAGAGCCAGATGTTCGGGAAGATTGTGGTGAACCCGTAGGGTTTTCGCTGCCGACAGCGTGCGAGTAAGCGAGTAACGATGATCTGGGCCTTCTTGTTCTCCGTAGTTTAGAATGGCTCTATGCCCCGCGAATTAGACTTTGGTCCGTATGTCGACATCGAGAACGGCAAGAAGGTCGTTAAAGAACTGACTTTCGGCAATCCCACGCCTGAAGGCGTGGTGCTGACTACGCTCGATTCCGCCGTGAACTGGATGCGGAAAGGCTCGATTTGGCCGATGACTTTCGGCCTGGCTTGCTGCGCTATCGAGATGATGTCGATGGGGGCTTCGCGCTTTGACATTGCGCGGTTTGGGGCGGAGGTGTTTCGTCCATCGCCCCGGCAGAGCGATTTGATGATTATCGCTGGCCGCGTTTCGAACAAGATGGCGCCGGTAATCCGCCTGCTGTGGGAGCAGATGCCTGAGCCGAAGTGGGTGATTTCAATGGGGGCTTGCGCGACCTCGGGCGGTGTCTTCAACAACTACGCGCTGGTGCAGAGCGTGAATCAGGTCATCCCCGTGGATATCTATGTTCCAGGATGTCCGCCCCGGCCCGAGCAGCTTATTTACGCCATTACCCTCCTCCAGGACAAAATTCAGAACGAGCGCGGGACGATTCGGAAGGCTCTAAACCTCTCCTGAGACCATTCAGACGTTCCCTGGTCCCACTGTGCAATTTCTTTCCTACCTATCCCTAACCTACAGAATGACAGCGGGTTCCCAGGTTGGGAATCTTCCGCGCTATTACTTGAATCGAGAAGTCGAAACCATTTTCCCTGAGCCTGAATCTAAGGTAATGTGTGTAGCCCTAGACCGATTTTCCCAGCGGCACACTGATAATCCCAGGCGAAAAGAAGTCCAGGCGTGGAAGGTGCTCCATGGTGGCGAAACTGATCGATTTGGTTTTTGGCTGCAAGCATTCGCGCTATAGCTTTCCAGTCACGATTCGCGGAGCGGCGCGGCGTCCTGCGGCAGCGGCCTTGACCGGAACCTACGTCGCTTGTCTCGATTGCGGAAGAGAATTTCCCTACGACTGGCACGAGATGAAGGTAATTACCTCGCCGGCCGAGAGGCGCGAGTACATAGCCGCCGTTGCTACAAAAGTCGCAACTTAAGCGAACTGGAGGGCAACAAATTCGCGTCGGCTCCTTCGCTCGTGGCTTGCTTGCTGCCAGCCCGTCTATCGTGCCTGAGCTGCAGCGGCATTTCTTTTTTCCATCGGCACAAATTCCCGCTGATCGTGCCCAACATAGATCTGGCGTGGGCGGGTAATTTTTTGTTCGGGATCGGTGATCAATTCCTGCCACTGAGCGAGCCATCCGGCCGTGCGCGGGATCGCGAACAGAACTGTGAACATTTCCGGCGGGAAACCCATTGCCTGATACATAATCCCTGAGTAGAAATCGACATTTGGATACAGCTTGCGCTTGACGAAATAATCGTCTTCCAGAGCGATACGCTCCAATTCGAGAGCGATGTCGAGCTTGGCGTTGCGGCCAGTGACCTCGAAAACCTGCTCGGCGGTCCACTTGATGATTTTCGCGCGGGGATCGTAATTCTTGTAGACGCGATGGCCGAAGCCCATCAACTTGCCGTGACCTTCTTTGACGCGCTTGATGTAAGGATAGACGTTGTCTTTGCTGCCGATCTCATCGAGCATTTTCAAAACTTCTTCGTTCGCGCCACCGTGCAGGGGGCCAGCAAGGGCGGCAGCCGCAGAGGCCGTGGCTAGATAGGGATCGGTTTCGGCGCTGGCGACGGTCCGCATGGTCGCAGTGCCGCAGTTCTGTTCATGGTCAGCGTGCAGCACGAAGAGGATATCGAGAGCGCGCGATAGCACGGGATTGGCCACATATTTCGGCTCGACCATTCTCCACAGCATGTTCATGAAGTTTTCGGTGTAGCTGAGGTCGTTGTCCGGGTACACGTAGGGAAATCCTACGTTATAGCGGTAAGACATCGCGGCGATCGACGGCACTTTGCCGATGAGGCGCTTGATCTGCAGCAAGCGATTCTCGGCATTCTTGACGTTGCGTGCATCCGGATAGGAACTCGACATCGCAGCCACCGTGCTCACCCACATCGCCATGGGGTGCGCGTCGTAGCGAAAGCCTTCCATGAATTTCTTGGTGGTTTCGTGCAGCATGGTGTGATGGGTGATGTCATGCACCCATGTCTTCAACTCGGAGGCGGTTGGCAGTTCACCGAACAATAAAAGATAGGCGACCTCTAAGAATGTGCAGCGCTCCGCCAGTACCTCGATCGGGTAACCGCGATAGCGAAGAATGCCGCGGTCGCCATCGATGTAGGGAATCGCGCGGCGGCACGAGGCCGTATTCATGAAGGCCGGGTCATAGGTCATCAGCCCGAAATCTTCGGGATCGGCTTTGATCTGGCGAAGGTTCATGGCGCGGATGGTGCCGTTTTCGATGGGAACGGTGTAGACCTGACCGGTGCGATTATCGGTGATCGTCAGCGTGTTATCGGGCATGCAAGAAATCACTCCTCATTCACTTCACAGCTAGCGTAGCGCACACTCCTTGGGCTGCACAACACGGTTCTGTGACGAGGTCACACAAGTTTTTCCTTATTTGGATCGGGGCAAAACGAAACCGGCGGCCGTGGCCGCCGGTTCGGAGATCTTTGAACGCACATGACTTAGTTGGATGAATCGTCCCGGCGTTTCAGCGTCGGACGGTCGTCATCGGGCTGAGCGTTGGGGTTATTGCTATCGGTACTGCTGGTGGACGTTCGCCGCAGGCTGGGTTTATTGGCATCCTTCTGATCGAGAACCTTGTGGCGATTCTCAATCGATGCCAAACGGGCCTTTACGTCGTCAAACTCGGACGTGGTCACGACGTATTGCTGCTTCGAGGGCAGAATCTTGCGAATTTCGTCCTGCGTCTTTTCGATCCGATCCGGAGTCTGCGGGTGCGTGTCGAAGGCCTTGGACAGAGTACCGGGCTTCTTCTTCTCCATAGCCTGAATCTTCTCAAAGAAAGAGACGAAGGCTGAGGGATCGTATCCGGCGCGGTACATATATTCGACGCCAAGGTAGTCGGCTTCCGCTTCGAAGCCGCGAGAGAACCGGAGGAACGTCATCGGAATCGCTAATCCGGCAGCTTCGTATCCGGCGTAGCCGATGGCGCCCCCCATAAAGATGAACGGGATCGAGGCCATCTGCAACAGATTCGCGCGCGTCATTTCCCGGCCGTAGTGGCAGGCGGCGACGTGCGCGATCTCGTGCGCCATAACGCCGGCCATTTCGGCTTCTTCGTCCGCGGCGAGAATCAATCCCGAATTCACATAAAAGAATCCGCCAGGCAAAGCCATTGCGTTCACAACGTCGGAATCAATCACTTTAATTGTGAAAGGAACCTGAGCATCGGAGTTGCGCACGATGTTCTGGCCGACGCGGTTTACGTATTCAGTGATAACGGGATCGTTGACCAGCTTGACCTGCGACTCGATCTGCTGTGCATAAACGCGTCCGCGAGCCACCTGGCCTTCGACGGTGTACCAGTTGCCGACGCCGCGTCCGCAACCGACGTTGCGGTTGCCGACGGCATCGACGTCGGTCTTGCCGCCGTCATGCTTGATCTGGCTGTCATCCTGCGTGGGCAAAGCGGCCGGAGCCTGCGCCGGAGCGTTTTGCACATCGCTCGCTTTGGGCTGGCCCTGATCGGGATCGTGAGTGGGCGCCTGAGATGTGGGTGTTTGAGTTGGAGATTGACCGGGATTCTGCGTTTGCGCCTGCGTGAATGGTACTGCGCTGAACGCCGCCAATGCGAGAGCGATAGCGAACCATCGCAATTTCATAAATACCCCTTTGCGGCCTGATACCTCTGTAGATTATACGCTCGACACCGACACTCCTACCCCAACTTTGTGGCATATATTTGGACGCTGGCTACACGGCCGGGGTTATCCCACACCGCAGATTTTTGAAGACTTGGGTTTGAAGACCTGGGGTCGATCACCGTGAAAATGGGCGCCAGGGGGCGTCGAGCCCAAATGCGGCTCGATAGATCGGGCTATTCGGTAGCCGAGGAAGAACGCAGCACCGCTCGAGAAGGGCGGGATTCGTCAGTCACCTCGGCGAGCTAAACACTGGTTAATTCTGGCAGGTCGTCTGCTTCTTCGAGACATTGACGAATTTATTCCCCACGACTGTATCGCCAGACAATGTATTTGCAACCCCCAGCGGAGTTCCGAAGATCGCGTTACTTTCGATGAGACTGTTTCCGCTCGAGCAGTTTAAATTGATAGCCTCGGAACCACTTTGTGAGATCAAATTTCCAGTGATTTCGTCTCCACCATGATCGGCTGAAAGGTCGATGCCAATGCCATTGTTAACTAATGCGTTGTCCTTAATTACCTGGGCGTACACCTCTCCTCCAATTTGTGAGCTGATTCCGATATTGCAGCCCTCTATATAATTCCGCTCGATATCCACTGTTGGCGGAGAAAGCAAAAGCAGCGATATCCCGATCCCGGAGTCGAGCATGATGTCGTTATCCGAAATTGAACCTGACGTAGCACCACTTGAAATGCCGGCTTCAACCGCGGTGTATGCGGACGCAATCAAGTTCCTCCGAATATTCACAAAATAGGCGGTCGCACCGGGCGAATGGGTGAGGACTCCAGTCTCCGAAAATCCGTGGACGTAACTACTATGGAGATCGATGGTGGTCGCCTCCGAATCGTTGGCGAATAATTCGATACCAGTAGTTTGGTTTCGTACCTCCAAATTCGACAACTCGCCCGAATCACCATCATAGGAAATGCCAGTTGCTCCGGTACTACCGGTTCCGTCGACAATGAGATTGACTAAATTCACCGTGACCTGCGACAGGTCCGTGCCGAGTTGAATGGTGAGCTGTGGCCCCGTCAGCCCCTCAGGCGGTACGGTGATTACAGGCCGAATATTCGGGTAGGCGCCGCGCAATGTCAGTGCCGTACTGAAAGTGATCTGCTCCGGGTAAGTTCCCGGACACACCAGCACCGTCGAGTTTGCCGGCACGGCGGCGACTGCTTCCGAGATGGTGTTGTAGCTCGTGACCTGCGGGATGCAATTCCCCACCGCTACGGTTGAGGCCCCGGATTTCATCGAACAGAATATTAGCGGGAGGAATAGCAGTGAGTGTATCGCAGCGAATGGGCGCTTCATTGCCGGATCTCCGTGAATTGGGTTCCAGGGGGAGCATCGAGCCCAACGCTGCTCGATGACCGGGCTTGTAGCCGAGCGGGGGATGAGTCAGGCTACTGCCACGTTCGCAAAATATTGTCACCGTTAGGCTGGCGTGTCAAGCAGCGTTTATGCACAGGGTTGCTCAAACCGGGTCAACGATGTGGGGAGAAGCGTGGGTAGCCATATTTGCAGGTGGAAATTCTGCGCAATGCAGAGAAAGCAGGCGTCGGTGCCCGGACCCCGACTACGCTCTATGGATGGTTCTTGCTCCCGGATGCGCGCCGTCGTACCATATCGCGTTCGTTTGAACTCTCTATCGGAGGCCCTATGGTCAACCGCCGTCAGTTCCTGACCGCTGCCAGCACCGGGCTGGCTGCATCGATCGCTCTGCGCGGAGACCTGCTGGCGCAGCTTGAGAAAGTCCCACCCCTGCCCGGACACTCTCTCTTGGAAAAAAATGAAGACGCTTACTGGGCCGAGCTGCGAAGGCAATTCCTCATCCCCGAGGACGAGATCTACCTGAACAACGGCACGGTGGGATCGAGTCCGGCGCCGGTGCTGCGCGCGGTTTTCGATGGATACACCGAGACCGAAAAGATGGACCAGCAGGATCCGGAAGACTATCCGATCTGGGGTTATGCGGCCTGGAACGAGTTTCGCGATCCCTTGGCCGAATTTGTGGGCTGCACGCGGGATGAAATTGCCCTCCTGCGCAACGCGACAGAAGCAAACAGCTACATTGCCAACGGCATCGACATGCAGTCGGGCGAAGAAGTGCTGATGACCGATCAGGAACATCCCGGGGGACAGCATCCGTGGGACTTGAAGGCGAAGCGCTACGGCATAGTAATCAAGAAAGTGACATTGCCGCGCCCCGTGAAAGACGGCGCACAGGTTCTGAACCTGTTTAGTGATGCAATCACACCGCGCACGCGGATTATCTTCTTCAGCCACATCACCACGTTTTCGGGCGTGGTACTGCCGGCGAAGGAACTATGCGCGCTGGCGCGGTCGAGGGGAATTTTGTCCGCCGTGGATGGTGCGCACGTTCCCGGCATGATGCGTTTGAATGTGCATGAACTCGGCTGTGACATGTATTCGGCGAGCCCGCACAAGTGGCTCCAGGCGCCCAAAGGAACGGGCTTCCTTTACGTGCGCGATGAGGTCATCGATCGGCTGTGGAATACCATTGTCACCGAAGGTTGGGATGATACGAAGATTCGGGCCGAGCGTTTCCAGCGCATCGGCAGCTCGAACGTGCCCGCGCTCTGGGGATTACGCGCTTCGATCAACCTCGCGAACGATATCGGAATGGAGCGGATCGAGCAAAGGCATCGAGCGCTGGCGGATTACACGCTAGCCGAAATGATGAAACGCGGAGCGCAGTCCTGGACTTCGCCAGACGCGGCGCTTCGCTGCGCAATCGTCACGGTGAATGTGCCTCCGGTTCAGCGCATGGACTTGGAGAACTCGTTGTGGACGAAATACAAGATCCGAATCCGCGGGGGAGATCCAAGCAAGCTGCGACTGTCGACCCCCTACTACCTGCAGAGGAAAGATATCGATCGCTTTCTCGAGAAGTTTGATGAGTACAGGCGGGAGAAGAAGCTTGCGTAAGAGATTTGACGCAACGAGCCGATTCGGATTTTCGCGTGAGTGCTATGCGGTAAATGGCGTCGGCCGGAAGCTTCCGCTCTGCGGTCAATGATAAATCCGACGAGATATTCCGATCCAAAGGCCCTGGGTTCCCACGAACGCCGAGGCGGAGAGTTGGGAATGGTGGGCAGTGCAGGACTCGAACCTGCGACCTCCTGCTTGTAAGGCAGGCGCTCTAACCAGCTGAGCTAACCGCCCTTCGGATCGTCCGTTTAGCGCGCTCTCCGCCTTATTAGAGAGAACGAATCGCGGACGTTCAGTGAATCGCTTCAGTGAGTGTACGCGAGCGGCGAAAAACCGGTCAAACAATGGCGGTTGAGCACGCCGCCGCAAACCGCCGACAAACGTTGCAGAAATGCGCTGGGCGTGCCTGCTAGACTGGCGCGTGCGCCGTCTGATTGTCAATGCCGATGATTTTGGATTCACCGCGGGTGTGAATCGAGCCATCGTCGAGGCCCACAGGCACGGGATCGTGACGTCGTCAACTCTGATGGCGAACGGGACGGCTTTTGATGACGCGGTTCGCCTCGCCCAAACCGCTCCGAATCTCAGTATCGGATGTCACGTCGTGCTGATCGACGGCCAGCCGGTGCTCGATGCCCGAAATGCACGTTTTCTCGCTTCACTTCGCTCTGGAACGGCTGGTTTCCGGGACAACCTCAAACTCTTCATCGCTCGCGCCCTTACCGGCCTGCTGGATTCAGGCGAAATCGAAGCTGAGGTCACTGCGCAAATTCGCAAGCTGCAGTCGGCTGGCATCGATGTCTCGCATGTCGATACGCACAAACACACGCACCTATTTCCGGCGGTTCTGCGGCCGCTGCTGCGTGCGGCGAAGGCTTGTGGAGTCCGCGCGATCAGAAATCCCTTCGGGCCGCGCAGACCGCTTCGGTCCGGCGAACTGCTGGCCCGGCCTAAACTTTGGACACGTTACGCCGGGGTGCAGGTTCTGCGCACGTTGGCGGCTCGCTTTCGCGATTCCGCCCAACGCGCTGGATTGCAAACTACCGATGGCACTTTGGGCATCGAGGTTACCGGCGCGCTCGACGAAAAGCTTTTTCGCGCGATCGCAGAAGTTATTCCCGACGGCACCTGGGAATTCGTCTGCCATCCTGGATATAACGATGACGATCTGAAATCGTCCAATACCCGCCTGCGCGAATCGCGCGAGGCAGAATTACGGGTTCTGACCATGCCGGATGCACGCGAATTGCTGTCGAACCATGGCATCTCTTTGATTTCTTACCGGGACTTGATCACGCGTGATCGGTAGTCGCCGCTGGATTCGGTAGTGGGTCAGTTTGAACTGACCCACTACCCTGGATTCGGTAGCAATGTAAAATTCGACAAACTTCAGTAACCTTAAGGGAACCCTGTTTCGGGCGTATATTCGGTAAGATTCTACTGAAACTTAACGGGCTGGAGGATTCGATCATGCCTGCTGCTGGGGCGGCGCCGCGTGCGACTTTGGACCTGCGCCTACGTGTGTGGGGCATGGGCGCGGACAACCAGCCGTTCCATCAGAATGCGAATGCTCAGAATGTGAGCCTTACGGGCGCCTGTATCGTTGGCCTTGAGCATCAATTGAAGGTCGGCGACGTTATCGGCGTCCAATACGAGACCAGAAAAGCCCGCTGCAGGGTCGTTTGGGTAATGGAAGCGGGATCGCTAAAAAAGGTACAAGTCGGCGTGCAGTTGGTTGCCGATCAGGAATGTCCCTGGGCTTCTCAGCTGCCCGAGGAAATGAGGTCAAACCAGCCGGCCATCTCCCCGGACAATCGCAGAAGATATCAGCGCCACAAGATTTCTTTTCCGCTGGAATTCCGCGACGAACGTGTCAACACTCCGATGCGGGTGAATGCCACTGACATCAGCGGCAACGGCTGTTATGTTGAGACCGTCATGCCGCTCGCCGTCTCCACCTCGCTCCGCGTCGATTTCTGGATCGATCAGGAGCACATCTCTACCACTGCGACGGTACGCACGCGCGATCCCGGCGTCGGCATGGGGATCGAATTCACCGGCCTGCCGGACGACACCAAGAAACGCTTTCAAGCGCATTTGGATAAGTTGGATCCAGGCTTGCCGAAGCCTGCCCCGAAAACAGAGAATTCCGAAGACTGATCACGCAATCATCTTCCGTTTTGCGTTTCTCCCTTCGTGTTTCTCTGTTTGTGTCCCTCTGCCTGTACAATGTGCATCCTCCGGCGTTTCCCGCCATCGAATTACGGAACCATGTTACCGAACGAAGATCGAGAGCCACAGGAAAGGTTAAACCCGTTGGCATGAAGATCGGGATCACGTGTTATCCGACCTACGGCGGCAGCGGAGTTGTCGCCACGGAATTGGGCCTCGAACTCGCACAGCGCGGACATGAAATCCACTTCATTTCTTACGCCCAACCGATCCGCCTGCGAGGCGAAGAACCGAATATTCATTACCATGAGGTCGAAGTTTCGCGATACCCGCTGTTTGATTACCCCCCGTACGATTTGGCGTTGGCGACGCGGATGGCGGAAGTGGCGCAACTCTACGATCTCGATCTTTTGCACGTGCATTACGCGATTCCGCACTCGGTCAGCGCGCTGCTCGCCCGCCAGATGCTGGCCGATGGCCCACGCGGCCGGCGCTTGCCGTTCGTCACCACACTGCATGGCACTGATATCACACTTGTTGGATTAGACCGTTCTTACTTGCCGATCACTCGCTACTCGATCGACCAGAGCGACGGAGTGACAGCGATCTCCAACTATCTTCGCGACCGCACTATGCGTGTTTTCGACGTTAAGCAGGAAATTCAGGTCATTTACAACTCGGTGAATTGCGATGTTTACACACGAAAACAGAACGCTGCGGAGCTGCGCGCGGAATACGCGCCGAATGGCGAGCCATTGCTGGTGCACCTTTCCAATTTCCGTCCGGTGAAAAGACTTTCCGATGTGATTGAGATTTTCGATCGCGTTCGCAAACAAATGCAAGCGAAGCTACTGCTGATCGGCGATGGCCCGGATCGCTCGGTGGCGGAGTGGATGTCGGTGCAGAAAGGTATTCACGAGGATGTGCTTTTCCTCGGCAAGCAGGATCAGGTCGAAGAGAAGCTGGGAATTTCGGATATTCTGCTGATGCCCAGCGAACTCGAGTCGTTTGGCCTGGCCGCGCTGGAGGGGATGGCGTGTGAAGTCGTTCCGATCGCGACCCGGACCGGCGGTGTGCCGGAAGTGATCGAACACGGTACCAGCGGCTTTCTCGCCGATGTCGGCGATGTCGATACAATGGCGCGTTACGCTCTCGACCTGCTGAATAACGAAAGCCAGTTGCGCGCCATGGGAAAACAGGCTCGGGCAGTGGCGAAGGCGCGATTCTGTTCCAGCAAAATCGTTCCGCAATACGAGGAATTTTACCGCCGCGTGCTGGAACGTTCTTCGTAGAATGCCTCGGGCACCGCTCCCATGGCCTGCAGCAACGGCAGCCGGATGCGAACGAGGGTTCCCTTCCCTGGATCGCTATCCACACTCATTCGCGCGGTGTTTCCGTAGAGCATCTCAAGGCGTTCGGAAATGTTTGCCATTCCAATGCCGGTTCCACGCGTATTCCGCGGGTCGGTCAACTGCCCCGCGGCCATGCCCACCCCGTTATCTTCCACCTCGATGACCAGCCGCGAATCCGACAAACGGCTGCGCAGGTAAATGCTTCCGCCCTCCACCATCGATGCAAGCCCATGCTTTATCGAATTTTCGACCAACGGCTGCAATAGCATGCTTGGCACCATCACATCGAGCGATGCCGGATCCAGTTCCTTTACCACTCGCAGCTTGTCGTGCCCAAATCGGACGACCTCGATATCCAGATAGTTGTCGATGAACTCGACTTCCTCACGAAGCGGAACGAAAGAATCGGCACTACTGAGCAGGCGCCGCAGAATTGTTGCAAGCTTCGAAATCAGCTCACGGGCTGTATCGGGATCGAATCGGACCAAAGACGAAATGGAGTTGAGCGTGTTGAACAGAAAGTGAGGATTCATCTGGCTCTGCAACGCTTCCATGCGCGCGTGCAGCAACAATCGTTCCTGTTCTTCCAGTTTGATCTGAATGCGAACGCTGTTAAAAACTTTGAGTTCGATGCCGATGGCCGTCACCGACGCGGCGTAAATCGCGGCGAACACCCACCAGCTGTCGGGACTCTCGAGGCTGAAAATCGAGTGCGGCAGATAACGCGACAGTTCGGTTTCCACGAAGCGCAGGCCGACCACTGTGGTGAAAAACATGACCTGCCAGTCGAACAGGCGCGGCCGGGGAAGATTTCGTTTGATCAGCCGAAAAATACTTTGATCGATGAACGGAGAAAATGACCAGATATCGTCCTTGTCAGCGGCCATCGCGCGGAGCTGGCCGGCGACAAAGCCGGAAAGCACATCGAAAGGCAAGGCCGCCCACTCGCCATGCAGCATGGCTGGGATGCCAAGGAGTGCGCCGCCGAGCGATCCCGTGAAGCGGCCGCCAATTACGCCAAGCAATAGCGCGGTCTCAAAACTGAGATCGCCGGCCAGAAAGCTTTGGGCCGAAAAACGGATCCACACGCCGAACATAATGGGCAGAGCCATCCACAGCACAAGGTAGATTTTCTGCCGAAACGTCCGTTCTTCGCGAAAAAGCAGGGACTTGAATTCCTTGGAACGCACGAGGCTACTGGAAACGGCAGCAGCAACGCCCAACTTGATCAACAGGTTGATGAGGATCAGTCGTGATTCCATGGAATGGGAAAACTATCGCCCGCTGAGGAAACTGTAGCACGAGAGAGTTTGGGCGATTGAGTAATCAGATGATCTGGCGCCAGGGTCGCGCGGTGCTCCCGGATTGTTTCGTCTTAGTCCCTGCGTCCCGCGGCCAACACACCCAAAGTCCCCGATTCAACGAAAGTTTCAGCCCCGTTGTTATTTTTTATGGGCAAATGTGCGCAGATCCGATCCTGTCATTTCTTTTGGTTCGTCGACTCCAAGGATGCCCAGCATGGTCGGCGAAATATCGCGCAATGAGCCGTTGGGCTTGAGCGTAAGTTGTTTCGCGTTGTCAGCTACTACGATGAACGGCACGGGATTCGTGGTGTGGGCTGTGTGCGGTCCGCCGGTCGCGGGGTCGATCATCATCTCGGCGTTGCCGTGGTCGGCGGTGATCAACATCGCCCCGCCTTTGGCGCGAACCGCAGTTTCGATACGTGCGAGGCAGGCGTCGACGGTTTCGACGGCTCTTATGGTGGGCTCGATCTTGCCGGAGTGGCCGACCATGTCGGCATTCGCAAAATTGACGATGATCACGTCGAAGGTGCCATCTTCAGTGGCTTTCACGACTGCGTCAGCGATTCCGGCAGCGCTCATCTCCGGCTTCAGATCGTAAGTCGCGACCTTGGGCGACTGCACCATCACGCGGTCTTCGCCGGGGAATGGCTGCTCGATGCCGCCGTTAAAGAAGTAAGTGACGTGGGCGTACTTTTCGGTTTCGGCCACGCGCAGGTTGCGCATGTTCAGTCCGCCCATGACGTTTGCAAGAATATTCGCCATCGACTCGGAGGGAATCACCACCGGCAGGCTGAAGTTTTTGTCGTACTGGGTCATGCAGACATAGCGAAGATTTTTCGGAACGCGGTCGCGCGGGATGGTTGCGTCGAGATCGGCTGCTCCGGGAAGATCGCTTCCACCCTGCGCATTGAGTCCGCTGTTTCGCGCCAGCGCTCGCGTGATCTGGCGAACGCGGTCGGCACGAAAGTTAAAGCAGATGCAGGCGTCGTCGTCGCGAATGGTGGCAATCGGTTGGCCGTCTTTTTCGGTACAGACGAACGGCACGACGAATTCATCGGTGACGCCTTTGTTGTAGGAATCCTTCATCCCCTGCACCGGATCGGATTTCTTTCCGCCCTCCGCATCGGCGAAGACCATAGCGTTGTAAGCTTTGGCGATGCGCTCCCAGCGGCGGTCGCGATCCATGGCGTAGTAGCGGCCGTTGACGGTGGCGATTTTGCCGCAGTTATATTCGCGCATTTTCTGCTGCAATTGTTCCAGATAGCCGGCGCCGTTTGTTGGCAGAGTGTCGCGTCCATCCATGAAGGCGTGGACAAAAACGCGCTCGACGCCATTCTGCTTCGCCATTTTGAGCAGTGCATAAAGGTGCGCTTGCTGCGAATGGACGCCCCCATCGGAAACCAGGCCAAACAGATGCAGTCGGCGGTCACCCTCCCGCGCGTGTTTCATCGCCGCCAGCAGCACGGGATGCGAGAAGAATTCGCCGTTCTGGATCATCAGGTCGATGCGAGTAATGTCCATGTGAACGATGCGGCCGGCGCCGATATTCAGATGTCCAACTTCGCTATTGCCCATCTGACCTTCGGGCAAGCCGACGAACGGCCCGCTGGTATGAATCAGCGTGTTGGGATATTCGCGCAGCAGGCGGTCGTAGGTAGGCTTGCGGGCGAGAGCGATGGCGTTGGCGTTCGATTCGGCGCGGTACCCCCAGCCATCGAGGATGACGAGGATGAGAGGCTTGGGACGAGGCATTCTTGAAGTAGCGCTCCCTTTAAGGCTCAAGAATGAACTTACCAGATTACCCGGATTGGATACTTCTTAAATACCGGGTCCGCTGTGATGATGGGGCAGTCTTCCTCTATGCCCTGTGCGATCAACATGCGGTCAAACGGATCCCGATGGTGCATAGGGAGCCCTTCGAACGCCAGCAGATGGTCAAAGGTGATGGGCAGCCGCCTGATCCTGTTCTCTGCCAGTCTGCTCAGCACGTATGGGCCGGAAGGCCGAGGGAGATTCAATTTGCCCGACTGCACCTTGATAAGAATCTCCCATATGCTTACGGTGCTCAGCAAAAGATCGGTGTGTCCCACAAAAACGTCACGCGCATCGGGCGACATCCTCGAATCTCCGGCGAGCGCCCACAAGAATGCATGCGTGTCGAGGATGGCCTTCACTTCGGGAAAAGCGGTCCGTTGTAGAAGAGGTTCTCAAGGTCGGGATCGGGATCGTTGAAATCCTCCGGAACCGTGAAATCGCCTTTCGCGCTGCCGAAGATCCGCTTGGTGGGCGCATTTTTCACGGGGACAAGCTTAGCCACCGGCGTTCCAGCTTTAGCGATAACGACTTCTTCACCTGAAAGCACGCGCTCCAATAGCCTGGAAAGATGGGTTTTAGCCTCGTGAATATTGACTTCCATAGTTCTATATTAGCTAAGTCACGGACTAAGTCAAGGGATCTACTAATCGGCTCTCGAGGCAGTCGAAAATGAACCGCTTCGGCGTTCTGGCATGTCGATCCCTACGACCGCCGGTAAAGGCGCAGGCGTTCGACATGAACCCTCAAACGACAAAGAACAGTTTCAAACTAAACTACCAGCGCATCACGGTATAACCCGAAATGCAACGTTGCTCTTGAGGATCTCGCCAGTTGCGGTCGTCACCTCGACCGTGCCTGTTGTCGCGCCGGTTGGAACCCTGACTTTGATCGAGGTATTCGCCGCAGTAAACGTCGTGGCAGGGATGCCGTTAAAACTGACGGCAGTCGAGCCCATCAGATTGTTTCCCAAAATTGTAACGCTCTCGCCGACTCTGCCAACAGTCGGTATCGTTTCAATGAAGCGGCCGAGCCCCACCGACAGGCTGAAAACCGTGCCATCGTTGCTTGCTCCTCCGAAGAGCGTCGTCCCATACAGCAGTCCGCTGGTGGCCTGCGAGATTCCGCCGTCAGGTTGGGAGCCATCTGTCTTATCAAAGCTGTGTAATATCGTCAGCGCACCCTTGGCCGTGATTTCAAACACCGTACCGTCAGCATTGGCCCCGCCGCTGGACGCAGTTCCATAAAAATTCCCGTCCGTTGCCTGTGTAAGTCCGGTAGGGGAGCCTCCGTCATTGGAGTCGAAGCTTTTCAACGTAGTCAGTGAACCCCCAGGCGTGATCCTGAATACCGTACCGGAGCTATCCGTCCCGCCCTCGGTGGTGGTTCCGTAGAAGTCACCATTGTTTGCTTGCACCAGTCCGCTCGTGGGTATCCGGCCATCTGCGCAAGCGGTTTGCGCGCAGAAGTTGTAAAGAGTAGTGAAGGTCCCCTGAGGGGTGATCTTGAATACGGTCCCGTAGTTGTAAGCGCCTCCGACCTGGGTTGTCCCGTAGAAATTGCCATCCGTGGCCTGCACTAGCCGGGTAGGATTAGCGCCGTCGGTTCCAGCGAAGCTGTGCAGCGTGGTAAGTGCCCCTCGGGGAGTCATTTTGAACACCGTTCCATAGTTATTCTCGAAGTTATCGCCGTATGCTCCGCCGTAGAGGGTCGTTCCGTAGAAATTTCCGTCTGTAGCCTGGATGGGTGCCGCCAGAGGCGCGTAGCCGTCGGCGCAGGCAGTTTGCGAACAGAAGCTATAAAGTACAGTCAGCGAGCCTTGCGGGGTTATCTTGTATACAGCTCCCTCAAACTGAGCACCACCCGCAAAAACCGATCCGTAGAAATTTCCATCCGTCGCTAGGATCAGTCCGGCTTGAGGTTCGAAGCCGTCGGTGCAGTTTGTTTGGGAACAAAAACTGTACAGAGTCGTCAGTGTCCCATCGGGAGCCATTTTAAATACTATGCCGCTTGCGAATTCGCCCCCCTGTGAGGCGGTCCCGTATAGGTTCCCGTCCGCTCCCTGCACCGGTGAGGATTCGGGCCATGAGCCATTCGTTAGATCGAAATTCGCCAGCGTCGTGAAGGTTTGTGCTGGCGACGCGACTGCCGCTGCGGCACAAAGGAAAAACACACCCAAGGCAAATCTCATGGGAACCTCCTTCGAACGGTGATGCTCCATTGGAGGGAGAACAGCGCGGAGCACAGCCACGAAACTATACGTCTGCACCATCCCCAGGTCAAATTCAAGGGGCCTGCCTCTATGATCAGACTTTCGCTTTAGCGAAGAAATAGCGAAAATATTGTAGCCAAACCGATCTTCGCTGGGGTATATTGCGTGGCGGAGGAATTTTATGTCAATCACCGAGCTCTTACTACCGGAATTCGATGCAGAAATGAAAACCACCCGCATTACGCTGGAGCGCGTTCCTTTTGACAAGACTGGCTTCGCGCCACACCCGAAATCGATGCCTTTAGAAAAACTTGCGCCGCATGTCGCGGAATTGCCTGGCTTTGGACTGACGATACTTACGACTCCTGAGCTGGACTTCGGAGCTGGCGGTGGCGGACGTTCGCGGCCTCCGTTTGAACAGGCGGGCCTGTTGAAGTTTTTTGATGAAGGATCTGCAAAGACGCGAGCGGCACTAAAAGACATTCCGGACAAGGCCTGGACGGACACGTGGAAGCTGAGTTTTCAAGGCAAGACCATCTTCAGCGGGCAGCGCTTCCTGGCATACCGGCAGATGTTTCTGAATCATCTGGTGCATCACCGCGCTCAGCTCGGTGTTTATCTTCGCCTCAACGGCAAACCACTCCCGGCAACTTACGGACCTTCGGCGGATGACACAATGGGATTCTAGGCGGGCGATTTGCCGCCTATTCAGTTGCGAAAAGTTTCGAGAAGCTGGCCGGACATGTTTCGGCCAGCTTCATTTTTTCGCTGGCTCGGAGCTTTCCTCAGCTTGCTTGATCGCAGCTTCGATCTGCGCCTGTATTCGTGGATACTCCACCTGCATCGCCTCTGCGGTGACGGCCGGCATTTCGTGGAGAAACTTTTGTCCGGTTGGGGAGGAATAGAAAGCGATGAGCGCGTCGATCTCGGATTTCGTGAAGTGCTTCTGGTAAATCGGCATCATGTCGTTCAGCATGTCATCGACTGGAAATTTTTTGATGAAATCTGTCGAGAGGCGATCCATGCGGGCGATTTCCTCCTGCGAGATGTCGGGGTGACGCTGCTTGATCTGCTCGTGACTCAGACTTCGCATTTGCGAAAATACCTGCTGCAACATCTGCTGCATTTGCTCCCGGCTCGCCATCACGTCGAAAAGCTTTTTGACGTCTTCTTTGGACGCGGCGTCAGGGGCAATCGAAACTGTCGTCGTCTGTGCCGCAACAGAGAACGATGACGTAAGCAGCAGCGCTACCAATAATCTCTTCCATCCCATGATTCACCGTCTTTTTTCAGGGTTTGTAGTTTAGCGCCTTCAATCCCAGGAATCTTGCCGAATGTCCCAACTCCTCTTCAATGCGAAGAAGCTGGTTGTATTTGGCGATTCGATCGGTGCGTGATGCAGAACCGGTCTTGATCTGCCCTGCTCCGGTCGCGACGGCGAGATCGGCAATGAAAGTATCCTCCGTTTCGCCGGAGCGATGCGAGATTACCGACGTGTATCCGTTGCGGCGCGCCAAATCGATGGCGTCGAGCGTTTCGCTGACGGTCCCGATCTGATTTACTTTGATCAGAATCGAATTGGCCACTCCCTTGTCGATTCCTTCCTGCAGAAATTGAATGTTGGTCACAAAAATGTCATCGCCCACCAGTTGAATCTTGCCGCCGAGTTCTTTGGTCAGATTTTGCCAGCCTTCCCAGTCTTCTTCCGAGAGACCGTCCTCAAGAGATACGATGGGATAATCGTTCGCCCACTTCGCCCAGAATCTCACCATGTCATCGGAACTCTTCGAGGATTTGTCCGATTTTTTGAAGACGTATTTGCCGTCCTGAAAAAATTCGCTGGCCGCCGGATCGAGCGCAATGGCGATTTCCTCACCCGGCTTGTAACCGGCCTGAATGATCGCTTCCAGCACCACCTCGATGGCCTCGACGTTCGACTTCACCGAAGGAGCGAAGCCGCCTTCGTCGCCAACGGCCGTGTTATAGCCGCGCTTCTTCAAAACTCCTTTCAACGTATGAAAAACTTCCACGCCCCAGCGCAGCGCCTCAGAAAACGACGGCGCGCCTACGGGCATCACCATGAATTCCTGGAAATCGACGTTGTTGTCGGCGTGGGCTCCGCCGTTCAGAATGTTCATCATCGGTACGGGCAGCGTATTCGCTCCCGCGCCACCGAGATAGCGGTAGAGCGGCAATCCGTATTCATTTGCCGCCGCTCGCGCCGCGGCCATGGACACGGCCAGAATCGCGTTCGCTCCCAGCCTGCCTTTGTTTTCCGTGCCGTCGAGTTCGATCATTTTCTGATCGATGGCGCGCTGGTCGGAGGCGTCGAGATTTCCCAGCGCATCTGCGATTTCTCCATTGATGTTTTCAACGGCTTTGAGAACTCCTTTGCCCAGAAAACGCGTATCGTCCCCGTCGCGCAATTCAACGGCTTCGTGTTCGCCGGTCGAGGCGCCGCTGGGAACAATGGCGCGCCCGACCGTGCCGTCGACGAGTTGCACTTCCGCTTCTACTGTGGGATTTCCGCGCGAATCAAGCACCTCGCGGCCGATAATCGCACCAATATTTGTCATACCTCGCTTACCGCCCTTCTCTGAGATTTCTGGGGAAATGATTTGAGGATCGTCATCAACACGAACGGCATGGTGCGGAGCATCCGAATTAAAACTTAGGCGACGCCCGGTCAAGTATCCGACACCTCGATAGTCTTTGCCCATGCAGAGGTCCAACACCCAAGCTTCAAAACCCTCGATTATATCGGATGGGAGAATGCAGCCTTGGCGGCATAGTTCCTGGTTAAGGTGGATTCGGTCGTTATCTTCGTTGGTTCCGTAGCTCGATCGCCGGTTGTTCCCGATAGCGGGCTGTTCTAGAGTCAATGCAACAATCGCTTGATCTCAGGATTCAAACATTAGGTCAAGCGCGTTTGGACGGTGGAGGAGGAATGATGAAGATGTGGATGATTCTGCCTGGCACTCTTCTATTGGGAGTTCTCGCGGCCGCGCAAACAAGCTTGCCCGTACCTGCGGGAACGGCGCTCATGGTCAAGCTCGAAACAACGCTGGCCACCTTCAGCAATAAGGCCGGAGATCCCTTTCGGGGAGCGTTAACGAAAGATGTCGTGCTCAACGGCAGCACCATAATTCCCGCGGGGGCGACAATTGAGGGGCGTGTAACGAAAGTTGCCGAGCCTCGGCGCATCTCGGGAAAGCCCACCATTGGAATTCTGCCCGAGACTCTGATTCTCCCCGGAGGCGAACGCCTTTATCTGGATGCGACGTTAGTCGACACTAATGTTCCGGGAACCGATGTGAATAACGAGGGCGAATTCAAGGGATCGGGTCACGAGCGCCGCGACCAACTGGAAGTCGGCGGAGGCGCGGCCGGCGGCATGCTGATTGGCGGGCTGGCTGGCGGTCCGGTTGGCGTGGCAGTGGGCGGAGCGATTGGCGCAGGAGCCGCCGGAGCGCACTGGTTGAGCCGACATCGGTCGGCGGTACTACCCGCGGGTACGCAGTTGACGTTGGAATTGAACCGTCCCTTGACCTTGGCGCCGGCGGTTGCCAGCGCCGGTCAATAGGCCGGCGAATTCGACGCAGAAATAATTTTTCTCGTGAGCGGAAGGGCAGACTCAAGTCGCTGCCTTGACCCGAGTGGCTGATTTACCGCCGCTAAGTATCTACCGCGCAGGAGGGAACGTCAAGATCGATTGACGGGATACTTATGTTGAAGACTTAGCTTTTGAGTGCGCACGTTTACATTCCCGAAACCAGCTCCGCTTCACTCACCAGATCGAGTTCGATCCATCCCTCAACGGGCAATGCATCCACCGGAAGACGGTTAAGCCACAGGCTGAAACGCAGCCGCAGCTTGCTGGTGGAAGGAATCGTTATAGTATCTTGCCCGGGAGCCACACCGGAATGCGGCGTTGCCAGCAGCCAGGTCAATGGCAAGCGGAATTCAAAATTGCGTCCCAAAGCAACTTTCGAGCTGGCATCGGTCTTTTCGGAAGAGATCGATGACTCGTCGCCGCCATCGACCTGCCAATCCACCAATTTCTTATCCCCTACCTTCACATCCAGGCGCAGCGAACGCCGTGGACGCGCCTCCGCATTCGCCCACGATTCGAGGTTGACCACCAGGTCAAACTCCATCTCGGGCACCGCCTCTGCGAAATCCAGGCGGCCGTAAACGAACGTGCCATCGATTCCGGCATAAACCGAGTCGATAAGAAACTGTTTTCCATGCATCGCGCCTGGGCGCTGATCCGCAGTAAAGACGGCGGCGCCCATCCACTCAAAATACCGAATCTTGTTGCCGGTTATGTGCGGATGGATATAGGCGGTTTGCGGCGTGAACGCAGGACGCGCCTCCACTCCTGTAATTGGTTGGGCCAGATAATCGGGAGGCGTCGCACCGAGCGCCTGGTAAATATTGGAAAGATGTTTGCGGTAAAGCTCGTCAAAATCGCGATCATTAGCCGAGTGATGCTCCGGTCCGTACCACCAGTTCCAGTCGCTGCCTTCCGCGATCAGGAGTTCTTCGCGCGCCAGGTTGCGCTGCGCTGCGCTGGCATGCGGCGCGTTCTGCGAATAGAACTCGCGGGCGTGGTATAGATAATCCCAGGCACGATTGTCTTCGGGAGCGCCGATCCAGACATTAAAATTCGCGTTGATCCACGATCCCGGCACAAGCGATGGCAGATGGGACGGATGGGGATGGCGCGCAATCGCCTCGGAAACCGTTACGGCGTCGAGGCCGCTTTCACGCTGGAGCGCGTCGTAAAAGCGCCGCAGAAATTCCCGCCCCGACTTCGGATAATATTCCCATGCGTTTTCGCCATCGAGAATCACAGACACAACCGCGTCGCGCCCCTGCGCGAGCACTGGCTGCGCGGCATCTTTAATGTTCTGCAGCAAATGCCTGGCGGCTTCGTGCGGATCCATGCCCGAATAAACAAATCCGATCAGATCGGAAATCGTGTGGTCCCTAAAAACCATGTGCATGGATGTGTTGCCGTTTTCGTAGCGGTGAACGTCGTAGAGCCGCTCCGCCAAGTGAGCCGGCAGGCGGCCGTTGCCGTCGCGCGCAAAGAAAACGCCCGTGCTGCGGCCGAGCACGCCTTCGTCCGTGGCCATCCACTTGACGCCGAGGCCGTGGGCAATGGCTAGCACTTCCTCCGAAACGCTGCCCTCCGACGGCCACACGCCCTGCGGCCTCATGCCGAAGACTTGTTCATGCAAGTCGAGTGCGCGCACTAATTGCTCGCGCGCGTCTTCCGGGTGCCGAAAGCGATTCTGCGGCAGGGGCAAGCCCGGAGACGAAGCCGCACCGGCATTCGTGTCGCAAACCAACGGAAGAATCGGATGATAAAAAGGCGTGGCGGAAATCTCGATTAAACCTTTTGTCGCCGCGTCCGCGTAGGCGGGCAAGACCCTTGCCAGCAATTTCCGTTCACAGCCAATCACAAATTGTTGGTCCTCGAGGGAATAGTTGCGGCCTTTCTCGACAAGCGCAACGACATTCTTGTCTTCCAGAAAAAACTCGTCGAACCAGGCGATTTGAGAAAGTATCTGCAAGTCCGTAAATTGCTGAGGCTCGAAATATTTCTCAGCTTTTTCGGCATTCCAGCCATGCTCGCGGAATTTTTCCCGCAGCTCCCAGTAGCGGGGATAGCGTCCGATCACGTTGGTCGGATTCGCCTGAAAAAGATATTGCAGAGCGAATTGCCGCTCTTTCTGCGTCAACTCTTTCGCCGGTTTTGCGGCGACGGTGAAGAAAGGATCAATCGCCGTGCCCGCAACATAATCCTGAATTTGCGTAATCAGCGACGGCACGAGGTTGAAGTTCTGGTGGACATTGGGAAACTCGTCCAGCAGTTTCACCATGCCGTAATAGTCTTTAAGCGCGTGCAAGCGAACCCAGGGAAGGCGGTATTCTCCGGTAACCAGGTCTTTGTAAAAAGGCTGGTGCTGATGCCAGAGAAAAATCAGACGCAGTGCGGGCATGGCTGGAAAAGTCAGAATAGCATGAGAGTTTGGCCCACAGCCTCGCACTGAGGGTCATTTCATGGCTCTTCCGGTAAACTAAGAGCAGGCCATGCCCGATACCTCCACTCTCGCTTCCGATCGCATTACACTGCTCTCCGACCAGGATCTGTACTTGTTCAACGAAGGTAGCAACTACCGGCTTTACGAGACGATGGGGGCGCATCTGGTCTCGCGTGAGGGCAAAGCCGGCGCGGTATTCAGCGTATGGGCTCCGAATGCGCGTCAGCTTTCGGTGATCGGCGGCTTCAACGACTGGCAACTCCGGTCAAATCCGCTTGAGCCCCGGGGAAACTCCGGCATTTGGGAGGGTTTCATTCCGGGCGTTACCAAAGGCGCGCTCTACAAATTTCATATCGAGTCTCGCGGCCACGGATACAGCGTCGACAAAGCCGACCCGCTGGGTTTGTGGCATGAAAAGCCTCCGCGTACCGCCTCGGTGGTGTGGGATCTTGACTATCAATGGGGCGATCAGGATTGGATGGCGAAGCGCGTCGAGCGCAACTCGCTGCGCGCGCCACAGGCGATTTACGAAGTGCATCTGGGTTCGTGGATGCGGGTGCCGGAAGAACACAATCGTCCGCTCACTTATCGTGAGACTGCGCCTCGTCTCGCAGAATACGTTGGCCGCATGGGCTTCACTCATGTGGAGTTTCTACCGGTAATGGAGCATCCCTTCTACGGTTCTTGGGGTTACCAGACCACAGGCTACTTCGCCCCGACTTCACGGTACGGCACCCCGCAGGATTTCATGTATCTGGTCGATTACCTGCACCAGCACGGCATTGGGGTGATTCTCGACTGGGTGCCTTCACACTTCCCTTCCGACGCGCACGGCTTGGCGTATTTCGATGGCACGCATCTATACGAACACGCCGACTCGCGGCAAGGATTTCATCCCGACTGGAAGACACACATTTTTAATTACGGACGCACTGAAGTCCGCAGTTTTCTGATGTCGAGCGCGATGTTCTGGCTCGACAAATACCATGTCGACGGCTTGCGGGTGGATGCCGTCGCCTCCATGTTGTATCTCGACTACTCGCGCAAGCAGGGCGAGTGGATTCCCAACAAATTCGGCGGGCGCGAGAATCTCGAAGCCATCGACTTCCTGCGGCGCTTCAACCAGGAAGTCTATAAAGAACATCCCGACATTCAAACCACGGCGGAAGAATCGACCTCATGGCCGATGGTTTCACGGCCGGTTTATCTCGGTGGCCTCGGCTTTGGCATGAAGTGGGATATGGGATGGATGCACGACACGCTCGAATACTTCAGGCAGGATCCCATTCACCGCAAATATCACCACAACAAGCTCACGTTTCGGATGCTGTACTCGTTCCAGGAAAATTTTGTGCTGCCACTCTCCCATGATGAAGTTGTGCACGGCAAAGGGTCGCTGATCGGCAAGATGCCCGGTAGCGAGAAGAACCGCTTCGCCAACCTGCGCCTTCTCTTCGGATATATGTACGCGCAGCCGGGAAAAAAGCTGCTGTTCATGGGCGACGAGTTCGGCCAGGTACGCGAGTGGGCGCACGACACCAGCCTTGAATGGCACGTGCTGCAATATCCGGTTCACAGCGGTTTGCAGAACTGGGTGGGGGAACTGAACCGGCTCTATCGCAACGAACCGGGCTTGCACGAGCTGGACACAAATTTAGAAGGTTTCGAGTGGGTCGATTGCAATGACGCGCTCACCAGCACGATCTCTCTGTTACGCAAAACAAAGAACCCCAAAGACACAGTTCTCGTCGTATGCAACTTCACACCTGTACCACGGCTGGAATATCGGGTCGGCGTACCAACCGGGGGCTACTGGCGCGAGTTGCTGAATAGCGACGCTCTGGAATACGGCGGAACGGGATTGGGGAATCTCGGCGGAGTGAATGCCGAAGAAAAACCGGAGCACGGGCGTCCGTGGTCGCTCGAGCTTACGCTGCCGCCGCTAGGGGCGCTGTTTCTCAAAGCTTCGGGGTAGCGAGGCCAAGTCCGATAGGAAAATGTTTTCACTCTTGACTTGGGCTAGCTTCCGGCAGATACTCACCCCCTGCGATCTCCCCGCAGCAAAGAACCAATCCATTTGGGCCCAGGTCTCAGATCAAATTCCAGTCCAGACATTTCAAGGAGCAGACTTATGTCTCTGCCACAGTCACCCAAGCGCACTTCGGGCAGGAATCGCCTTCCAGTTTCGCTAAGCCACATACTCGACCAAAAACTGCTGGGCTATGTAGCGGCCGCCAGCGCCGCCGGAGTCGGGCTAGTGGCGCTTGCAAAACCAAGCCAGGCGGAGGTGGTTTACACGCCGACAAACCAGCTTATTAAGCCGTTTGCAACGCTTGACCTCGACTTGAACAATGATGGGGTCACCGATTTCGTTATCCAGAACGTATATGCGGTTTGCATCGAGACCAGCGAACGAAAGGAATGCAGCAGTTTCATCAACCAAGTCCTCAGGGTGCAACCGACTGCGGAGAACGGCGTTGCCGCAGCCTCCCACTGGACTCCTCCGCTGCCCCCCAACCAGAAAGTGGGACCGGAGGGCAAATTCAACGGCCTTTCGGCTGCAATGGAAAGCTGCAACACAAGCCTGGGCAGAGGCCCTTACAGCGCCGGTCCGTGGCGCTTTAAAAAGGACCGCTATCTGGGCCTGGAAATCTCCATTGATGGACAGACGCACTACGGTTGGGCCCGCCTAAGCGTCTCGCTCAACAAAAAGCCATGTAAAATTGGAGCGATTTTGACCGGCTACGCCTACGAGACCGTTGCCGGCAAACCGATCCTGACGGGAGCAACCTCAGACAACACCAACGCCAGCAGCGAGGGCCGCCCGAACTCTACGCTGGGTACTCTGGCGATCGGCAGTGCAAGGCTCGAGGCATCGCGGCCGGAAGACGAACACTAAGGCTAAAAAGTCGAGCCGAAGCAAACAGTCGGCTCGCTCTCCTCATGGTATGCTCGGCTTAACGCGCTCCCATGCGGATTCTTACCCGCTACATTCTGCGTGAAATCACCTCGCACGCCCTGGTTGGCGCGGCTATCTTCACGTTTGTCCTTTTCACGCGTGACCTGGGGCGCATTCTTGAACTGGTCGTGCGCGCCAGCGCTCCGCTGCCGAGCGTAGCCGAGATTTTCTTCTACACGGTTCCGGTCGCGCTCACCTACACGATTCCGATGGCGGTTCTGGTCGGAATCTTGATCGGCCTTAGCCGCCTCGCTGCCGACAGCGAAATCACCGCGATGCGCGCCAGCGGCATGGGCGTTTGGGACTTTGGCCGCGTCATTGCCATTTTCGTGGCCGTTGCATGGGGAGCCGCGCTGCTCAACGGCATTTATCTCGCACCCTGGTCGCTGGCTTCGCTGGGGCATCTCGAGGATCAACTCAAAGGCTCGCAGGTTTCTTACGAAGTGCAGCCGCGTGTTTTCTATGAAGGATTCCCTAAGTTAGTTCTCTACGTGCAAGACGTTCACAGCGCACAAGGCGGGGCGGTTTGGAACGGAGTGTTTCTTGCCGATATTACAGACCCTGCCAATCCGCGTATCACGCTGGCCCGCGAAGGCATTCTCGTCCCGGAAGGTCAGGACCGCCTGCACTTGCACTTGAAAGAGGGCTCGACACACGAGACCGACCCGAAAGAGACCGCGAAATATCAGATCTCGACCTTTCAGCAGACGGACATTCCCATCGAGCTGCCTTCTACCGAAAATAAAGCGGAAGAACAGATTCCGGTCAAAGCCATGGGCACATGGGAACTTCGCGCGCGAGCCGCCAGCGTCGATCCGGTCACCGCGCGCTGGTACCTGATCGAATATCACAACCGTTTCGCTTTGCCGACAGCGTCCCTGGTGCTGGCGATGGTGGGCATTCCTCTGGGATTGTCCTCGAAGAAGAGCGGCAAATCCGGCGGTTTCGTGCTTACGATTCTGCTGGTCTTTGTCTATTATTTTGTTTCGCTGATCGGAGTTTCGCTGGCCAAGCAAGGCAAGATCGGCCCCGCATTTGGAGCGTGGCTGGCCAATCTTGTTTTTTTCGCAGCTGCTCTGTTTCTTTTGTGGCAGGCCGAAAGGCGGCCGATTGCGCTCTCGGCCATCAGGCTGCCGTGGAAGCGGGAAAAGCCTGTTGCGAACGCACCCTTGCACGAGCGCAGGCTCCGCCTTCGTGACAGTTCCGGCGCCTTCGAGCGGGCTTCGCGGCGGAAGCGGGTCTTCAGCGCCAGCTTCCCAACGCTTATCGACGACTACGTGCTGCGCGATTTCTTCGTCTACCTGGGAATGATCGTCGCCACGTTCCTCGTGCTGCTTCTGGTCTTTACTTTGTTCGAACTGCTCGGCGACATCCTGCGGAATCAGACACCTGCCTTTGTTGTTGCCGAGTACCTGCTGAACGTCGCGCCGTATTTGCTCTACAACGTGGCGCCGCTGATGATGTTGCTGGCCGTTCTGATCACGTTCGGCCTGATGAACCGGGCAAACGAGATTACCGCGATCAAGGCGACTGGAACCAGCATCTACCGCGTCTTTACGCCGGTGCTCACTGCGGCGGCTGTCGTTGCCGGCGGACTCTTTCTCGCCGACCAGTTTTACCTGCCGCACACAAACAAGAGACAGGAAGCGCTGCATAATCAGATCAAGGGCAAGCCGCCCCAAACCTATTTGCGACCCGACCGGCGCTGGATTTTCGGCCAGCATAATGACATTTACTACTACCAGTTTTTCGATGCCGACAGAAACCAGTTTGCCAATCTCACCATCTTCCAGATCGATCCGGCGACTTTCACAATAGTGCAGCGCATTCATGCCGATCGCATTCATTGGGCCGATAGCATGAGCCGATGGATTTATGAAGAGGGATGGGAGCGGTCGCTGAACGGCGCTGCTATCGCCAACTATCGCACCTTCGATGTCTCAACCTTCCCGCAACTCACCGAGGCGCCTTCTTATTTCAAGAAGGAAGTGAAGCAATATTCCGAGATGAATTATGAGGAGCTGCGGCGCTATATTCGCGATCTTCAGCAAAGCGGCTTCGATGTGGTCCGGTTGCGCGTGCAGCTGAACAAGAAACTCTCTTATCCGCTGATCACGCTGATTATGGCCGTGCTGGCCGTACCGTTTTCGATCTCGGCGTCGAAGAAGGGGGCGATCACGGGAGTTGCTGTCGCGGTGACGATTGCTGTCGTCTATACGGTGGTTTCGCGCCTGTTCGAGGCCATGGGAGACATCAGCCAGTTGCCGCCGGCGCTGGCGGCGTGGTCCCCTGACCTGATCTTTGCGCTGCTCGGTTCCTACCTGATCTTGAAAATTCCAACCTAGAGTCGCTGGCGAAACCTGCCGTCTGGCGAGTTGAGGTCCGAAAAAATCGCTCGAACTACTTCACTGCTACGCCGGAAGGATAGTTAAAAGTAGAAGTCGGTGCCTCCGGAATCAGCGCACCAGTTGCCGGCGAGATAGCGTACTGTGAAATGTTGGCGGAGTTGAGGTTCGAGACGAACATCCAGGTGTCGTCACTCCGAATCGCGATCGCCGTTGGGCTCAAATTGGTAGACGCCGGAGCCCCGGTGAACGCTGTTAGAGATCCGGTAGCGCTACTGATTTGAAAACCGGAAATCTGATTCGATCCGGTATCGAGAACATACAAAAACTTCCCGTACGGATCAACGATAAGCGGCCCGGGCACGTCACCCGTCGGAAATGGAGAGCCAGTTACTGCCTGGAGGCTGTAGTTCGCAGTCGGGCAACTGTTTTGTATCGAAACTGCATGGCAGATGGTATAGGCGCTGACCGTGTTGGGCTGCGCATTCGAGACATAAACGAAGCGGTTGCAGGAGTCGACCGCCACACCCGCTGGGTTGGTGCCGGTCGGAATTCCCGCCTGGGTCGAGTTAAAAGGCACCAGCGTCAGATTACCCGACGAAGAAACTGAATAATTCAGCAGAAAATAATTCACGTTGTCCGCGACATAAAGGTTCTCGGTAGTCGGCGGCGCGCCTCCAGAGCAGAAGGCAAATTGAATCGGGTAAACAGTTGCGCTGATGCCAACGGCGGCCGCACTCGGAGGCAATCCGCCCGGCTCGGCCGGGAGAGGCACGGGCTTCCCGACCTGCGTAAGTCCTCCGTTGCTGCCGATCGAAAGGACGGTGATAGTCCCATCACTGCCATTCGCCACGAACAGGAATTTGCCCTTCGAATCCATGACCATGCCCACAGGATTGGCGACCGGCGTGATGCTGATGTTCGACAACTTCCCATCCGACCCAATGGTGTAAGCGGCAACGCCCGTGCTGCTTGGGTTCAACACCGCATTCTCCTGGACGATGACATAAGCATAGTTACCTGTAGGATCGAGAACCACGCTGGTTGGAATTCCGGGCGTCGGCGGGCCGTTCACATTATTGATAACCGCGATATGTCCATTGCCCAAATCCAGGCTGAAACTCTGCACCACGGCCGAGCCCTGGCTGGGGACAACCACCAAACCGTTATTGTTGGTAGAGTACTTGGCGCTGCAAGCCAACAAGAGTCCCAATCCGACCACAGCCAGAGTTCCCAACACCCAGGTAAACCTTTTCCTCATTCTTCCTTTTTTCTCCTGTGAACGTACTGCTGCGTCCGCTGAACGGACAGGAACATTAAATTTTAGGCGAGAATTGCCATCCAATTGTGTATCAGGAATACGCGGGAAGAGCAAACTCCCACAGCACAGATTGGAACCGCGGAAGTGCCGCTGAGTTGCCTGAGGAGGAGGAAGCAGTCAATAATCGACTTCCCTCAACTGCGGCGCGGACTCAGGCGTCGCGGCCGGCGGGTACCGCTTCTTCGATGGCTTTCTGTTTTGTCACTGCACCGGCCGTCAACGGCAGGTGAATCTCGACCATCAATCCGCCTTGCGGCCGGTTCATGGCAGCGACGCGTCCTCCGTGGAAGCGCACCGCCCGCTCGGTGATCGCAAGGCCAAGGCCGACTCCCCCGGTGTTCCGTCCGCGGGCATCGTCCAGGCGATAGAACGGCTGGAATAACTTTTCCAGTTCGTCGGGAGGAACGCCATCGCCGCAATCTGAGACCTGAACCACAGCCTCGGCCGAACCTGCAATTTCCCGCCTCTCCAGGCGAACCTCAACCGTCGATCCCTCGCGGGTGTAGCGAATTGCATTCCGCACTACATTCTCGATCGCGCTGTGCAGCAGCGAAGCGTCTCCCCTGACAGCCCAGCTCCCTTCGGGAATTTCGCTATGCACGTGGCAATGCCGCGCTTGCGCTTCAAACTCTGCATCTTCGGTCACCGCCTCAACCACGTCGTTGAGGGGAACTGGAGTTGAGGGAACGCGTTGCTCTCCATCCTCCATGCGCGCGAGGGTGAGAAGCCGCCCGATAAGCTCGTTCAAGCGCGCGGCCTCGAGTTCGATGCGCTCCAGCATAGTGGCGCTCTCGGAGCCGGAGCGCTGGCGCGCCAGTCCTAATGCGACATTCAATCGAGCCAGCGGCGATCGCAATTCGTGCGAAATATCGTTGAGCAGGCGGGATTGCGCTTTGACCAGATTTTCCAGGCGAGCGGCCATAGTGTCGAAGTCGCGAACCAATCCGCCAATCTCATCGTGCCTCTTGTTGTCGGGAACGCCGGCTCGGGCGGTCAGGTCGCCGCCGGCAAGTTGCTGGGTTGCTGCGCGCAACCTCGTCACTGGCTTGGTCATGTACCACGCGAGGAAATAGCAAACCAGCCCTGAAGTGAGTACTGCAATGATCAAACCCGGCAACGGCAAACCGCGCGGGCCGAAGAACACGCGCGGGCCGGGAGGTGTGCCCATGATCAAAGTGTAGCGATGCTTTCCGTCGAAAGAAGCGCGCGAATCCCGCAGCACGGGAGGCGGCGGAAAAACAACTCCATCCCGAGGCATGCGAGGACCGCCCATGGCCATGCGTACCGCCCAATCCGGAGCGCCGCGGTGAGAAACCTCCTCGCCTTGCTCGTCGAAAAGAAAGGCGCGAACGTGCTGTGTCGATTCCAGATTTTCCAGGTACTGCCTCAACTGGGAGCTGCCGCCTTCCTCATAGGCGTTGACGGCATCGTTCAGCGCCGTTATGCGCAAGGCCTCCCATGTTGAACTACGAGGACGCAGCGCTAAAGTGACGGCCATCGCGAGGACGATGAACAGCGCCTGCGCGACCCAGAACGAAAGAAATATTTTGAGGAAGAGACTCTTCATGGTGGCGCTTATTATGGTGGCGCTAATTTTGCGAGCTGATCAAGCCCTGCGATTCATGTTACAGCTGCTTTACGATGTCGCCTTCACCTTTTCGACAATTTTTTCGGGAGCTCTTTCGCGCGGGCGGGCAAAAATATATCCCACGCCCCGAATGGTCTTGATGTGCTCATCGGCGTCGGTGTCGCCCAGCTTCTTGCGCACTTTGCTGACGTGCATATCGATGCTGCGGTCAAATGGCGAAAACTTGCGGCTGAGCACGGCATTCACCAGGCGCTCGCGCGGAACCACGCGGCCTGCCTCACGGAGCAGCACCTCGAGCAGATTGAATTCGACTGAAGTGAGATCGACAGCCTGCCCATCGCGGCGAACGGTTCGCGCCGCCGGATCGAGTTCAATCTCCCCGACCCGCACGATTTCAGGTGCAGCCTGCGCGGATTTGTCGCCGCGCGTCCGGCGCAGGATCGCGCGAATCCGGGCGACCAGCTCCCGCGGGTTGAAAGGCTTGGGCAGGTAGTCGTCGGCGCCGATCTCAAGACCGACAATACGATCCACATCTTCGCCGCGGGCAGTCAGCAACAAAACCGGTAGACGCGAGGTCGCCCGAATTCTCCGCAAAACCTCAAAGCCGTTGATGCCGGGAAGCATTACATCCAGTACAACCAGCAGGTAGCCACTGTTAGTCGCGCGCTGCAAGCCGCTCTCGCCGTCGTGCACAGACTCAACCGTAAAGCCTTCGGCCTGCAGATACTCGCCGACCAGTGTGCAGAGTTCGACATCGTCATCGATAATTAAAATGCGCTCCATCTTAGCTTTCATTGTGCCTCACAGCGCGCGCCGCGCGCGGTAAAGAATTGTCAAACACTTGAACTCTGCAGGCGTACCAAGTGTTTTCCCATTTGACAAAACTTTACTCGGCTTGACGGTCTTTTTACCACTATTCTTCGGATGCGGTGTTTCTATAAGTGTACGGAATAGCCGAGGTTCCGGAAAGGAACCGGTCTTAGAGCGAAATAGGAGATCACAGCTTATGCACTCGATTCGTTTTCGGTTCCTCGTGGCAACGCTGGCAGTAATGTTGGGCGCAGCCATCGCCAAATCTCAAACTGCGGAGTCGACTCCGCCACCGCCGCCGATGCACGGTCCGGGATTCGGCATGGACCATCACATGATCGAGTTCTATTCCAAGATGCTCGATATCACAGACACGCAGAAAGCACAGATGAAGGCGACGCTGCAAAAAGAGCACGCGACCATGCAGCCGCTGATGCAGCAGATCCGCCAATTGGATACGCAGCTGAAACAGTACGCGGAAGGCACATACGATCCGGTCAAAGTACCCGCGCTCGTCTCTCAGCAATCGCAAACTCTGGTGCAGTTGAAGGTCGAGGAGACTCGCATTCATAGCGAGCTTTACCAGATGCTCACACCCGACCAGCAAGCCAAACTGAAAGAATTCGAGGCGAACCGGCAGGCGCGCATGCAGCAACGCATGCAGGAGAACGCCACGCCAGGCGACTCGCAACAGTAACTCCGCTGCGCGGGGTTGAGCGTAGTATTTCAGGTCAACTCCGCTTCACTTTTAACGTCGCATCTTCCCCGCCCCCAGGAGCGATGCTATGGATTCGCAGTTGATTATTTTCGATCTCGGATGGATTTTCTTTCTTGCCTGGAGCACGGCGCTCGCGGTTCTAGCGATTAAGGCATTCGGTCGCGACCTCTTTCGACTCTTCGAAGGGCAGACAGGCGAAACGAAGCATCTTTAGAATCTCCATCCAGTCGCCGGCGAATAGCTCCGAACCCTCACGATGCAAGCAGCCTGCGTCCCCGCCTGCTAAAATTTCATCTACACAACCTGCATGTTCCCGAAGCGCCTTCGACTCCTGCTGCCCTACCTCAAGCGTTACCGCTGGGGATTACTCCTAGGCGCGTTTTGCGTTGTATTCAGCAATGGCGCCTGGGTCTTGATGCCCAAGGTCATTGGCCACGCGGTCGATGATCTTAAGGTCGGCGTTACCTCTGCGAAACTGCTCCGCTTCGCCTTCGAAATGCTCGGGCTCGCGGCCGTGCGGGCAATCTTTCTTTTCCTGACGCGCTGGGTGGTCATCGGCATCTCCCGCGATATCGAATTTGACCTGCGCAACGATCTTTTTCAACACCTTGAAACCCTCTCTTACTCGTATTACCAGCGGGTGCGCACGGGCGACATTATGGCTCGCATGACCAACGACCTCAACGCCGTACGCATGCTGCTCGGGCCGGCAATCATGTATTCGGCAAACACGCTGGTGTTTACCGCCGCCGCGCTGTCGTTCATGATGAAGATCAGTCCTACGCTGACGTTGTATGCCTTCATTCCGCTGCCTGTCGTCAGCGTGGTTATTCAATATTTCGGCCGCCGGATTCACGAGCGCTTCGAAAGAATTCAGGCAATGTTTTCCGAGATCTCCGCGCGGGCGCAGGAGAATTTCTCGGGCGCGCGCGTCATTCGCGCTTACGTGCAGGAAGAAGCGGAGATCAAATCCTTCGAAGCCGCCAATCAGGAGTACGTCTCGCGCAGCTTGAAACTGGTTCGCCTTATGGGCATGCTATGGCCCACGTTGGAATTCATGCTCGGCCTGGCGATGGTGCTCGTGCTGTGGATCGGCGGCCGGGAGGTATTAGCTGGGCGCATGGAAATTGGCGGCTTCGCCGCTTTCAACATTTACATGATGCAGTTGACCTTCCCCATCATCGCGCTGGGCTGGGTCGTGAATATCTTCCAGCGCGGCACCGCATCGCTGGTTCGCTTGAACGAAATCATGGAAGAGCAGCCGGAGATCAACGACTCTCCAAAGGCGCGGGAACTTCCAGTGCAAGGTGAAATCGAATTTCGGGGCCTGAATTTTGCTTACGACGGCAAGCCGGTTCTGCACGACGTGAATCTTCTCATCCCCTCTGGCACCAGCATGGCGATTGTCGGACCGACCGGTTCCGGCAAAACCACTCTCGTCAGCCTGATTCCACGAATTTACGATGCCGCGTCGGGAACCATCTTGATCGATGGCCGCCCGCTCCGCGATTTTTCGCTCGCGTCACTACGCAGCAATATCGGCTTCGTGCCGCAGGAGACATTTCTCTTCAGCGACCGCATCCGCGAAAATATTGCGCTGGGCGTGGAATCTGCCAGCGACGAGCAAATCCACAACGCCGCCGGAGCGGCCAACATCGCCGCCGATATTGAAAGCTTTCCGGAGAGCTACCAGACCATGGTTGGCGAGCGCGGCATTACCCTTTCCGGCGGACAGAAGCAGCGTACCGCGATCGCCCGCGCTTTGATTCGCAATCCGCGCATCCTGATTCTCGATGACGCGCTCTCAAGTGTTGATACGCATACGGAAGATAAAATCCTCAACCATCTGCGCGAAGTCATGCAGGGCCGCACTACTATTTTCATCTCGCATCGAGTCTCGACGGTTCGCAATGCCGACCGCATCGCCGTGCTGCACGAGGGGCGTGTCGTCGAAACCGGAACCCACGACGAACTGCTCGCCTTGAACGGCTACTACGCCGACCTGTATAACAAGCAACTGCTGGAAGAAGAACTGGCGGAAGTGTCGTAATCTCCAGCACAGTTCCATTCTCATAGCAGCCCCCATCATGCAGCGCATCGACGCCCCCGAAATTCTTGATTCAGACGCTTGCCCGCCAGCCGAGGTGAAGGCAGTTCTCAGAGTTCTCGCCGGCATCAACCGCCGCTTCGGAGGAGTATCGACAACTCAGAGAATGGTCGAGCGCGTCGCCCGCGCCGTAAAGGCTAGCCGGCTCTCGTTACTCGAAGTGGCGGCGGGTACGGGAGAAGTTACGGAAATAATTCGGCAGAATATGGCGCAGCAGAAAATATCGTTGGATGTCACGCTGCTCGACCGCGCTCACTCTCATCTCATTTCCCCGAACGGTTACGGTGTGAACAGTCGGAGAGTAGTCGCCGATGCGCTCTCGTTGCCATTTCCGGATAACGCTTTCGACTTGGTTAGCTGCAATCTCTTCGCACACCATCTTCAGCCGGCGGAACTCGCCGGATTTGTAAGGGAGGGCCTTCGAGTCAGCCGGAAAGCGCTTCTGATCAACGATCTCGTGCGCCACCCGTTCCACCTCGCGCTGGTGTATGCCAGCTTGCCGCTTATGCGCAACCGCACCGCGTGGCTTGACGGATTGACTTCGGTGCGCCGCGCCTACATCGCGCATGAGATTCGCTCGATGATCGCTTCCGCGCTTCCTTCCACAACCACAGAACAAGTGGAAATCTCGCATCATTATCTTTTTCGAATGGGAGTGATCGTCTGGAAGAATCGCTACTAGCGAACCACTAAAACTTCGCGGATGTTGTCGCGGGCGAGAAAAAATTTGATGGAGGCGAAATCGCGGAATAAGGTTTCGATGTGACGATTGTTAAAGACGCGCTGCAACGGAAAGCCCTCAGCAACCGATCCCCGGCGAGTATCGCGCCTGGCTTCGATCTTCTGCATCTGCAGCGTGTCGGCGCCCACGATGTGAAATCTATGGTAAGGCGAATCCGGACCTGCATCGCGCGTGTGAAAAAATGCCAGGAGCATGCCGCCCGGCTTCAACACCGACCATAACCTTCCGACCACTGGCTTTACCAGATCTTCTTCCAGATAATCCGGCAAATTCCAGCAGAGAATTACATCGAACTGGGCCGCGGGATAAACCAGGTTTTCGGCCAGAAACTTACGGCTGTCGAGAATCGGGGCGCCGTTCTCGTCTTTCGTGATCAGTTCCGGATCGGTCGAGGCGATGATCAGATCCTCGCTATAAATCTTATGGCCGCGTTCGGTGAAGTGACGAATATTGGTGGGAGATGTTGCTCCCAGGTCGAGAACACACATACCCTCCGCAGATTCCCAGCTGCGCGACAGTTCGCCCAGACCGCTGGAGCGGCGAGTCAGCTTTTCTGCAGTCTGTGCCGGCGGTCTTTCCGGTGCGGACGAACCGCGAAAAAATTTCATGAAGTTCTGCGAGACTGTCGACATTTTATATGCATGAAACTATTGAAATCTGCAGAATCTGGCGAGAATTGGCCTCTCGACCGCACGACCGTAACTTCGCTGATCCCGAGCTCCCCGAAGGCCCGCGTTCATTTTGGATCGGTACGATGAATATCGACCTTACCCTTCAGGAACGCGCCCTCTTCAATGGAGATACGCTGCGTGGCAATGTCCCCCGTGACGCTTGCGGACTTGCGTAATTCGACGCGATCGCTCGCCTGTATGTTGCCCTCCAGTTTTCCCTGGACCACGACACCCTTGGCATCGACGCTGGCCTTGACCTGCCCGTTGGGCCCTACCGTTAAACTATTGCCTTTCAATGCGATACTCCCCTCGACCAGACCGTCCAGATAAAGATCTTCGCTGCCCGATAGTTCGCCCTTAATCACCACAGACTTGCCGATTTGCGCTAGACCGCTGGCAGGTGCACTCATTAGGAAGACTCCTGACTGCAGAGAATCGGTGAGCAAATCCTCCTAGGTGGCAAGCTGGGAGACAACCGGGAGGCAGACCCACTGCAACGACTATACGCATGGCAAGGAGTACGGAGCAAGCGCTTGATCTTAGTTTCTGCCCTACCAGCACTCCTGTAGAGAAAAAGGATGAGCAGAATTGCTAAACTTGGAGGTAGTTCGGGTGCGCGAATGAAGATGATCCCGCGAATCGTCGTCAGCTTGCCGCTTCTGGCTGTTATCTGTGCGTCTAAGGCAATTTGTTTGGCTGAGGAGCAGCAGCCTCCTGCCGCCCAGTTAGTCCGGGCGACGGTAGCCAACGAAATGGCAGCTGCGAACGAGAACGGGATCAAGCACATGTTCCGCGATCGCAAGAAGACCCCGAGGGGATCGATGACGCGCATTTATGTGGAAACCAGGGAGGCGATGGCAGGCATGACAGTCGCCTACGATGACAAGCCGCTCGACTCCAAACAATTGCAGGATGAAGAAGGCCGCCTCGCCGGACTGGTGAATAACCCGGATCAACTGCGGCGAAAACAGCACGAACAGAAAGAAGATGCCGACCGTACTCTGCGGATCATGAAAGCGATGCCGGATGCATTCGTCTTTCAATACGATGGAACCGCGACGGGGACTTCCGCCATCGGCCGCGAGGGCGTTCAACTCGTCCGGCTCAAATTCCATCCCAGCCCGGGATACCGCCCCCCTTCTCACGTGGAGGAAGTTTTATTGGGCATGGAAGGAGTCATTCTGATCGATCCCGTCGAGCACAGGATCGCCGAGATCGACGGCACACTCTTTCAACCGGTGAGTTTCGGCTGGGGCATCCTCGGTCGGCTCGACAAAGGCGGTCACTTCCTCGTGGATCAGGCGGATCTCGGCGAGCACTGCTGGGAACTCTCACGAATGTCTTTGAGTTTCAACGGTAAGATCCTGCTGATTAAGACTCTGGCGTACAAATCCGAAGAAGTGTTCAGCGACTTTCGGCGCGTGCCCAACGATACCACTTTCGCGCAGGGCGTCAAACTGATTGAAGAAGAAGTGGCGAAGGGGCAAGGCAGCTCTGAGACTGCAAAAGCGGAAAATACTTCGGGCAAAGCCAATTGAGGGTGTTCATAAAGATCGCTTGCGAACTGTCTCTGTGCGCACTGTCAGCTTTTCTATAAGGTCTTCTTTGACCCTGTAGCCCGTTCCCACTTCGTTCTTGATTGCAATCATTCCCTGCGATGAAACCTCCACCTCAGGTTCGATGATGTCTTCTTTCCAATAGCGCTTCGAAGCGGAAACGTCTCCCGGCAGGCTGAAATTATTAAGGGTTGAAAGGGCGATGTTCTGCGCGCGGCCGATTCCCGCTTCGAGCATCCCGCCGCACCACACCGGAATCTTTTGCGAGTGGCAAATGTCGTGAATCTTTTTCGCCTCGGTAAATCCGCCGACGCGGCCAACTTTGATGTTGATGATGCGGCAGGCGCCCATGTCAAGCGCGATTCCTGCGGCGCGTGCGCTGACGATGGATTCATCCAGACAGATCGCTGTGCGCAACTCTTTCTGCAGACGTGCGTGATAGAAAATGTCGTCATCCCAGAGAGGCTGCTCGATCATCAGCAGGTTGAACTGATCGAAGCTGCGCAGGTGTTCGGCCTGGTCGAGCGTATAAGCCGAGTTCGCGTCGCAACTCAAAGTAATTTCGGGCCAGCGCGCGCGAATTCGCTCGAGCACATTCACATCCCAGCCGGGCTTTACCTTGACCTTGATGCGGCGATAGCCGGAGGCAAGCTCGACCTGAATTTTCTCGATCAGTTGCTCGATCGAATCCTGAATGCCGATGGAAACTCCACAGGGAATTTCGGTGCGCGTGCCGCCCAGCAACTTCCACAGCGGCAGATTTTTCTGTTTCGCATCCGCATCCCACAGCGCGTTTTCCAGCGCGGCTTTCGCCATGCGATGTCCGCGAACCTTTGCAAAGAGTGCCACGCAGTCGCGAGCCGAATCGAGGTCGCGCGCGAGAATTGCCGGAGCCAGATAGTGGGTGATGGTTGGCCAGGCGCTCTCGATCCATTCGCTGCTGTAAAAAGGATCCTCACCAGCCACACACTCGCCCCATCCATCGACTCCTTCACAATGCGCCGTGATCAGCAGAATGCGGCGGCTGTAAGTGCGTCCGAAACTCGTCTCGAAAAAGTGGATGAGCGGCATTTGAATCTCGCGAAGAGTGATCGCTTCAATTTTCATGTTTAAAAGTCACTCACCAAAAAGACACAGGGAAAAACGCTGAGGAATCGGCGGGTAAATGAAGGTTTATTTTGTCTTTGTGCCTCTGTGCCTCAGTGGTGAAAAGCCTTTGTGCTCTGATTTATGGTTTCGACGCATACGACCACTTCTCGTCCCAATTTCCCAGCAGAAATTTTCCGTTGCCTTCCGGATCGCGTTCGTACCCGAGCACCGTCTGCCCGTCATCGAAAGCTTTGAGAAAAAGCTGCTTGTTGCGTTCCTGAACCAACTGCGCCTTGGAGCGTGTTTGGGAAGCCGCTTTCCAATCGTAAATCTGCGCCGGAACGTCAATCGCCGTTTTCTTCTCGAAAACCAAATTCTTCCCCGTCGCCAGCAGCGTTTCAACCCGCTTCGATTTCAGCCACCACTCGGCAATCAGCCGGTCGCTCGGCAATCCTCCCTGCAAGGGCGATGACGTAATTCCGTACTGGTTGATGTTGTAGCGGCGCGAAATCGCTCCCAGCTTTTCGATATTCAGATACGCGTTCTTGATTTCCAGCGGATCGAAGGTCCACTCGATTAGTTCGATTCCCCGCGCCAACGCATCTTCGCGCTGGAGCAGCTTCAATCGGCGTCCGAGACCGCTATTGCGATGCTCCTTGCGGACAGCAAGCATGTGCGAATGGAGATAGAGATAACCCGAACGCGCTCCCGGAACCGATAGCGCGAATCCGACCATCTCTTTCCCGTCGAAGGCGCCCATTACCTGCCCGCCGACTTTTTCCGCGACCACGAACATGCGCAGCGGAACAAGCTCGGCGTCGGTGAAATTCCAGATTTCTTTCTGCAGCGTAACGCACGTGCGCAATTCGTCCAGGCCCTGGCAGCGCCGGATGACGATTCCGTCGCCGCTCAAGATTTTCTCTCCTGCTGTTTGGCTTGCTGCCAGAGCGATTCCAGTTCGTCCAAAGACGCGTTTTCGGCAGTGGTTCCACGCTCTTGCAGTCGTCGCTCCATAGAACCAAAACGGCGGCGGAATTTTCGATTCGTCTTGCGCAGAGCCGATTCCGGATCGACCGCCAGATACCGTGCGATGTTCACCAGCACAAAGAAAAGATCGCCGACTTCATCCTCCAGCTTCGTCCGCAGATCTTCGGGAACGACCTGCTTTCCCGAACCGGCTACGCCGCGAGCCTCCGGCCGCGGACCGGGAGCGGGAAATTTCTCGAGATGTTCGCGGAGTTCGCCGGTTTCTTCATCCAGTTTCTCGAAAAGGCTTTGGATATTCCGCCAATCGAATCCAACCTGCGCTGCACGCGAGCTTAGCTTGTGAGCTTCGATCAACGCTGGCATGGAACCGGAGATTCCGGAGAGAATCGACGGCGATGAGGCGTTGTCGTTCCCCGCCTGTCCGGATTTGTTTTTTTCAACCTCGTTCGCACTCGCAACGCGCTTTTTTCGCTCTTCCACTTTCAGCGCTTCCCAATTCCGTTTCACATCGGCGGCTGTGTCTGCTTTCGCATCGCTAAAAACGTGGGGATGCCGGTCCACCAGCTTGCGCGAGAGGCGATCGAGAACGTCATCAATCGAGAAGGTTCCCTGCTCTTTCGCCATCTCCGAATAAAACAGCACTTGCAGCAGCAGGTCGCCCAGTTCGCCGGGCAACTCATCCCAATCGCGATTGTCGATGGCTTCCAGAACTTCGTATGTTTCCTCGAGCGTGTATGGCTTGATCGAATCAAAAGTCTGCTCGCGATCCCATGGGCAGCCGCCGGGAGCACGCAGGCGCTCCATGATCTCGACTGCGCGTTCGAATCGTTCGCCGGTTGTGGACATTGGCAACCAATGTAAATGACGCGGCGGATCGCGGGCAACGCAGAGCGGAGGGCAACCGGTTGAGCTTAGGAATTCCAACTGCAAAGGCAGCGCCGCCCGGTCTTTCGATTTGCGGGTTACCTCGCAATCTTTGGTCAGTTCGCGCGCGGTACTACGGTTACCTTCTTACTTGTTGAAACCCAGTGCAAACTCTAATAATTGGGGATCGCAGCGAAAGAAAGCCTGAACCCCATAGCTAACACCACCTTTGCTAAGCTTTGCATCTAACTGATTGATATGGCTTTAGCGATCACTCCCCGCGCCCCTCTGGAATCTCAACGCTTCCACGTTGTGGTCATCGGGGGCGGCATCAACGGCGTTGCCGTCGCGCGCGAGTGTGCCCGCGCAGGTAAGAAAACGCTGTTGATCGAGCAAAACGATTTCGCTTCTGGAGTCACCAGCCGCTCCACGCGAATCATTCACGGCGGCTTGCGATATCTTGAGCACGGCGAATTGGGTCTGGTTCGGGAATCGTTGCGCGAACGGGAAAGGCTCCTGCGCGAGCGGTCGCATCTGGTCCATCCCACACGCTTTCTTCTTGTCCTGAATGAGGCCAGCCATCGCAACGCACTGAAAGTCCGCACCGGATTGTGGCTATACCAGCGAATGGCCGGAAAGCAGGCGGGCGCAGACGCCGGCGAAATCGAACTAAAGCAGGTTGAGCGGGCGCTGGATGCTGGCCATCACTGGTCGATCTTCAATTATGAAGATGCGCAGTGCGAGTTCCCGGAGCGGCTGGTTGCCGAGTGGCTGACGGAGGCAATCGAGGCCGGCGCCGTCGTTCGCAATCACGCCGAAGTTCTCGCCGTGGATGTGGCCCATGGCCGCGTGCGCGGCGTGCTGGTGCGCGACCAGATCACCGGCCGCGACGAGCGCATCGATGCCGGCTGGGTGATCAACTGCACCGGCCCGTGGGCCGATCGCGTCTGCCAGCGGTCATCGATTCGAACCTCGAAACCCATGCTCGGCGGCGTACGCGGCTCGCATATTGTGCTGCCGAGATTCTCCGGATCTCCGAACACAGCTATTTACAGTGAAGCCGCCGACAAACGTCCGGTTTTCGTGATTCCGTGGAACGACCAGATTCTGGTCGGCACGACGGAAGTTGGCGACACAGGCGATCCCGGCAAGACGGCTCCGTCGGCGGAAGAAATCAGCTATCTGGTGCGCGCAGTCGCCGAATTGTTTCCCAAGGCAAGAATTACCGCACAAAGTGTGAAGCATGCCTTCGCCGGAGTGCGGCCGCTTCCCTACTCGCCGGATAGCAAGCCCTCGGCGGTGACACGCAAACATATTCTGCACGATCACTCCGACGATGGAGCGGCGCACATGATCTCCGTGATTGGAGGCAAGCTCACCACGGCCTCGGCGCTGGCGCGGGAATGTGCTCGCAGGATCGGATTGAACGCGAGCGACCCGAATGCGATTGCGGTGCGGTCCGGCCCCGCGCTCGATCCCATGCTCGATGAAGCGGTGCTGGAAATCGCCCGCATTGGAGCCGTCAGCGAAGAAACCGCACGCGGCATGCTGGAGTGGCACGGCAAGCGCGCCGCCGACATCGCCCGCATGGCCCTGATAAGTGCGGAGCTGCGCGCCCCAATCTGCCCGCACACTTCTCACGTGATCGCCGAAGTGGTCGAGGCCTATCGCCGCGAGTGTGCCGTAACTTTGGGAGACGTGCTGCTCCGCCGCGTGCCCGTAGCGCTTGGGCCGTGCTGGTCAGAGTCATGTAGCCGCGAAGCCGCGCTGCGCATCAGCGCCGTCCTCGGATGGAACGAGCAGACGATGGGTGCAAACCTGGAATCGTTTGAGATCGAGCGGTCCGCATTCCTTCGGCCCGTGGGACGGAATGCCGCGGCGTTTGAAGCCGCCGCGGACTAGCCGCTCCGCTGGACCGTTTCCGGCAGTTATCTCCTGCCTCCGCAAAACCGGCCAGCGTCAAGTTGCAGAATCTTGCAACCCTCTCTCTTTTCCACACCCAACAAGACGCTCTTAGCACGTTATTTTCATGCGCGGGCGCAAAGGCCGTGATAACATCTCTCGCCAGTTCCCCCTTTGTAATTGGTCGTTCCCCCCGGCCGGTAAGTCGTTGGTGATCCCTGCTTCGCTGCCAAAAGGAATAAGGAGAGCCCGAGAGTGAGCCAGCGCTTCCTATGGTTGATTGCGGTAGGTCTCGGTCTTCCATCGATCCTCGGCGTCGAGAGAGCCCACGCCCAGAACCTGAGCCAGATTCAGCACTGGGTTTTTATCATCAAAGAAAATCGCACGTTCGATACTTATTTCGGAACGTTTCCTGGAGCCAACGGCGTCACCAGCGGCACGATCTCGACCGGGGAAGTTCTGCCGCTCAGCCACGCTCCCGATTTCATGCCGCGCGATTTGCCGCACAGCTGGTCGAACGCCAACCAAAGCATCGACTATGGACGCATGGACAAGTTCGATCTGCCGCCGGGAGCCAACGTAAGCAGCGACTACCTGAGCCTTTCGCAACTGACCCAGCAGGACATTCCCAATTACTGGACCTATGCGACTTCGTTCGTGCTGGCCGACAATGCCTTCAGCTCCATTCACAGTGACAGCATGCCGAATCACCTTTACACGGTCGCGGCGCAGTCGGGAGGAGTGATTTCAAATCCCAACTCAAACGCCGCCGTCGGCTGCGACTCTCCCCCGGGAACAACCGTGACCATGCTGAACAGTCAGGGTTATACGACCTCTGTATTTCCCTGCTTCGATTTTTCGACACTCGCGAACAGTCTGCAGAATGCCGGAATCAGTTGGAAGTATTACACGGTGCAAGCCGGGCAGGCCGGCGCCGAGTGGTCGATTCTGAGCACGATCGATAGCATCTACAACACTTCCCTGTGGGACAACGTTGTATCGAATAACAATTTCATCGGCGACGCAACCAGCGGAAATCTTCCCGCTGTGAGCTGGCTGACGCCGCCCGCCATCGAGAGCGAACATCCCCTGGGTCGAAGTACCTGCTACGGCGAAAATTGGACGGTCAGCATGATCAACGCTGTGATGCAGGGGCCGGACTGGAACTCGACTGCGATCGTCTTAACCTGGGACGACTACGGAGGGTTCTACGATCATGTCTCTCCGCCGATACTAGATATTTTTGGATTGGGAGCGCGTGTTCCCATGATGATCATCTCGCCCTATGCCAGGGCGGGATACATTTCGCACACGACCTACGAGTTCTCGTCATTCCTGAAAACCGTGGAAGAGGATTTTGGACTTCCTCCGCTAACCGATCGCGATGCCGACGCGAACGATTTGACAGACAGCTTCAACTTCGTGCAGACGCCGCTGTCGCCGCTCATTTTGACCGCGCGCACCTGTCCGGTCGTTTCACCCACGCAGTTGAACTTCCCGTCCCAACCGGTCGGCACCACCAGCGCTCCCTACAGCGTTCAAATCAGTAACTGGAGCACGAGCACAATGACGCTTTCGAGCGTTGCGACCACTGGGCCGTTTAACCAGACCAATAGCTGCCCCGCAAAGATCGGACAGCACAACGCCGGTTGCACGGTCAATGTGACCTTTACCCCGACCGCTTCGGGACCCCAAACCGGCACGCTCACCGTCACCGATACCGGAGCTGGAAGCCCGCAAGTGATCGAACTTAGCGGGACGGGAAGCCAGGTAACGCTGTCTCCGGCTCTGCTGCAGTTTGCGGCGGTCCAGATCAGCGCAACCGGATCGGCGAAAACCATGACTTCAACGCTCAACAACGCCAGCTCCAATGCGCTGAACATTTCGAGCATTGTAGCGAGCGGCGACTACAGCCAGACCAATACGTGCGGCACAAGCGTGGGAGCGGGATCGAGTTGCACAATCACGGCCTCATTCGCCCCCACTGCCACGGGCGTTCGCTACGGGACGGTAACGATCAACGACAGTGACGGTTCCTCGCCTCAGGTTTTGAATCTGACCGGTGTCGGCAAGAACTGGGTCATCGCACCGGGCAACCTGAGTTTCGGATCGGTCGATATGGGGGCGACCAGTCCGGCACAGACGATCACCCTCACGAACAAAGGCACCTTAGCACTCGGGATCACACAGGTTCTCGTGCAGGATGGTGCTTACCACAACTACCCCGACTACTCTCAAACCAATACCTGCGGATCGAGCCTCGCCGTCGGAAAAAGCTGCAAATTCACGGTTACTTTTTCACCGGCCGCACCCGGAAGCCGCAAAGGATCGTTGCTGATCTTTACTTCGGATCCCGCGACCAGCCCCATCAGCGAGAACCTGAACGGGACCGGAATCGCCGAGCCGTTGGTATCGCTCGTGCCGGCAAGCCTGAGTTTTCCCAATCAGACCGAGGGAACCTCCAGCGCCGCAGAAAGCATAACGCTAACCAACAGCGGAGCGGCAACCCTCGGCATTACCGGCATCGCGGCAAGCGGAGATTATTCGCAGACTAATAACTGCGGCAGCGGCCTGGCAATGAACGCTTCCTGCACGATCAACGTCGTTTTTACGCCGAGTATCGTGGGGCCGGACAACGGTACGCTCACAATCACCGACAACGCCGCCAGCAGCCCTCAGCAGGTGAGCCTGAGCGGAACCGGAGATTAGCATCGATCGTTGGAAAAGAAGAACAAGAACCAATTTCAATGCGCCGACTTACTGCCGCCGTTTCGTCGCCTTAGTTGCCAGCGTCTGCACCAGCAATTTGGGATGATCGGAGATAATTCCATCTGCTCCAGATTTTGTAAACCGTTTCATCTCCGCTGGTAGATTCACAGTCCAAACGAATATCTTCTTACCCGCCGATTTGAGGTCGCCGACGAGCTTCTTCTCCGCCAACTTGCGGTGCAACATCAGATACTCGACAGGAAGCTGATTCCAGCGCTTAAACTGCTGCTGGCTTTCGCAGATCAAACCCAGCGGAATCGTTCCATCGATCGAGCGCACCGATTCAATCACCTGGGGAAGAAACGAAGAGACCACAAAGCCACGCGCAGGAGGAAACCTGCTTAGCAAGTCGCCGGTGATTTTCTCGAGTCCCGCGACTTTCAATTCGATATCTAAGAAGGCGCTGCGCTGATACCGCGAAAGCACTTCCTGCAGAGTAGGCAGCCGCAACTTCTCCGCCGGGCTGCGTGCAATGGCCATGTTGCGGATTTCCGGATCGTGGCAGACGACGCCCTGCCCATCCGCCGAGAGACGAACGTCGAACTCGAAGCCGTCACAGCCCTGCGCGAGAGCGAGGTCGAACGACTCCAGAGAATTTTCCGGAATTAATTTCTCGGCGCGCGCGCCGCGGTGCCCGAGCAGTAGCGGAGGAACTGGCATCGCCTTGAATTCTAATTGTGTAGAGTTAGTCGGCAAACAGAAGAAGTTAATCGAGATCGAAATCGCGGATGGGCTTCCCCGTATCGGGAGTTTCTTTGGCTTTTTTCACGGCCTCCTGAAATCTTTTTTCAAGAAGCTCGGAAGCATGTTTCTGCGCTTCGACCGATTGCCGGAAGATCGACTCGCGCCGGCTGTCCTGTTCCTTCATGGCCCTGGCGGCATCATCCATGTCGTTGAACATTCTCGGCTTCACCGCAGCGGTGTGCGCGATTACAGCGGATGTCGCCGTGTCGACCTTCAGCAGCGCGCTGCAGCACGGGCAGGTAACTTCGATGGTAGAACTCTTCGCCACTGTGCGAATCATACCGCAAAATACCACTAAGGTGCGCGAACCCTAGCGCTGCAATTTGATGGGAAAGATGTGAAGAACGCCAAGCAACTCCCATCCCAGAAGGAAGACCGAGAGCAGGACGACAAGAACCGCCATCATTTCTCCGAAGGTCAGTCCGCGACGGTTGGGCTCGAAACGCCGCGCCGCCAGGCTCAGAATGTTCAACGTTGCGAAGCCGAATACGACGGCCCACAGTAAGTTGTATACATCGTTGCGGCGGCTGGAGACGCGCTGCAAAAGTACAATCGTTGCGGCCAGGATCGAATGCGCTCCTAACCCGTTCCGTAAAAAGATCGCGGCTCGCATCGAGCGCGTGATGATCGACTTTGCAGCCAAATTCATACTGATGGTCGAACGTGCCCTTCTCAAGCGTTCAGAGAATGGCTTCTTTCCCCTAAGTCAGAAGAATATTAACGTTTTTACTGGCCCAGGTCACGGAGTCAGAAGCCGGTGGAACTCCCCTCGATACCGGGAGCCTGCATCGGTCGGCGACCCTACGCCGCTAGCTGCGACGTGTTTGCCCGCTTAAGCACTTTCCTTTTGTAAGATAAATGAATGACGGAGCGGCGCGTGGTTTTCTTCGATGTTGGCAATACTCTTTTGTTCCCAAACCGAGACAAGATGCTGGCGCCAATCGCCGGCCATCGTCATCCGACCCTGCAACAGTGGCAGGCGCTCGAGCGCAAAACGAAAACCGAGTTCGACCTGAGCATGCAGGCCAGCCGCATCGATCACGGCTTCTGGTGGACCTTTCACACTTATCTGCTTCAGCAACTCGAGGAAGATATTTCCATTCGCGATGCGCTGGTCGCGAACACGCAGAACTCCGCCAACTGGGACCGGGTTCTCCCTGGCACGCGAGACGCACTCTCCCGCATCGGCGACGTTTTTCGCATGGCGGTGATCTCGAACGCGGATGGCCGGATTCAGCGGGTGCTCTCTCGTTGCGGCATTGCCGATTGCTTCGAGAGCATCACCGATTCCGGAATTGTTGGTTTGGAAAAACCGCGGGCTGAGATTTTTCATGCAGCGCTGAAAGCGATGAATGCCCGGCCGGAAGAGAGCCTTTATGTGGGCGATGTCTACTCGGTCGATTACCTGGGCGCCCGCAACGCGGGCATGGATGCGGTTTTGTTCGATGTCGCCGGCGCGTACCGCGACCGCGACTTGCCGCGTGTGGAATCGCTCGAACAACTCGAAGGGTGGCTCCAACAATAATTTCTTGCCGTACAATCTTTTTCAATCATGTTCGATTCAACGCGAATGGCGCTGTTCTTCACGGCTGCGATGCTGCTCGCCGTCGCCCCTGGCCCCGGCATGCTTTACGTGTTGGCGAGAACCTTGGCTGGTGGAAAGCGCGAAGGCGCACTTTCGGCGTTTGGCACATTTCTCGGCGGCATGGTGCATGTGCTCGCCGCTGCGCTGGGAGTTTCGATCATTCTCGCGCGGTCGGCCGTTGCATTTGCCACCGTGAAATACGCGGGTGCAGCCTATCTGTGTTTTCTAGGCGTGCGCATGATCGTGGACGCGCGTAAGGAAGGCAGAGTCACGATAGAAAGCGAGCCACAGGTTTCGACATCTGGCAAGAACCCTCTTTGGCAGGGCATCGCGACTGAGATACTGAACCCGAAAACTGCCCTTTTCTTTCTCTCGTTCATTCCGCAGTTTGTGAATCGCCAGGCGGGGCATGTATTCTTCCAGTTTGTGGCGCTTGGAACCTTCTCCGTCGCACTGAATACGGCGGCGGACCTGATCGTCATCGTGCTCGCCGGGCCACTCGGCAGGCTCATTCGCTCGTCTCCAACCTTTCGGCGACGGCAGCGCACCGTCACCGGCACGATCATGATTGGGTTAGGGACATATCTGGCGGTGGGCGACAGTCGCTGACCTTTAGCTTAGGCCGCGTGGCTACAACTCCAATATCTGATGGTCATGGCAGTCGGTATGCATCGTGTCGTAAATCGAATGCAATAGTTCGGTTCCGTGCCGTGCGAGGAAATACGCGCTGGGTACTTCCCGCTCCTGCAAGGCTCCATTGGGGTAGAGCGCGTTGCTAAGGGCTTGAGCGTGCCTGGCGACGACATCGTTGCGCCGCAGTTCCGCCGCGGATGCGAGCTGGCGAAGGCGATCAAGTTGGTAATTGATTTTCGATCCTGCGGTTTCGCTCGCGCCCATAAGAGTCGAATCTAATTTCTCAAGCGAGCTGCGCAGTCGCGCGAGTGAAGTCTCCACCGTCCGCTGAACGTTTTCAAATGCGGCCTGCAGGCCTTCGGGCAAAGTGCGCAAGCCAAGCCTCTGACGCAGAATCGCGGCTTCCTCGAACACATCGGCGGCCGCGATGCCGTACTGTCGCAGCCATCGTTGCACTTTCGGTTCAACAATGGTCGCGGAAAACCGCGGTACGATGGGTGTCACGCGACCCAGCAACGTTTCGTAAACCGCACCGGCCTGCGCAAAGTAGGCCGCTTCCGCGGCGCCGCCCGCATACACCAGCGTGGGCAGAAGATAATCCTGCACAACCGGCCGCAAAAGCACATTGGGACTAAAGTTCTCTGGCTCTGCCTCGATTCGATCCAACAACTCAGCCTTCGGGAGTTTTTCCGCCCGGTCATCGACGCCAATCACAAATTCGGCAGATTCCGGCGATCCATTCGCCTTGCGGCGAATCGGCACGCGGGCTCCGTCGCGCAACGTAAAAAGCAGAACCGACGACGGCGTCACTTTCACCTGCTGGTAATAGCCGGCCTTTTCCAACTCTCCGCCGCGCGCCAGCAGCGCTCCATCCAGCTCGTCGGCACGCTCGATCGCCGATCGGTAGATCGGCCTCGCAACGCGATGTAATTCCGGATCGGAAGCATCCAGAACAATCACGCCCCAGAACGCGAACAGCCGCGCGAAAAAACGGGCGAAAGCTGTTCCTAACGATTCGCCGGGCGCATAGGACTCCCTCAAAAGCCGTGTTATGTCAGTGTCTCCCAACAGATTGGCCACATCTTCAATCACCGGCAAAATCTCTTCGCCCAGCCGGACCTCGCTGACCGGAGCCCCGGCAACGCTGTGGCTCAATGTTGTCAGCGTGTGCAGTGTGCCATCCTGCGCCGGAATTGACACGTGATTCACTTCCGCAAGATCGTGGTCGTAAGTGGCCAGCCAAAAAATCGGAACCGCATCGGTTCCAGCGGCTGTAGCCTCTTCCGCGAGCTTGACCGCGCTGAGCGCCTTATACACCGAAAACATCGGCCCGCCGAAGAGTCCTACTTGCTGGCCTGTGACAATCGCGGCTGCGCCGTGGCGCAGGCGGTCAATGTTGGCCAGGGTTTGTGCACCGGCATCCCACGACCGGTTCTGCCGCTCCAGGATCGCGCTTACTTTCTCGCGGCGCGCGGAGTCATATTGCAACACCGCAGCTTGGTCCTTCATCCATTCGGAAAAACGCGGGGAATGCGGGTAGAAGGCGTGAACGTCCGGGGAATACGAAAGAAAATCGAGGAAGAGCCGCGAAGTGTGTGGAATCTGGCTGAACGGCAGACACTGCGCCTTCACTGCTGGAACTCCTGACATCGCCGGCATCTACAACATTTGACGGATAAAGTCATCGCAGGTCAACGTCCTTTAATTCTACAACCCACAGTTCTCCCACCGGCGTCGTAATTGAGATGCCGCAAACCGGCGCAAGATGCAAGATTAACGGTCCAGTATTGCGAGAGTTTAAAATAAAGCCCATCGGCACGCCATCTTTTCTCTGAACTTTCATAGGTCTGGTTAAACATTCAAGCATCACATGGTTTCAGCTTGCAGGCACATTTCTACGTAGGCCGAATTTCGAACGAAATCATCGGAGCACATCAATGACTGGCGCTACCGAAGTCACATCGCGGCTCACCCCCGAGGAAGTGCGAAAAATAGACGCTTACTGGAGGGCCTGCAATTATTTGTCGGCTGGCATGATTTACCTTCGTGCGAACCCACTGCTGCGCGAACCACTGAAGCTGGAGCACATCAAGAGCCGTCTGCTCGGCCACTGGGGATCGGATCCCGGCCAATCCTTGATTTGGGTGCACCTCAACCGCCTGATCAAGAAATATGACCTGAATGTTATGTACGTCTCCGGCCCCGGCCACGGAGCCCCGGCAACGCTCGCGAACTGCTATCTCGAAGGCTACTACTCTGAGATTTATCCTGACAAAAGTTGCGACGAAGCAGGCCTGCTCAAGTTCTTCAAGCAGTTTTCGTTTCCAGGAGGAATCGGCTCGCACTGCACTCCAGAGACGCCGGGTTCCATTCACGAAGGCGGTGAACTCGGCTATTCCATTTCGCATGCCTACGGAGCGGCCTTCGACAATCCGGATCTCATCGTCGCAGTTGCGGTCGGCGATGGCGAGGCCGAAACTGGCCCGCTTGCAACATCATGGCATTCGAACAAGTTCCTGAATCCGATTCGCGACGGGGCTGTCCTGCCCGTGCTGCACCTGAACGGTTACAAGATCGCGAATCCGACAATTCTTGCGCGCATTCCGCAGGAGGAATTGGAAGCGCTGTTCACCGGATACGGCTATAAACCTTATTTCGTCGAAGGCGATGAACTTCCCGGGATGCATCAGAAGATGGCTGCGGCTCTGGAGCAGTGCATTCTCGAAATTCGCTCCATCCAGCACCATGCCCGTTCAACTGGGGACGTCACGCGCCCCCGTTGGCCCATGATCGTTCTTCTTTCCCCCAAAGGGTGGACTGGCCCGAAAGAAGTAGGCGGCCACAAGGTGGAAGGCACGTGGCGGGCGCACCAGGTCCCCGTTGCCGACCCGGCCACGAATCCGAAGGATTTGAAAATCGTAGAAAACTGGATGCGCAGCTACAAGCCCGAAGAACTCTTCGACGCGAAGGGCACGCTGATACCGGAATTGCAGGAACTTGCGCCCTCCGGAGCGCGCCGCATTTCCGCCAACCCGCACGCCAATGGCGGTCTGCTGCGAAGAGAGCTTCAGATGCCTGACTTCCGCGATTATGCGGTTGAAGTGAAGGGGCCGGGCGGTCAGTATGCTCTGCCCACTGACGTGCTTGCGCATTTTCTTGCCGAGGTAATGCGCCGGAACATGAGTTCGTTCCGCGTCTTCGGACCCGACGAAACCGCCTCCAACAAGCTCTCAGCCATTTATACCGCTTCGAAGAAGACCTGGCTCGCGGAATTTAGACCGGACGATGCTGACGGCGGCGAACTCGATGTTTCCGGTCGAGTCATGGAGATGCTCAGCGAGCACACCCTCGAAGGCTGGTTTGAAGGCTATGTTCTCACCGGGCGCCACGGTTTTTTCTCGAGCTATGAAGCCTTCATCCACGTCATCGATTCCATGTTCAACCAGCATGCCAAATGGCTGGAGAAATCCAAGAAAGAACTTGACTGGCGTGCCCCGATTCCATCGATCAACCTTCTGATCACATCTTTAGTGTGGCGGCAGGATCACAATGGCTTTACTCACCAGGACCCCGGTTTTCTCGACGTCGTCACCAATAAAAGTCCGGATGTCGTGCGTATTTATTTGCCGCCGGACGCTAACTGTCTGCTTAGCGTGACCGACCACTGCCTGCGGTCGCGCGATTATGTCAACGTGATCGTGGCCGACAAGCAGGAACATCTTCAGTATCTCAACATGGAAGATGCGGTGACGCATTGCACCAAAGGAATCGGTATATGGGACTGGGCTTCTACCGACGACGGCGCCGACCCGGATGTAATCATGGCTTGCGCAGGCGATATCGCCACCATGGAATCGCTTGCCGCGGTTGCGATTCTGAAAGAGCACTTCAAAGACCTGAAGATTCGTTTCGTGAATGTCGTCGATCTTTTTCGGCTGATGCCGGAAACCGAGCACCCGCACGGACTTTCCGATCGCGATTTCGACTCCCTTTTCACCACCAATAGGCCGGTGATTTTCAACTTCCATTCCTACGCCTCGCTGATTCATAAACTGAGCTACCGGCGCGCGAACCACGAGAACATCCATGTACGTGGATACAAGGAAAAAGGAAACATCAACACTCCATTGGAACTTGCCATCATCAACCAGATCGACCGCTTCGATCTGGCGATCGATGTCATCGATCGTGTTCCGCGCCTGCGCTCCATCGGCGCGCACGTCAAAGAATGGCTGAAGGGCCAGATTATCGAGAGCATCAACTTCGCTCACGCCGAGGGTATCGACAAAGAAGAAATTCGGAACTGGAAATGGCCGGGCTAACGATGGCGAAGGAATTGGCGAAAAAAGACGGTCCGATCCTCGTATTGAACAGCGGTTCCTCTTCGCTGAAGTTTGGCATCTACCGGCCCGGAGCCACCGAATCTGGCACGCCAGATGAAGAACCTCTGCTAACCGGCAGCGCCGAAGGAATTGGACGGAGCAGTGGTGCCCTGAGCATTCGTTCGGGTGATGGAAAAGTACTCTCGCAGCGAAGCCGAGTACACGAATCCCAGAGCGACGCTCTCGCGGCGCTCGCTTCCCCGATCCACGAGCGTCCTGACATTCTTCCGGTTGCAGTCGGCCATCGTCTGGTGCATGGCGGCCCCAGCCTCGTCGAGCACCAGATCATCACACCGGAAGTCCTCGACCAGCTGCGCGCGGCGACCCATTTCGCGCCATTGCACATTCCGCAGGCATTGTCCCTGATTGCAGCGGCACAATCGATTTTTCCGGCGGCCGCGCAATTCGCCTGCTTCGACGATGCATTTCATCGAACCATTCCTCCCGTGGCATCGCACTTCCCTCTTCCGCAACGCTATTTCGATGCGGGAATTCGCCGCTATGGCTTCCACGGCATTTCCTACGAATCGCTGGTCGACCACTTTGGCGCAAAGCTTCCTGCGCGAGCTATCTTTGCGCACCTCGGCAATGGAGCAAGCCTCTGCGCGCTCAGAAACGGAATCTCCATCGATACCACCATGGGCCTCACTCCTACCGGCGGCATCCCGATGGGGACTCGTTCTGGCGACCTGGATCCTGGCGTCATCCTCTATCTGTTGCGCAATGAAAAGCTCGACGCTGACAAACTGGAAGCGCTGCTCAATCATAAGAGCGGTTTGTTTGGCCTCTCTTGCGGCGAAAGTGACGTTCGGACACTGGAAGAGCGCGCTCGCACCGGCGATGGCAATGCCGACCTTGCGCTGGACGTCTTTGCCGTCTCTGTGAGGAAAATGATCGGTGCTTACATTGCCCTGCTCGGCGGGGTTGATCTGCTGGTCTTCACCGGCGGTATCGGAGAGCATAGCGAGCGCATTCGATCGCGGGCAACGCAGGGTCTTGAGTCGCTGGGGCTCACCGCGGACAAAATTCAGATTGTTCCCACGCAGGAAGAGCGACAGATCGCCCGCCACTGCCGCGAGATGATGGATAGCCGGCGATGCAAAAACTAGGCCGGAGCCGAAAATTGCTGGAGCCGCTAAATGATATTTGTGTCCAGCCGAGCGATGAACTGAATGCCCGGCACAACTTGACCGATCAGGTCGTTGTCGTTCGTTAAGAACAGATCGGTTCCCGCCTTTGCTGCGCAGGCCAGGTGAATTGCATCGGCTGAGGAAACTTTCAGCCTTGAGCGGATTTCCGCATACGAATCTGCCAGATCGACTGTGTAGGGAATGATCTCAATGGAACCCTCGAGAAAAAACCTGCGCACGCGAGCCGCCGTTTCGAGATCGCGCCGCTTGTGAAAGCCGACCAGCGTCTCGCCCATCGTGAACGCGCTAGTGCAGAGTTGATCCTGTCGCCGGTTCATGCTCTCCCGAATCTGCTGCACTCGATCCGCATAGCGCGGATTGTTCTCCAGCCAGTAAATAAACAGTATACTGTCCCAGTAGATCCGGCTCATGGTTTCCGGTTCATGGGATCTTTGCCCGGTGCGTAGAAATTCGCCCGCTCCTGCCGGAGATATGCCTCGCCTCCGCCGTACGCAGCGTAGACATCCTTTCCAATTCCGCGAAGCGACTCCCACATTTCATCGGCAACTCGCTTCTCCGGCCGCAAATTCACAATTTCATAGAGAAATGTCACGGTTGTGCTTTGGCCGGAAGGAGGACCGGTTTTAGAGACAATGCGCAGACCGTGCTGGGTGAGGAACTTTTTCGATCCCAGGGCTGCACATACCAGCGGCACTCGATTAATCAGGCCCAGCTCGCGGTGCACTTCGCCTACATTAATCGAGATGATCTTTTCCCCGCGACTCCGGCCTTGCAATACATACTTCTGGTAAGCATGGCGGCGGATCGCATCCGATCCCGAAACTGAGAGTCCAACATTAAGCCTGCTCATGCATGCTATTATTGCATAGCAATGCCATTAGTGCAAGAATTTGCTGATTGCAGCTTCGGCGGGGTTCCTTTTCTGACAGGGATGAGCCCAGTTCCGACGCCCTGACGCGCCGACGTCGCCACACTTGCCTCGCTAGATCCGCTCACGAACCTCTCCGTTATCTTTCGTCATCTAAGGATACGTTTGACTTTCAATCTTTTGAACCGCAAGATTGAGGTAAGGTCCTTGCGGTCTTGTTCTTTGAATGGCCAATCCCACCAGTGGGGGCGTCACGGCTTCGACGGAGATGCTTGCGGCCAAGAGGCATGCCGGGGTGCATACACCCGTAATCGCGTGCAAAATGATAATTGCCAATCAACAAATGGCATACGCAGCCTAATTAATTAGGCAGCCGCTCTCCACCGCTTTGCCCTTGGGCGGTGAGCGAGCGTCACACAGAGGGCTGCTCTTCTCCGTTACGTCTGGGCGGGGAGGTTAAGATCTCAGGCTAGCGGCTAGCGTTTCTTGTCCGTTCTGAGCGTGGGCCGCGAACGTCCCGGGGGAAGCGCCGCAAGG
>Ga0210391_10000272_pt1 | contig 59309 bp, 50 predicted proteins | sample IncBWC12OmetaG_FD_160573 | JGI IMG/M metagenome (GOLD analysis project Ga0210391, IMG submission 160573) | Forest soil microbial communities from Barre Woods Harvard Forest LTER site, Petersham, Massachusetts, United States - Inc-BW-C-12-O ...
TCGGTGTTCCAGTCGCTACCCGACAGCTGGGCGATCGATCAGCTGTTCCCGATCATGCCCATCCATCGGCTCAACGAGCAGCCCACGCGCATCGGGGTGCTCGCCGACATCACCTGCGACTCGGACGGCAAGATCGACCGCTTCGTCAGCCATCGTGAAATCAAGCGCACCCTGGAGCTTCACGAGCTGCAGGCGGGGCAGGAGTACTACCTGGCCGCCTTCCTGGTCGGTGCCTACCAGGAGACCCTCGGCGATCTTCACAATCTTTTCGGCGACACCCATGTGGTGCACATACGCTTGCTGGATGAGGGCGGCTGGTGGATCGAGGAGGTCGTCAAGGGCGACACCGCCAACAAGGTCCTCGAGTACATGGAGTACGACGTGGCGGAGCTGTATCCGGCGCTGTCCCGGGACTGCGAGCGGGCGGTGCGCGATGGCCGCATGACCCTTGCGGAAAGTCAGCAGGTCAAACGCTTCTACGAAGGCGAGCTCAATGGCTACGCCTATCTGGAGCCTCCCGGCAGCTGATCGCAGCCCCATTTGGGTGCACATTTCCTGGGATTTGAGCGGTTTGCTTCCCCCAAAGGCCGGGAGTAGCATCTTTTTCGATCCAGGTGTGTGAGAGAACCGGATGACGACGATCTACGTGGGCAACCTGCCCTTCAATGCCACGGAACAGGATGTTCGGGCGCTGTTCGAACGTCATGGCACCGTGGAAGGTGTGAAGCTCATCAATGACCGCGAGACCGGCAAGCCCCGTGGCTTTGGTTTCGTGGACATGCCTCAGGCCGATGCGCAGACCGCGATTCAGGCATTGAATGGCCAGCAGCTGGGCGGCCGCCCGCTGCGGGTCAATGAAGCCCAGGAGCGCCCGCAGCGGCCGCGCCAGGGCGGCGGGCCGTTCCGCCGCTGAGGCCGGGTCGGGCGCGAGCTGCGGTAGGGTTCTGTGCTCGCAGAGCCCTCGAACCGGCTGTTACCACATTTCCTTGAGACGGGCGCTCACATCCAGCGCCGAGCCGCCCGCATCCCCCAGCGCCACCTCATCGGCATTGGCACCATGCACCACGGTGGCATCGAATGCCTTCAGCACCTTCTCGGTCATGAAGCGGCTGCGACCTCCATAGACATGCCCGTCGGAGCTCTTCGGCTGGCTTGTGATCTGGAATTTCAAGGGGCTGTACAGCATCAGTTCGTTGCGTGCCCGGGTCATCGCCACATACAGCAGTCGGCGCTCTTCTTCTATCAGCTCGGGCTTTCGGGTGGCGAATTCGGACGGGAAGCTGCCATCGACCACGTTCAGCAGGTACACCGTGTCCCATTCCATGCCCTTTGCCGAATGTATGGTTGAGAGCACCAGATAGTCCTCGTCCAGGTTCGGTTTGCCCGCCAGATCGCTCGCCGCTTCGGGTGGATCCAGGGTCAGTTCGGTGATGAAGCGCTCGCGCGAGGTGTACTGGCCGGACAGCAGCTCCAGCTGATCCAGGTCGCCGATTCTGGTGTGGACGTTTTCGTAGATCCGCTCCAGGTGCGGCTTGTACCATTCGCGCACCAGGCGCACCTGGCCGGGCCACTCGCGGCGCGGGTCCATCAGCGCCTGCTGCAGGTCCGAGAGCTTCTCGATGTCCACCGGCTCGACATTCGCCGCCGTGAAGCTGGCGAGGGAGCCGGCGGCGTACTGCTGCGCCGCAAGGTGCGCGATGGCGCGCTGGGCATTGGCCGGACCCATGCCGGGCAGCAGCTGCAGTGCTCGAAACGCCGCCATCTGATTGCGCGGATTGTCGATCCAGCGCAGCACCGACAGCAGATCCTTGACATGCGCCGCCTCAAGGAAGCGCAGGCCGCCGTATTTGACGAACGGAATCTGCCGCCGCGCCAGTTCGATCTCCAGAAGGTCGCTGTGGCTGCCGCTGCGGAACAGCACCGCCTGGCGATGCAGGGGTATGTGGGTCTCGCGCCGCCTCAGCACCTCGTTGCAGATCGACTCAGCCTGCGTGGGCAGGTCATCCACCGTGACCAGGCGTGGGCGCTGGCCGGCGCCGCGGGCGGCCAGCAGATGCTTGCGGAACTGGCGCGGCGCATCGGCCATCAGCGCGTTGGAGGCATCCAGGACCTGCTGGGTCGAACGATAGTTCTGGGCCAGGGTGATGACCTCGGCGCGCGGCTGGAACTGTTCGGGGAAGTTCAGGATGTTGTCGACGGTGGCGGCGCGGAAAGAATAGATGGCCTGCGCATCATCCCCCACCACCGTCAGGCCACGGCCATCCGGGCGCATGGCATGCAGGATCTGCGCCTGCAGCACATTCGTGTCCTGGTACTCATCCACCAGCACATGGTCGAAGTGCCCGCTGACATGCTGCGCCAGCTTCGCGTCGCCCATCATGATGTGCCAGTACAGCAGCAGGTCATCGTAATCGAGGATGCCGTAAGCCTGCTTGCGCTGCACATAGGCGCGGTACAGCTGGGTCAGCTCATCTTCCCACTGCGCGCACCACGGGTATTGCTCATCCAGGGACTCGCGCAGGCTCTTGCGGGTGTTGACCCGATGCGAGTAGATCGCCAGGCAGGTGTCGCGGCGCGGAAAGCGCTGCTCCTTGGCGTCAAATCCCAGCTCCTGGCGGATCGCGTCCATGAGATCGGCGCTGTCGCCGCGGTCGATGACCGTGAACTGCGGATCAAGCTTCAGGTGGCGCGCGTAGTGCCGCAGCAGCCGGTTCGCCATGGAGTGGAAGGTTCCGGTCCAGGACAGGCGCTGCGCCAGCACCTGGTTGAGCCCCCCCAGGGGCTCGTTCAGGGCCTGCTTGACGATGTCACGGGCGCGCCGTCGCATCTCCTGGGCGGCGCGCCGGCTGAAGGTCAGCATCAGGATACGTGCCGGATCCACACCGTTCATCGCCAGGTGCGCCACGCGGTGGGCCAGGGTATTGGTCTTGCCCGTGCCGGCGCCGGCGATGATCAGCAAGGGCCCGGCATCGACACCTTTTTCCGCCGCCTTCTCGCCCACCTTGCCGATGAAGGTGACGCTCTGCTCGCCGCTGCGGGTTTCCCCGAACGTCGCCGCCTTGCGCTGGGCGGTATTCAATGCGGTCATGTACGCGGGAGTGGCCATCTGCCACGGACTATACGAGCTGCCGGTTTGCGAGGCTACGGATCAATGCCGAACCGTGTACCGGTTCAACCATGGCACCGTCATGTATGAAACGCGGGCCCTCGATCTGCAAGAAACCGTCCCCCGCGGTTCCGGCGGCGCTCACCCACTCGGCATCGCGGTGTCCGGGATGGCGGCTGGCGTCCGTGCCGCGGGCCTTGAGCCGTGCCTGGCGCAGCGGTTCGGCGACTCGGCACAGCACCTGGGTGCATTGGCAAGCCGAATGCGCCAGCAGCGCCCGCAGCGCGGGTTCATGCTCGCCGGGTCTGAAGTTGCCCTCCAGCACCACCGCGCCCACGGCGGCCAGCTGTTCGCGCGCCAGGGCGAACAGGGCCGCGAAACTCGCATCGCTCAGGCGTCTGGATGCCGCCATATCGGCCGCTCCCAGCAGCTCCAGCAGCGGCTCCTTGATGCCGTCCTTGGCCAGCATCGGCACGGCGAGCGCATAGGCCAGCGCACGCGCCACGGTGGTCTTGCCGGTGGCCGGCAGACCCGTGACCAGTAACACGCCTTGCGGGGGCATTCAGATATCCTAGCCGCAATGAGTACTCTGAACAGCACCCGTCACTTCCAGGGTCGCGTCGTCGGCGTGACGGTGGACGAGGTCATCCTGCCGAATGGTCGACAGGCCACACTCGAGGTGGTGCACCATCCCGGCGGCGCGGCCATCGTCGCGCTCAACGACCTGCAGCAGGTATGCCTGCTGCGTCAGTACCGCTATGTGGCGGGGGGCTGGATCTGGGAACTGCCGGCCGGAAAGCTTGAACCGGCTGAACCCCCTGAGCTCACCGCGCGTCGGGAGCTGACGGAGGAAGCCGGGGTGGTCGCTACCGACTGGATCAGCCTGGGTTCGCTCCTGAGCTCCCCCGGGGTGTTCTCCGAGGTCATTCATCTGTACCTGGCGCAGGGTCTGTCGGCGGCCCGCTCCCAGCTGGAGGACAGCGAGGTTCTGGAGGTGCACTGGGTGAGCCTGCGCCAGGCCTGCGACCAGGCGCTGAGCGGGGAGATTCGCGACTCCAAGACCATTATCGGCCTGCTGCGCGCCGCCCATAGGCTTGGAATCTGACCAATTCGTGACACGCGGCGCAGCCATGCTGCACCTGCACCGGTAATGTCGCACCATAACGATGCCGACTTCGGTGTGACTTAATCCCTGTGAGCGCCAAGAAGGACAGTCTGGATCCAGCGAACCCGGCGAGCACCGCCACCACCGCGGAACGCCGGCGCATCGGCAAGATCGTGCGCGACGATCGCGACTCGGCCACCGTGGAATGGATCGACGCGCCGCCCGACTATGACCGGGTGCCGCTGTCCATCGAGGGCACCCTGCCGCGCGGCACGCGCCGCGCCCAAACCGGCGTCAATCCCTACGACACCGTCTCGCCCAACAAGGCCCTGAATCCTGACCGACGTCCCGCGAAGCGGGATCTTCGCAAGCTGTCGGAATGGATCAAGCAGATGCGCGAACTTGAAGAGCGCAAGAAGCGCGGCGACACCGACGAGGACGACTGAGCGCCGTCAGTGGGCACGCTGTCCCGCAGGCGCGGGCAGCACCCCCAGGCCGCGCAGCAGCCGCCAGGACCTGCGGCTGCCGGTGCGTAGCCACAGTTCATACAGTCGCAGGACATCCGCATTCGATTGGCTGCATGAGCTCTCGCTGATCTCGTTCAGTGCATCCACCAGGGGCTGGAATTTTCCCGCCAGCTCCGCAAACACCCGCCCCAGCACCGCGCCGCGGCGGCTGCGATCCGTGTCCGCCAGGGTCGAGTAGGCCTGCGCGCCCATGCAGATGTGGTAGTCGATGTCGATGAGCTTGCGGGCGAAGCTTCTGGCAAAGAAGCCGGCGATGAACAAGGAGACATCCCCCAGCCGCTGCAGACCGCGCTGGCGCTCGGCCAGGGTGGGGGCGCTGAGCGCCTCGGACAGCATCACCACCAGGGGCTTGAGCCTGGAGCCCTCGGCGGTGCGCTCGAAGAGGGATTCGGAACGGGCGAACAGGGTCAGGACATTGACCACATAGTGGCGGGTGTGATCGTCGACCGACAGCTGCTGCTTGCACAGCGCCGCATTGAGGCTGTCGCGGAAGTATTCCGTCAGGCTGGTGACGGGCATTACCTGAGACATGGCTGAAATCTCACACACCCCGCCCGCTCATATCCGTGAGGTGCATCCCAATACCGCTCAGGGGCGCCTAATCCTGCGTGTTGCTGCGTTTACGCAGCCTTATGAAAGGATCTTCCGCCGTGCCGTAGACCAGATCGCCGTCACTGTCATAGGCCTGCTCGCTGATGTTCATCTGGTCGGCGCTCAGTTCGATGCGCCAATGGGCCGAAACGGCCGCGGGCGCCGAAAGCGGCGTCGAGTGGCACAGCTTCGGGTCGTTGCTGGCCGTGAAATGGTCGGTCACCTTCTTCCATTCCAGCGAGCACCCCGTCAGCAGCTTCAGGTCCGCCGGCTGCATGGCGGTGAGCAGCTCCGGTGTCTCATCCGCACCGCGCCAGTGCTTCGCCTCGGTGAAGGTCCAGACCGCTTCGACGATCTTGTCCTTCACGGCCTCGAAGGAAATGATGTACTGCCCGAGCATCTTCTGCGGATCATCGGTATCGGATTCCTGCAGGTAGTAGACATGGTCGCCGACCATGAGCGAATCGACCCTGACGATCACGGCGCTGACCGCCGGGTGTACCGCACCGCCATGCTTGTGATCGGTTGCGACCTGCGCGCGGTTGTCGTAGTGCCCCGGCAGCCAGCCCTCGATCTGTCTTATCTGGGTGTCACTCGGGCTCGCCTGCGGGGTGGCACAGCCGCCCAGTGCGGCCAGCATGGCCAGGAGCAGCGGCGTCGCCAATCGGTTCGGTGTCATCGTGTCGGTCGCTCCCGAGTGCCTCAGCCGTAGGTGGCGCGCCATTGTGCGCGATAGGTCAGGCCCAGTGTCATCAGTCGCTCGAGCAGTTCCTGGTAGTTCTGGCCCGCGGCGCGCGCGCTCTCCGCGAAATCCTCGGTCGCCGTGAGGTTGGGATTGGCGTTCGCCTCCAGAACATACACCTCGCCCGCGGCCGTGACCCGAAAGTCCATGCGCGCATAGCCCGACAGGCCCAGGGCCCGGTATATGCGCCGCGACAGCCGGTCCAGGCGCGCCTCCACCGCCGGCGGCAGCTCCTGGGCGGCATGGGTGGTGATGCCGTAGCGCTCCTGGTAGTTGCGGTCCCACTTCACCTTGCGGGTGGCAATGGCCGCGGAGGTCTCCGGCATGGTGCCGAACACCATCTCCCACACCGGCAGGCGGTGCAGGCGTTCGTTGCCCATCACCCCGACGTACAGTTCCCGGCCGGCGATGTACTCCTCCACCAGCGCATCGGATCCGACCTGGTCGTGGACGAACTCGATGCGCTCCTTGAGCTTCGCGGCGTCCTCGACCACCGAGGCCTGGGCGATGCCCAGCGAGGCGTCCTCGATGGTGGACTTCACGAACAGCGGGAATCGCAGCCGGCGCGGCACATTGACACGCGCGCCGCGATTGAACACGGCGAACTGCGGGGTGGGGATGCGGTGATAGGACAGCAGCTGCTTGCACAGCGGCTTGTCGCGCGAGAGCAGCAGGCCACGCGGATTGCAGCCGGTATAGGGCTGGCGCAGCAGTTCCAGGAAGGCCACGACGTGCTGGTCGTAGGTGCCTATGCCGTCAAACTCCTCCAGCAGGTTGAACACCACATTGGGCTTCCACTCGGCGATGGCGGTGCGCAGCTCGGTGAGACTGTCGAGCACGCCTACGCACAAAACCTCGTGACCGCGCGCCTTCAGGGTCGAGATGACGTCATACTCGGTGCGCCATTCGGCGATCTCCTTCTCCGAGTGCCCTTCCAAAGTGTCCGGCGGCACCAGACTCGAGTGCAGAACGACGAGCACGCGCTGCTTTTTCATAGGGGAAAGTGTGGTGTCTCACCCTGGGCGTACAGCCTCGCGAGTCGGATCAGCATCCAGCGGACATGCCGCCCGGCATCGCGGCGGTTGCCGCGCACATGTAGTCGCAAAGCGTCGCACCTTTCCATGATCATACGCAGGAGCTGGTGGGTACTATAGCGCTCGATCTTCAACTCGCGCGATACCGAATTGAGCAGCTGCGTCTTCATCGAGCGTATCAGGGTGCTGGCGCGCACCGCGCCGCGTGGCGCGGGTTGTGCACGGAACACCTTCTGCACCAACTCCTCGATCATGCCACGCCGGTCATGGCCGCGGCGCGCCTGCTTGTCGCGATAGACCTCGGCCAGGGTTCTGGTATCGGTCGCTATTGATTCGATGCGGCGCCGGTTGCGTACCGGGGCGGTACGACGCCGGACGCTGTGCATCAGTTCATCGACCCGGCACAGTTTCTGGAATGCCGGCCACTGGGCATAGGCACGGCGCCAGTTCGAATTCGGCTTCAGCCACACGGCGAAAGTCTCGGCGAAATCCTCGGTCGGATGGGCCTGCGCATACCATTCGCCCAGATGATGCACATAGCGTCGACTTCCGGGCCGGGCGCGGTAGCGCTCCGGATAGGGCAGCGAGGCTGGACCGAAGGTCTCGCGCCAGCTGGCCCGGCGCCGCAGCCGGTAGGCGTTGTCGAGGGCATGTCCGGCTTCATGACGCAGGATGCGCATCAGCCAGCGCGTGTTGCCGCCCTCGACCTCGTGCATCATGCGCCGTTCGAGGCGCTCCAGGCGCGGATGCGCCAGGTAGAACGGTACGGCAATGCCGGGCACCCCGTCGGGCGAGAACCATTCCTCGGACAGCCATGCGTGGGGCTTGAAGGTTATGCCGCGGCCGGCGAGTTCGGCATACAGCCGGCGCATCGGGCGCGCCAGGCGCGATTCCTCGACGGTCAGATTCAGGTCGCAGAGCCTGACTTGCAGCAGTTCCTCATCGCGCAGCCGCACCCAGGCGCGCGCGCGCCGCGGCGTGGCCGGCTTGCGGGTATTCGCTCTGGGGGGCATGGCCCCAAGCCTATCATCCGGCCACCCAGGTCGCGACGAACTGAGTCTGCTCGTGGGTCTCCGGAACCATGGGCCAGCGGCGGGCACGGGCGCATTGCTGCCAGACCCGGTTCAGCTCCTCCAGCGCAGCCTCGCCGCTCAGTCCGCGCTCCACCAGGTGGCAACCCAGCACGGTGCCGGTACGGCCGATTCCCATACGGCAGTGCACATAAACGCAGCGCCCGGCGCTCAGGGCGCCGCTGATGGCGGACTGTATCTGCCGCATGTAGTCCTGATCCACCGGCAGGCCGTGGTCCAGGATGGGCAGGTGGAAGTACCAGACATCATCGGGCAGCAGGGTGCTGTAGGCGTTGAGCTCTCCCGGGCGCGTCAGGTTGATGAAGCAGTCGATGCCCGCATCCATCAGGGCGCGCAGCCGCTTCTGGGTCTCCTCCTCGGTTTCCCCGCCCGGATATTCACCGCCCAGGAGCTTGCCCGGGGTCACCCAGTAGGTATTGGGCAGGGGTGGGGTCGATACGTCCGGCTCGCTCATGTCAGTGCCAGCTCCTCGCTGCGGCGCAATGCTTCCAGGCCCACGAAGTCATGCAGTCTGGTGTCGGCCAGGTGTTCGGGTGCGACATTTCGCAGTGCGGCAAAAATGGTCTGGGTCCGTCCCGGGAATTCGCGCTCCCAGGCGGCCAGCATTTTCTTCACCTGCAGCCGCTGCAGGTGCTGCTGCGAGCCGCACAGGGTGCAGGGGATGATGGGAAAGGCCCTGGCGCTGGCATAGCGGGCGATCTGCGCCTCGCTGACATAGGCCATGGGACGTATGACGATGTGCCGGGCGTCATCCGAGAGCAGCTTCGGCGCCATGGCCTTGAGGCGGCCGCCAAAAAACAGGTTCAGAAAGAAGGTCTCCAGGATGTCGTCGCGGTGGTGCCCGAGCGCGATGCGCGTGATGCCGTTCTCGGCAGCATAACGGTACAGGGCACCGCGCCGCAGGCGCGAACACAGGCCGCACATGGTGCGGCCCTCCGGCACTACCCTTTTGACGACACTATAAGTGTCCTGTTCGATGATGTGATAGGCCACGCCGAGTTTGCGCAGGTAGCCCGGCAGCACCTGCGGCGGGAAGCCCGGCTGCTTCTGGTCGAGGTTGACCGCCACCAGGCTGAAGTCGATGGGCGCGCCGCGCTGCAGTGACAGCAGGATATCCAGCAGCGTGTAGGAGTCCTTGCCGCCGGACAGGCACACCATGACGCGATCGCCAGCGGTGATCATGCCGAAGTCGGCAATGGCCTTGCCCACCTCGCTGCGCAGGTGGGATTGCAGGCGCTGCGCGGTGCGCGACAGCCCGAGGTCGTGCGCTGGGGTCATGGGACGACTTTATCAGGCGGCGGCGCTGCTGGTGGCCGACTCGAGGTACTTGCCCTCGAGATAGCGCATGAAGGGCGCCGCCGACAGGGTCTTGCCCGTGGCTTCGCGCAGCAGTTCCTGCAGGGTCAGCCGGGCACCCTGTGAATGCACGCGGCTGCGCAGCCAGCCGAACAGGCCGCTGAAGTCGCCGCGCGCGATCTGCTCGTCGAGGTCGTTGACATCGTTGCGCAGACTTTCAATGAACTGCACGGCGATGACGGCGCCCAGCGCATAGGAGGGGAAGTAGCCGAACGAGCCCACCGCCCAGTGTATGTCCTGCAGACAGCCCTCGCGGTCATTCTCCGGCCGGAATCCCAGGCGCTGTTCCATCTCGGCATTCCAGGCCGCCGGCAGGTCGCGCACGGCGAGCTCGCCGGACATCAGGCGCTTCTCCAGCTCATAGCGGGCCAGTACATGCAGCGGATAGGTCAGCTCGTCGGCATCCACGCGCAAGGTGCTGCGCCGCACCCTGGTGAGATGGGCGTAGAGGTTGTCGGCATCCCAGGCCGCACCTGAGACCCCGAAGTGCTTGGCCAGCTGCGGACTCAAGTAGCGCGCGAAGGCGCGGCTGCGACACACCAGCCGTTCCAGCAGCAGCGACTGGCTCTCCTGCGCCACCATGCCGCGATCGCGCCCCACGGGCTGATCGCGCCATTGTTCGGGCAGGCCCATGTGGTACATGGCATGTCCGGTCTCGTGCATGGCGCTCAGCAGGCCGGTGAAGACATCGGCCTGGTCGTAGCGCGTGGTCAGGCGCATGTCCCCCGGAACGCCCTCGGTGAAGGGGTGCTCGCTCTCATCCAGCCGGCCGCGCTCGAAGGAGAATCCCATGGCCTTCATGATTTCCACGACCATGGCGCGCTGTCGTCCGGGGGTGAACTTGCCTTCCAGCGGCAGCGGCGGGCGCACCTCCTGCATGGCGATGACTTCGCGTATCAGCGAGGGCAGGCGCCTGGAGATGGTCTTGAACACCGCGTCGATGTCGCTGCTGGAGATGCCGGGACTGAACTCATCGATCAGGGCGTCATAGGGCGACAGGTTCAGCGCCTGTCCGAGCAGCGCCGCCTTGTCGCGAACCAGCATGACCACCTCTTCGAGGTGCGGGGCGAAGATCTCGAAGCGGCCCTCGTTGCGCGCCTGCAGCCAGTGCGCTTCGGCCTGGGCGGTGGCATGGGCCAGGCGCGACACCAGGTTGGCCGGGGTCGCGATGGCATGATCGCGCTGGCGGCGCATCTCGCGCAGGTTTGCCACCTGCCACTCATCCAGGCTCTGGGTGTTGGCGTGCGCCCTATCCAGCAGCCGGGTGATCTTCGGCGCCGTCAGCAAGGTGTGGTATTCGGTCTGCAGCGCCGCCAGCTGTTCGCCGCGCAGGGCGGCACTGCCACGCGGCATCATCACCGATGCGTCCCAGCTCAAGAGCGAAATGGCGCCGCGGAAGGCGTGAAGGCGCTTGAACTCCTGTTCAAGCTGCTTGTACGGTGGGGCTGACATGATGGACACCTGGCGGGAATGGCCCTCATTGTACCAGCGCCCCCCTTCCCGGAGCCTCGTGCAGAGAACTAAGTCATTGATATAAAATAGGTTTATATCCTCGACCCACGGTTGACACGCCCAGAGCAATGCCCCCTCCAATACAGAAGAATTCCTGGTCGTTCGCCGTGCCGCTGCTGCCCGCCTCGGTGGCGGTGACGCGTTGGGGGCATTACGGAACGCCGCTGATCCTGTTCGCCAGCGCCGGCGGTGACAGCCTCGAGCCGGAACGATTCGGGCTTATCCAGGCCCTCGGGCCGCTCATCGACGCCGGGCGCCTCAAGGCCTACGGGGTGGATGGCACCGCGATGCGCATCCTGGTGGCCGGCAACGCCAGCGCAGCGGCGCGCATCCAGGCGCAGCGCGCCTTCGATGACTGGACGGTGACCGCCCTGGTGTCGCTGGTGCGCCGTGACTGCCAGAGTGATGGCCTGGAACTTCTGGCCTGCGGGTGCGCGCTGGGCGCGGCGAGCGCGCTCAAGGCGCTGTTGCATGCCCCGCAGCTGTTCCGGGGCTGCATCGGTTTGTCGGGAATCTACGATCTTCTGCCCTGGATCACGCGCGCGACCGTGCCAGCGGAGTTCTCCCCGCTGCAATGGCTGGCACAGCTGCCCGAAGGGGTCGGCCTGGGACGTCTGCGACAACGCTCGGTGACGCTGGCCTGTACCGAGGGGGACTACGATGACGCCGGCGCGACCGCGGCGATGGCGGCGGTGCTGAGCACGCGCGGCATTCCCACCCACACCGACACCTTGGGTCCGGACCACGAGTTCGGATTTTCCAGCTGGCGCCAGATGCTGCCGCGGTTCGTGGGCGCGTGGCTTTGAGCGCGGCGGCTGGCTACAGCTGGCAGCAGTTCGGCCAGCTTGCCACCAGCACGCCGACGCTGACGGCGATCACGAAGATCACCACCAGTACCAGACCCACCAGCCACTGTCGTCGCAAGAACCTTTGGCTCCGTCACTAATTCACCGGTTTGCAACCGGTATCCTAGTCGATATGGCCGATACCCCCATCAGGATCTGTGCAATCGCCTCCGAGGTGGCGCCGTTTGCCAAGACCGGCGGGCTCGCCGATGTGGCCGCTGCCCTCACCAAGTACCTGCACGGGCATGGCCATGATGTACGGCTGTTCGTGCCGCTGTATGCGGCGATCGGCCGCGAGCGCTTTGCCCTGACCCCGGTTGCCAGACTGGCCAATCTTGGCATCAGCCTCGGGCCGCACCGCTACCAGTATTCGGTGTACACGGCACTGCTGCCTGGATCGCAGGCCCCGGTGCACCTCATCGACTGCCCGCCGCTGTACGCGCGCGAGGCCATCTATTCGTTCGCACCGGATGAGCATCTGCGCTTCCTGGCGCTGACGCGCATCGCCATCGAATGCTGCCAGCACCTGGGGTTCAGCCCCCATATCCTTCACTGTCATGACTGGCATGCCGGGTTCGGGCCGCTGCTGCTGCGGGCCTTGTACAGCTGGGACCGGCTGTTCGCCGATACGCGCACGGTGCTGACCATCCACAACATCGGCTACCAGGGGGAGTTCGCGGCCGCGGCGGTGGGGGACCTTGCCCTGGGCGACAATGCCTACCTGCTGCATCAGGATGATCTGCGGGCCGGGCGTATCAATCCGCTCAAGCATGGCTGCATGTATGCGGATGCCATCACCACCGTCAGTCCCACCTATGCCGCCGAAATACGCACGCCCGAGTACGGCATGGGCCTGCAGGAGGTGCTGCGCAGCCGTGCCGGTTCGCTGGTCGGCATCCTCAACGGCGTCGACTACGATGAGTGGGACCCGCGCGTCGACCGGCATATCGGCCAGCACTACGACGCCTCGCGGCTGTCGGTCAAGGCAGCGCTGAAACAGGAGTTTGTGAACCGCCTGGGCCTGAAGGCCGGAGCGGGTACCGCGCTGGCCGGAGTGGTCACGAGGCTGGCGACGCAGAAGGGCATCGATCTGATCCTGGCGGCGCTGCCCGGGCTTCTGGCGCAGCGTGATCTGGTGTTCGTCGCGCTCGGTGCGGGCGAGCCGCGCTACGAAGCGGCGCTGCGCGAGCTGGCGGCCGCGTTTCCCGGCCGCGTCGTCTTCCAGCAGGGCTACAGCGAGGAGCTCGCGCACTGGATCGAGGCGGCCGGCGACATGTTCCTCATGCCCAGTCAGTACGAGCCTTGCGGACTGAACCAGATGTACAGCCTGCGCTACGGGACGGTTCCGGTCGTGCGCCATACCGGGGGCCTTGCCGACTCGGTGCAGCGCTACGATCCTGCCACCGGCCAGGGCACCGGGGTGGTATTCGCGCCCTTCACCGCAGCGGCGCTGGCGGCGGCCATCGAAGCGGCGCTGGATCTGTACGCGCAGCCCGCGCACTGGACCCGCATGATGCGCAACGGCATGGCGCAGGACTTTTCCTGGACGCGCCAGGGCGCTCACTACGTGGCGCTGTTCGAGCGGATGCTGGCGACGGCGCGCGCCTAATGCAGCTGCAGCTCGCCGTGCTGGTCGAAGGGCACCGAGCGCAGCAGGCCCGATGACAGCTCCACCTTGCCGTAAATCCGGTACTGCACCGTCGGGGCACTGCCATGGGCGAACATGCGCAGCAGGGCCGCCGCGGCGTTGGCCGTGACATTCATGTCGAACTCGGCGTCGCCCTGCGCGGGCACCACGAAGCTGGCGCCAGACTCGCCGTGGGCGCACTCCTCGCCGTTCACGTCCAGGGAATAGCTCAAGCCCTTGATCGGCAGCTCCCGGTCATTGGGATTGTGCACGCTCATGCGCACCTGCAGATGCTGCTGCCACAGGTCACTGTGTCCCAGCTGGATGTTGACCACCGCCAGCGTCGGGGTCTGCAGGCGCGGCAGGAACACCGAGCAGCCGCCCAGCAGCAGCGCGGCGAGCAATGTGGCGGGCCTAGACACGACCGAATACCCGGTTCAGCAGCGCGCTTTGCTGCGCCAGCTGCGCTGTCAGGCAGTTCTCGGGCAGGCGCCATGACCAGTTCCCGGTCACGGTCCCCGGGGTATTCAGGCGCGCCTCCGAGCCCAGCGCGAGCACATCCTGCATGGGCACCACCGCCAGCTGCGCCACGCTTGCCATCAGCGCGTGTGTCATGGCCTGCGGCATCTGTCCCGGACCGGCGCGCAGCAGGTAGTCGACCCGGCTCTTGGTCTGCGCATCCAGACTGCCGTACCAGCCCACCGTGGTGTCGTTGTCATGGGTCCCGGTGTACACCACGCTGATGCGCTCGTACATATGCGGCAGGTGCAGATTGTCGCCGGCACCGTCGAAGCCGAACTGCAGCACCCGCATGCCGGCCAGACCGAAGTCGCGGCGCAGGGCCTCCACATCCGGGGTGATCACGCCCAGGTCCTCGGCGACCACCGGCAGCGTTGGCGTCTCAGTCTTCAGCAGCTGCAGCAATTCGCGACCATGCGAGGGCTGCCAGCTGCCGCCGCGGGCATCCGGGGCACCGGCGGGCACCGACCAGTGTGCGGCCAGTGCTCGGAAATGATCGATGCGCAGCAGGTCCACGCGTTCCAGCTGGCGTCGGATGCGGGAACGCCAGAACGCGAATCCGTCGCGTTGCATCGCGTCCCAGTCATACAGTGGATTGCCCCAGAGCTGGCCGAGCTCCGAGAAGTAATCCGGCGGCACGCCGGCGACCGCTATGGCCCGTCCGCTCGCATCCAGCTGGAACTGGTTGCGGTGCGACCAGGCTTCGGCTGAATCCGGCGCGACATAGAACGGGACATCCCCGAACAGGAACACCCCGCGCGAGTGGGCGTAATCGCGCAGGCGCTGCCACTGCCAGGCGAAGCTGAACTGCTGCTCGCGAATGGCGTTGAGCGGCTGGGCCTGCTCGCGCCGCAGCTGCTCCATCGCCGCGGGCTGCCGGTCGCGATACTCCTGCGGCCAGGTCCACCAGGGCGCGCCGTCATTGAGGCTGCTCAGGACCTCGAAGGCTGCATAGTCCTCGAGCCAGTCGCGCGCCGCCTGTTGGAAGGCCTGAAACTCATTCGAATCCAGCGGCGCGGGTTCCTGGGGATCGATCAGGGTGGCGTTGCCCGCCGAATCCGAGCGCACCCAGTAGGGTGAGCCGTCCGGTCCGGTCGGACCCAGCGGCAGGATCTGCCAGACCGTGAATCCGGCGCTCGCCAGCCAATCGATGAACTGCCGGCCACCCCGACCCAGGCCGGCGCTCAGCGAACTCACATGCAGCAGCACGCCTGAGCGCCGCCGCTGCAGTACCGGATTGGTGGAAGGACTCATGCCCTAAGCGATACCGGATGTCCTAGCGGGAGTCCAGCAGGTGGCTCACACGTGGCCAATCGTATTCGACAAGATTCAGGGCCTGCGGGCGCTGCCGGGCGATGCTTGAATACTCCAGCGCCAGGCCCTCGGCGATGAGTTCCGGCAGGCGGCTGCGCAGCAGCCTCGAGGCCGGATCCAGGTGTGTGATCAGGCCCAGGCCGGTGGGCGGGGTGCCGAGGGTCTGTATGGACAGGTCCGGGCGATATTTCTTCAGCAGCACGATGAGGCGCCAGATATCACCGCTCCAGAAGGCGGTGGTCTGGTCGCGCTCGGCGCTGCGCTCATCGATGGGAAAGCAGTCATGGATGAAGATCAGGGACTGCGGGCGGCACAGCGGTTCGATGTTGATGAAGTCGCGCAGCGCATATTCAAAATGGTGCATGCCATCGATGAAGGCCATCTCCAGCGGCCTGCCGCCCAGCAGCCCCGGTACATCGGCGCGCGCGAAGAACTCATCGCTGGTCTGCGCGAAGACCTTCTGGTTGGGAGCCAGGGTGAATGCCACCCGCGGCTGCGGGTCGATGCCCAGCGCGAGCGTCTGGGGTAGCACCAGCTGCAGGGATTCACCGCGCGAGACACCCACTTCGAGGTAGGTGGCCGGACGCACATGCTGGTGCACGCGCGCGAGTACCTTGAAGTAGTGCTCCCCCGGCAGCTCCAGCTCCGACAGCAGCCGGTAGGCCTTGGTGTAATCGCAGTAGCTCAGCGCCCGGCGGCACAGGCGCTGGGCGTCGGCCCTGCGTCCCAGCCATTGATTCAGGCGCGCGCCAAAGAAGCTGTAGCGGGCCCTGCGACGCAGGCCCGCGGGCTGTGGGGTTCCATCGATCCCGGGTTTGGTCACTGCTATTGGGCGCGGCGCATCACGCCGCCATTCTCCATGTCACCCGAACCGCTCGCAATCGGTCGTGACAGCACCTCGGGCGCGGCGCGGCCCAGCAGCCGGTACAGATTCTGCAGCTGCCTGCGGAACAGCTGATCGAACTGGCTCACGGCCTCGGCCGGATTATAGTCGCCGAACCACCAGAACCAGTCCGAACTCTCGCACAGCGCCAGCTGCCGCGTGGCGGCGGCGCGCGCGGGCTCATCCAGGGTTGTCTGCGCCAGCACCTCATCGAAGGCGCGCTTCGCCTCGCACAGCAGGTCCCAGGCGACATTCTTCGCGGCATCTCCTATCCAGGTGGCGAGGGTTCCATGCACCCAGCTGCCCGCCGTCACCCGCTGCAGCGGCAGCGGTGGAAGGCCGCGCTCCAGGCACTGCGACAGGGTCATCAGTTCCAGCTGCGGATGGGTCGCCAGACCCTGGTACATGGCCTTCAGGAACCAGTAGCCATTGAACGGGTAGTACTCCCAGGCATTCTCACCATCCAGTGCAATCAGCACCGCATGCGAGGGGCCTGAGCTGTCCTGGGTGTGGGTCATGGCCGTGGCCATCTCAACCAGGTCGTGCACCAGGTTGTTGGCGGCATCATCGCCGCGCCAGGTGGCGTAGGTGAAACCGATCAGATCCGAGAGCCCCTCCTCGCGGAAGAAACACTGCAGATGGGTGCCGGGCAGCTGGTAGGGGCGGTTGTAGGCTGGCGCGGCATCCGCATCCTGGCCACTGGCGGCCAGCGAGTCGTGCAGCACCCTGGCACTGGAGGCGGCCCACTGGAAACCATGCGCATCCAGCAGGCGCAGCGTGGCCTCATTGATGGCGCCTTCGGCGGGCCAGCACCCCTTGGGTCGCGCGCCGAAGTTCTGTTCGAAGCAGCGTATGGACTCCCGCACATGCCACTGGGCCCGCTCCTGGCCCCCCGGATAGCCGGGATGCGCAGGCAGCACGGCGTCGGGCACGGTGTCGCGCGCGGCCTTGAAGTCGAACAGCAGCGGCAGTATCGGATGCGAGTAGGGCGTGACCGACAGTTCGCACTGACCGGACTGCGCCAGCCGCCGGTAGCGTGGAATGATGCCGCTCACCAGTTCGCCGATCAGTTCCAGCAGCTCGCGCCGCTGCGCCGGTGAAAAACCCGACCCCTGCCGGGACAGCGCGGCGATCCGCGGATCGCTCTGGCGCACGGTCTCGCCCATCCAGGCGAGGTGAAACCAGGTGGCCAGATCGTGCATGAAGGCATCGGATGCCCAGGCAATGCGCTCGAGCGTTGCGCACTGCTCGGCGAAGCTCACCAGCGCCAGGAACGGCGCAAAGCGCTCGATGAGGTTCTTGCGATGCGCACGCAGACAGGCCTTCAGCAGCGCCAGGCGTGTTTCCGGGGCGGTCGGTACCGGGTCCGGTCCCAGCAGGCTCAACACCCCGTCCGGCAGCGGCGCGCCTTGTGACAGGTGCTGCTGCACCCGCTGCGACAGCTCAGCGAGCTGCTCCAGCAGCACCGGGGTGAAGTTCACGACCGCACGCGCCGCGGGATTTTGCTCCAGGTGCGCCGCCATGTCGGTGTAGTCCTTGATGGCGTGCAGATAGGTCCACGGCAGGACGTACTGGCCCGTCAATGCGTCGCGGTACTGGGGCTGATGCATGTGCCACAGCAGCACGACGGGCAGGCGGGCGGGTGACTCCATGCGGCGCCGGGGCGGTCAATTCACGGGTTGGTCAGGCGCCGCAGCATGTCGGCGGTGACCAGCACCACTGCGTTCTCCGTGACATGGAAGCGCTGGGCGTCCAGGGCCAGGTCCGCGCCGATGCTCATGCCATCTGGAATCTGGCAGCCCTCGTCGATGATCGCGCGCTTGATGGTGCAGCCTCGTCCCACGTCCACATGCGGCAGGATCACCGCGCTGTCCACGAAGGTGCGCTCATCGATGCGCACGTCGGAGAAGATCAGCGAATTGCGCACCTGCGATCCGGAGATGATCACCCCGCCGGAGACCATGGAGTTCACCGCCATGCCGCGGCGCGCGTCATCATCGAGGATGAACTTCGCCGGCGGCTGGTGTTCCTGGTAGGTCCATATCGGCCATTCGCGGTCATAGATATTGAGTTCGGGCTTGACGTGCACGAGCTCGATGTTGGCATCGTAATAGGCATCCACGGTACCCACGTCGCGCCAGTAGCTTTGCGCGCGGGTCTTCACGTCCTGGAAGGGATAGGCGAACACCTGCCGGTTGCCTATGGCCTGGGGAATGATGTTCTTGCCGAAATCATGAAGTGTGTTCGGGTTCTGGGCGTCCTCGGTCAGCAGCTTCTCGAGCAGGCTGGTGTTGAACACATAGATGCCCATCGAGGCCAGTATCGAGTCCGGACGCCCGGGCAGAGTGTCGGGCACCGCCGGCTTCTCGGAGAACTTCGTGACGCGGTTCCATTCGGTGGCCGTGAGCACGCCGAAGCTCTTGGACTCCTTGGCCGGCAGCTGCACCACACCGACGGTGATGTCGGCGCCCTTCTCCACGTGGTAGGCGATCATCGGGCCATAGTCCATCTTGTAGATATGGTCCCCGGCGAGCACCAGCACATGCTTGGGGCGGTGCGAACGTATCAGGTCCAGGTTCTGGTACAGCGCATCGGAGGTGCCGCGGTACCACATCTCCCCGATCTGCTGCTGCGCCGGTATCACTTCCACGAATTCGCCGAACTCCCCGCGCAGGTAGCTCCAGCCCTGCTGCACATGCTGTATCAGCGGCTGCTGCTTGTACTGGGTGAGGATTGAAATCTGGCGGATGCCCGAATTCACACAGTTGGACAGGACGAAGTCGATGATGCGGAACTTGCCGCCGAACGGGACCGCGGGCTTGCAGCGATTGACGGTCAGGCCCTTGAGGCGCTCGCCGCGTCCGCCGGCCATGACGATCGCCAGCGTGCCGCTGGTCAGGCGGCTTACAAATCGTCCATAGGAGGCGCGCGCAGGCTGTCTCTGCATGGTTGGCCGCTCTAAAAATCTGTTGTCATTGCGTTATGACGTTACTTTCCGTGTTCATATCGCCATTGTCCATAGGACGTGTCGCACGTTTTGCAAGGTAGAATTGCGGGGATGAAGATACGACCGGCATTGGGCGCCGCATTGTGGTTGGCGGCGGTACTGGCGAGCAGGGTTGCCCAGGCAGGCGGCCAGAACCTGGACCCGAACCTGGTGCAAAAACTCACCCCGGGACACGGCGCCTGCCTGGGTGATGGCAGCGGCTATGTGAGCGCTCGCATTCGCGGCGCCTTGAACATGGACCTGCGCTGGAAGGACTCGCAGCTGGCCTGCGCCGGGGATGCGAGACCCGATGGCAGCGGCCTGCGTGTCAGTTTCGCCGGGCCCGGACCTGGCGGTAAGGTCCTGCGACTGGTTTTCGGAATCACCTCGGCACGCGAAGGCAAGGCGGGACGTGAACTGCCCACCAATCTCACGGTGCTGGTGGATGGCGGCCGCATCTTCGCGACGCAGGGCGATGACAAGTGCACGATCGATCAGCTGGCGCAGCAGCCGCTGCCCTCCCGCGCGGGCCTGCGGGCCTGGCGTATCGAGGCGCGCGGCTTTTGCGTTACGCCGGCCAACGCCATCGACGGCAAGGGGCGCATCCTCATCAGCCGTTTCGATTTCGCCGGCCGGGTGGATTTTTAATGGAGTGTTCGGAGCATGAAATTGCGAATTGATCACGCCCGCGCCTGGTTTGCCGCCCTGGTCGTGGCCGGTACCGCATTGGTGGCGTATTCGGGGGCCGGGCGCACTCAAAGCCCCACCCCGCCGCTGGAGGAGCTGTCGGCGTTTCCCCAGACCACACTCACCGTCAGCGGCACGGGCGGCACTCACCAGTTCAGCATCTGGGTGGCCAATACTGCGGCGCGGGAGGAACAGGGACTGATGTTCGTGCGCGAGTTGCCGGCGGACAAGGGCATGGTGTTCATCGGGGAGGAGCCCAAGGTGTGGGGCATGTGGATGAAGAACACCTACATTCCGCTGGACATGCTGTTCGTGGCCGTCGATGGCCACGTGGTCAAGATCGCCCATGCCATTCCCCACGATGAGAGCACCATCAGTTCCGAGGTTGCCGTCAATGCCGTCATCGAGTTGCAGGGCGGCATCAGCGACAAGCTGCACATCAAGGTGGGCGACCTGGCCAAATGGAAGGCCGTGCCCTGACGTGAACGATTTGACATAAGATCAACTTGGCGCCCAGCCTGTTGCTCCAAACGTACAGATCGCCCTTTTCTGTCGTCTGATTCAATCAAATGCCCGCCAGCGCCGGTCAACGTCCCGGCGCCAGGCCAATTGCAAGCCTGTGCACTGCTGTTGTGCAGTCAACCAAGATGTTGCCCCACGACAACACATAGTTGTGTTGTATTTGATTTACAGCTTATGCTGGCCCCACAGAAGGGAGCAGTGCCGGTCTATTCGACCCGTAGGCGCTTGGCAGGACAGGCGGAATACGAGGCAGCTGCTTGGGTATCAACTCGGATCGTATGCACGGCAACCGCACTCGGTGACCATGAATAGCTACAGATACACCCATGAGTGTAGGGAGCCGGCATACCGGAGATTTTCGCTATGTCAGCAAACAGCAAGAAACAGGTTTCCAACCTTTCGAATAACTTAATACGCAACTCAGTCCATCTCGCCATTCTCGCCGCACTGGCTGCCGGCGGCGCCGCTACTCGGGCCCAGGCCCAGCAAGCGCCTGCCGATAACACCCCGATCCAGGAGGTCGTGGTAACGGGCTCCCTGATCAAGCGGCCCAGTGCTGAAACCACCGAAGCCGTCACGATTGTCACCGCCGATAGCCTCAAGGATCAGGGCATCACGACGATCGAGCAGGCGGTGCAGCAGATCAGTGCCGCACAGAACGGTCAATTCAACACCGCCTCCACCACCACCTGGTATTCAGGAGGTGGCTCGTTCGCCAATCTGCGCGGCCTGGGCCCTTCCAAGACCCTGGTGCTGTTGGACGGCCAGCGCCTCGCCAACAACGTGACCGCCGGCAACTCGGTCGATCTGAATGGTATTCCGTTCGCGGCGATCGACCACGTTGAGGTGCTGCGCGAAGGCGCCTCATCCCTGTATGGCTCGGACGCCATCGGCGGTGTCATCAACTTCATCACCAAGAAGGACTACAACGGGGGTGAGCTGAACATCAATGCCGCGCGGCCGCAGGAAAGCGGCGGTGCCTCCGGCAATGTGGATGCCACCTTCGGACATGGCAATCTTCTGACCGACGGCTATAACTTTCTGATCACGGCCAATTACACCAAGGATTTCGAACTGACGGCAGCACAACGCGGATTTGCCTCCCAGGGATCCAATCCCGCCTTGGGCCTGCTGAACCAGAACGGCATTGGTACCACGCCGGGCAGTTATGTCGATGCCAACGGCAACGCCTGGAACGTCAATTATCCGGGCTGCGCGACCAATCCGCACCTGACCACGTATTACGGCAATTGCGCCTACCTGTACTCGGCCGCCGTGGACTTGATTCCGCCCTCCAGCGACGAGTCGGCGATGGCTGAGTTCACCAAGACAATTCCGGGCAACAACTCGATCAGTATCCAGTACTTTTATGCCCGTACCGAGATCAACGCCTGGGGTGGGCCGATAACGTATGGCTTTGGTCAAAATCCCGGGCAGCCGTACTTTCCGACGGCCGCCCAATCCTCGTGCTTCGGGTCCTGCACCACGGCCACACCGGATCTGGCCGATCCGATTACGACGTACTGGACCGACCCGGGCAACAATCGTTACCTTGGGTATGTCAACACCGAAGAAAGAGCACTGCTCACTTTCAAGGGCTCCAACGGGGGATGGGATTACTCGACGTCTTTTGACTACAGCCGCAACCACAATGACTTCAGGGCAAACGGCGGTGAGCCCAATCTCGCGGTGATCGGGCCGAATAACGTCTTCAACAGTGCAATCAATCCGTTCGGACCGCAATCTGCCGCCGGGCAGGCGGTGATCAACAGCGCCTACATGAACGGGCCACTGGCCACCGGCGCGCTGCCGATCTGGAGTCTGAACGGTAGCGCCAGCCACGAACTGGGCGACGCCTTCAATGCCGGCAGTCCTGCGGCGGTGGCCGTCGGCTACGATATTCGCGGCGAGAGCATTGGCTTCGTGACCACCCCGCTGGCAGTGACGCTGCAACCCGCGATCGGCTACCCGCCCACGGATGTTCACGGCAGCCGTACCTTGCAGGCGCTGTATATGGAACTGAATGTTCCTGTGAGCAAGGAAGTGGAGTTTACCGTGTCGGATCGCGAGGACCGGTACAGCGACTTTGGCGAAACCAACAACGGCAAGGTCGCGATTCGCTATCAGCCCTTCAACATCCTGACCTTCAGAGGCACGGCCTCCACGGGCTTCAGGGCGCCCTCACTGGTTGACCTGTATTCACCGAACACCTTCGGTGCGGCACAGGGCACCATCTACGGGCCGCCTTGCGCGACGGGAAACTACACCACGGTATTCTCCGCATCCAATTGCATTGCCCAGGGCCTGACGCTGCTGGGCGGCAATCGGGATTTGAAGCCGGAGACATCGGAAAACTTCGACTTGGGAATGATCGTTGAACCGCTGCCCGATCTGGGCATCACGCTTGACTACTATCGGATCATCATCAAGAACGAGATCCAGTCGATTCCATCCGAAGCGATCTATCAAAACCCGACGACATTCGCCAATCTGTATGTGCTCAACAATAGCGGGACGCTCACCCAGTCGCCGCAATTGGCCCTGGACTGCGTGCCGTCACCGCCGGCAGCGAACGCGGCACCCACTTGCGGATACATCATCCAGACCGTGCAGAACACCGGCGGCATTACCACCGACGGCGTCGATGTGAATATCGAATATTCGATTCGCACCGACTTCGGCAAGTTCCGCCTGGCCATGGACGGCGCCGGGGTTACGCAATATCGATTGCAGGAGTACCAGGGTGGTCCGGAGGTCAATCTGGTCGGGTGGTTCAATCAGGGCAATGAACCGGTCATCCGCTGGCAGGACCTGCTGACGCTTGACTGGAACCAGGGCAACTGGGGCGCGGGTATCTCCAACAAGATCGAGAGTGAATACATCGACGCACGTCTGCTCAACCAGATTGTGACGACCGCTCCGGCTGCAACCCGCAACGTGGGCACCTATTCGCTCTGGAACGGCTACGTTTCCTGGAAGCCCATTGCGCCTCTGACGCTGCTGTTCGGAATCCAAAACCTGCTCAACACCGATCCGCCGTTTTCAAACCAGACAACGGATTGGCAGTCGGGCTACAACCCGCGGTATTCGGATCCGTACGGCCGGACCTTCTACACCCGGATCAAGTACCAGTTCTGATCGTTTTGCGGGGTTAGCGCCCCGGCCACTTGAATCGGCCCCCACCTGGGGGCCGATTTTTTTTAAGGGGACGACAGCGCCAGCGTGCCGCCGCTCTGGTCCACGGTGTTCAGGGTCACCGGACGGCGCCACACGCGGTGGATGTATTCGAGGACCTTGCGGCCCCGCTCCACATCGATGCCGCGGCCATCGGTCACGTGATCGTGCTCCAGCTCCAAGGAGCCGTCCTGGCGCAGCTGGGCGACGGCGATGTTCGGTGCGCCGAAGTTGTACTTGGGCGCCAGCAGCGCCTCGTGCAGCCCGTGCAGGTCGCGGTCCATGACCTTGATCTGGCCGTCGCCGCGGGCCGCGAAGCGGAACAGCTCCAGCTCATCGGCGATCTCCCGCGTCAGGTGATTGCGCACGAAACCAAAGTCATCATCCTGCTGCATGATCTGCCGGGCATTCTCCAGGCCCTCCTTCTCGATGATCTTCTCCCACAGCGCAAACCCCAGGTGGTAGGGGTTCACGGCCAGGGCGATCTGCTGGTCCGCCGCCATCGGTCGCACCACATCGGAGTGGCACTTGATGGCATCGACATAGGCTTCCGGGGGCACGAAGTCCGCCTCGCGCAGCAGCCTTGCATGCCAGTAGGAAGCCCAGCCCTCGTTCATGATCTGGGTGGCGAACACCGGGTAGAAATAGAAGGACTCCTCGCGTACCGCCAGGAAGATGTCCCGTTCCCAGCTTTCCATCTCCGGGGCATAGTGGGCGATGAACCACAGCAGGTCGCGCTCCGGATGGGGCGGCACCGGCGCGCGCTTGCGGGTCTCGAAGACCCCGTGGGCAGCCGCCGGATCGAGCGAGGCGAAGCGGCGCCGGAAATCATCATCCACCAGTGCCTTGGCATCGGGCAGGAATTCCGGATAGCGCTCGCGCCGCAGGCGCTGGTCGATGTCGATGTGCTGTTCCAGGGCCAGCGCCGCATCCAGCGCCGCCTCGACGCGCTTTGCGCCATGGGTCTCGATGGCCTGCTGGATCTGGCGCGCGTGGCTCGCGGCGTGCTCGACGATGTGCTCGCTGACCTGCTCCTGGCAGCGCCTGAAGAGCATGTTGTTGCGTGAGAAATCGGCATGGCCCAGCACATGGGCGGTCACCAGCACGTTCTCCGCCAGCCCATTGCCGTTGGACAGGTAGGCATGTCCCGGATTGCCCGGGAACACCACCTCGAACAGGCGCGAGTGCCCCATGTTGCGCTGGATCAGCTGGTATATGTAGCGCACGCCGAATGACCAGTGCGGCATCCGCACCGGCAGGCCATATACCGCGATCTCCATCATGAAGGCGTCCGGCACCGCCTCGAACTCCACCGGGTCGAAGTTCATGCCCGATCGAGCGGCGAGTTCCTCCATGCGCTGCACGTAGCTGCGCCAGTCGCCGGCCGGTCCTGTCAGCGGTTCACTCATTCGTTTGCCGCGGCCTCCGCCGTGAAGAAATGCCGCACCGCGCCCCACACCCCATCGAAGTCATCGATGACGTAGCTCGCCACCGGCTGGCCATTGGCGGCGGCATCGGCGAACAGCCGACCGGTTTCGGTGGCCAGCTGCCGCGACAGCCCCGAGGCGACCTCCACGTAACCTGAGAAGCAGGCCTTGGTCGCGATGTCGTTGAGCGCTTCCTCGGCGGGCGCATGATCCCCGATGCTGTTGTCGCCATCGGAGGCATAGAAGAGGTAGATATTGTGTCGCGCCGGGTTGAAGCGCGCGTCCATGATCTCGCGCACCTTGTTCAAGCCGGTGGAGGCGACGGTACCGCCGGTGCCCGTGACCTGGAAGAACTCCGCTTCGGGAAATTCCCAGGCATCGGTGGTGTGGGCGACGAACACGGTTTCCAGGGAGCGGTATTCGCGCCTCAGGCCCTGCACCACCCAGAAGAAGAAGGTCTTGGCGAGCTTGCGGTCCCGATCGGACATGCTCCCCGAAACGTCGAGCATGAAGAACACGACGGCATGGATGGCCGGCTGCTTGCGCCGCGCCAGCTGCCTGAAGCGCAGGTCCTCGTCGGTGAAGGTCTTGGGTCCCCCCAGTCCCTGGCGCTTGACCAGTTCCTTGATGGAGCGGCGCCGATCCAGGCGCGAGCGCGCGCCGCGCTTGTCCCAGCCCTCACGCACCCAGTCGCTGTCATCGGAGGGACCGACGCGCGCCTTTATGTTCGGCAGCTGCATCTCCTCCCACAGCCAGTCGACGATGTCGTCGATCTTGATCTCCAGCATCAGCTGGATGCCACCCTCGCCCTGGCCACCCTCGCCCTTCTCCGCACCCTGGTCCGGCTGACCATCGGCCAGCACCTCGCCAGGCTTGGCCTCGCCCTGGCCCACGCCCTGTGACTCGCCCTGATGCCGCAGCCTGAAGTGGTAGTGCTCGAGCATGCGCACGGGCACGCGCACGGTGCGTGCGGTGTCGTTGATGACATCGCCGTTGGCGATGATCTTCGGCAGATGTTCACGCACGGCTTCGCGCACCTTCTCATCGTGCCGCAGCCAGTCGCGCGCGCCGCGCGAGAACAGGTCGTACCACCTGGCAAGCCCGAGGGAACTGGAATCGTCGCCGCTCTCAGCCATGAGCCGTCCTTCGCTGGCGCCTTTACTCCTGGGCCAGCAGTGTCGTGACGTAGCTCAGCGCTTCCTTGGCGCTGTGCTCATCGTAACCATACTCCTTGATGAGTCGCTCCTGGACCACGGATATCTTCTGCCGCGCCTCATCATCGGGCCGCGCGGTCGAGGTCACCAGCCGCAGCACGTCGCGGCGCTCCTCGAACAGGTACTGCTCGATGGCCTCGCGCATGCGCGCATGGCTCGCCAGCTGGAACTTCTCGCCGGCCTTGAAGGCGACCATGGCCTTGCGTACCACCTCCTGGCGGAACGAGAGCTTGCCGGAGTCGGAAACCTTGATCTTCTCCTCCACCTGGCGCAGGAAGCGCTCATCGGCCGGGCGTGTTTCCCCGGTGATCGGATCGGTCACCTGCCGGTGATCCAGCGAGGCCTCCACCTCATCCAGATACTTCTCCAGCAACTGCTGCGCTTCGGCCTCGAAGGAGGCGAACATGGCCCGGTGCACGTCCTCCTTCACCCAGCGGTTGTAGAACTCCTTGCGCGCCGTCACCAGGTGATCCACCCACAGCTTCTTGTGCTTGCTCTCCATGCGCGCATCGCTGTCGATGGCGTCCTTGAGCGCCAGCAGCAGTTCCATGCTGGTGAGGCTGTGGGTGTTGCCGCGGGTGATGGCATTCGACAGGGCATTGATCACGAAGCGCGGACTGACCCCGGTCAGGCCCTCGTCGGTGCTCTCGGCCTTCAGGCGTGCGGCTTCGGATTCGGGTACGCCCTCGACCGACTCGCCCGAATACAGTCGCAGCTTCTTCGCCAGGTCCAGGCCCTCGCGCTCCGGCTTGGTCAGGCGCGTCAGGATGGCAAATACCGAGGCCAGGTCCAGCACATGCGGGTCCAGGTGCACGTCGCGGAAGGCCGGGGCGCCGGTCACCAGCTTCTTGTAGATGCGCGCCTCATCCTGGTAGGACAGCGAGTACGGCACCTTGATGATGACCATGCGGTCCAGCAGTGCCTCGTTTTCCTTTTCCTGCAGGAATTTGTGGAATTCGGCGAGGTTGGTGTGGGCGAGGATGGTCTCATCCAGATGTATCAGCGGGAAACGCGATACCTTGACGTTCTTCTCCTGGGTCATCGTCAGCAGCAGGTAGAGGAACTCGCGCTTGACCTTCAGGATCTCGATCATCTCCAGCATGCCGCGGCTGGCGGCATACACCGCGCCTGACCAGGACCAGGCGCGCGGATCGCCTTCGTCGCCGATCTGCGCAACCTTTGCCAAATCCACCGAGCCCACCAGGTCCGCGATGTCAGCGGTGGTCGGGTCGTGCGGCGCATAGGTGCCGACGCCGACGCGCGAAGCCTCGGATATGAAGATGCGTTCCACTGGGACACGCGCGAAATCGCCCTCGAACTCGCGTTCCACGTATTCACGGGCCCAGGGTGAGAGTTCACCTTGTATCTCGACCCCATAGCGCTCGCGGAATTCGGCGCGCAGGCTGGCCGGCACCAGGTTCAGCGGGTTCTCGCGCAGCGGCGAGCCCTTGATGCCGTACAGGGCACCCGCATCGGTGCGGCTGTACTCCTCCAGACCGCGCTTCATCAGGATCGCCAGGGTGGATTTGCCGCCGGACGGGGGGCCCAGCAGCAGCAGCAGACGCCGGCCGACATCCGAGCCGGCGGCCGCGGCCTTGAAATAGTCGACCACCCGGGACAGCGGTTCATCGATGCCGAACAGTTCGCGTCGGAACAGCGAGCGCGCCTTGAGGCTGTCGCCACCTTCTTCGTTGTCGTGACCGTGCCAGCGCAGCATGTCCCAGATGTACTGATGGCTGCTGCGGGCACTGGCCGCGGGGTTGGCCGCGACCACATCGGTGAGGAACTCGCCGAAAGTGCCTTCCCACTTCTGCGAGCGATGCAGTTTGCTGAATGAACTCAAGGACTCCAGGAAGTCCTTGCGCTTGATGGGATCCTCTCGCGTACTCATCAGCCTTCCCTCCGGCGCTGAGCGCTCGACCCAAACCCTTCGACCCTAACCTAAGTCCGTTGCCTGACAGTTAACGTGATCCGCCTCATGATCCTCGCAGCCCATACTCATAACTACGCAAATTCATGTAGGCGGTTGACCTTCACACGGCGTTACGGTTCCGTGCGTCGGAATTACGACTCCTGGGTACCGGTATGCAGCATTCGGGCCTGGCTCCTCGATCCGACGTGATCGAATACTCACCTGGCGGGGGAAAGTTCTGCATCGTCAGTGGGCGCCAAACCGTCGCTTCGCACCAAAGTGCACCAGCGCGGCGTCGCGCATGCGTTAGAATCGGTCCAAGCCCTTGAAACTTTTATCCCGATCGGCACTCTGAACTGCGATGCTCAATACCCCTCGCCACCGCCTCAAGCCCCTTGCGGGTTGCCTGGTTTTCGTCGGCCTGTGCGGTTGCAGCAACTTGCCGCAGGTGCATGAGACGCCCCCGCCGAACTACAGCATCGCCGGGGTGTGGGAACTGAATCCGGCCCTGAGCTCGGATGAGACCAAGATTCTTGCTTCGGTTCAGCCCAAGCCGAAAGGCGGCAGAAAGGGCGCAGCTGACAATGGCTCGGGCCCGGATGGCAAGCCTGCACCGGAGGTCATCAATGACCCCACCACCGATCTGCCGCCCATTGACCTGTCGAACAACGGTCGCGGCGCGCTGTTCGGCAATGGCGGGGCCGATGAGCGCAATACCTATCGGCCGCCCATGGACTTCCAGAACAATGCCTTGCTGGGCGGCCAGTGGCTGAAAATCCGCCAGACCGATACCGAGGTCAGCATCGTCAACGCCGCCACCTCGCGCAGCTACACCCCGGGCGAGCGCAGCGTGGTCTCGGTCCCCAGCGGGGTCGCCGACCAGGTCTCCGGCTGGTCAGGGCGGGACTACAACATCTACCTCAGGCCCCAGGTGGGCCCCTCGGTGCGGGAGACGTACACCCTGTCGGCGGACGGGCGGCAGCTGCTGGTCAAAATCGAGGTCGGCAGCGAAGGGCGCAACAATGCCATGAAGGTCACCCGGACCTATGACCGCAGCACCAAGGACCCGGACTCCTTCCGCCAGACCCTCCAGGTGACCCTGCCTCCGGCCGACTGAGCCACTGGTTCCGCCTTCATAGCCATTCATGGGCCGGCCCGTGCCACTCGCGACGCAGACTGTTCCCGGCCCCCTCAACCGCCTATCCTTGGGGGGTGAACTCGACCAGCCTCACTTTTCCGCCGGCCACCCTGGGGGCCCAGGGCGTCGACGCCGAGCCGGATGCCCGGGCCACCGGGCGCGCGGATGCCACGGATTACAAGCCTCTGAGCCGCACCGAACTGCTGCTCATCCTGGGGTTCTGGCTGCTGATCGGGATCCTGACGTCGGCCAATTATCTGATCGAGCCGCGGGCGCACGGGCCCTGGCAGCCGCTGGTGCCCTTTGCCGCGACCATGGTGACCTTCTCCAACTCCCTGATGTGGTGTGCGGTCACGCCGGCGATCATCTGGGTTGCCAGCCGCCTGCCGCTGGAGCGCACGCGCTGGCCGACGCGGCTGATGTTCGTGGTGATCGGCGTGCTGCTGGCCATCGTCATCGACCTGGCCACCAGCTATGTCCGTGAGCACCTGTTCTACTCGCCCACGCCCCTGACCCCCGACATGGCCGCCATGCAGCGACTGCGGCGGCTGTGGATCGTGAACGACTTCATCATCTTCGTGGCGGTGCTGGCCGCCGGCTTCGCCCGCAATTACTTCTGGCGCTACCAGGTGCGACGCGAAGAGGCCGTGCGCCTTCAGGCCCAGGCCGCGCAGCTTCAGGCGCAGCTGGCCGATGCGCGGCTGTCGGCGCTGCGCATGCAGCTCAATCCGCACTTCCTGTTCAACACCCTGCATGCGGTGTCGGCGCTGGTGGAGCGCGATCCGCGCGGCGTGCGGCGCATGATCGCGCGCCTGAGCGAGCTACTGCGCACTTCCCTGGATGAGGCCGATGAGCCCGAGGTGCCGCTGCAGCGCGAACTCACCTTCACCGAGCGCTACCTGGATGTGATCCAGATCCGATTCCAGGGCCACCTGCACGTGAACATGCATGCGGATGACAATGTGCGCGATGCGCTGGTACCCAATCTCATCCTTCAGCCGCTGGTGGAGAATGCCATCAAGCATGGCATCAGCAAGTTGAGCAGCGGCGGCCACATCGAGGTCTGCGCCACCCGCGAGGGCGAGCGCGTGATCATCACCGTGCGCGACAACGGCCCCGAGGTCAGTCTTGACCAGCAGCCCTCCCCGCACAGCCTCGGATTGCGCAACACCCGGGCGCGGCTGGCCGCGCTGTACGGTCCGGTGCAGAGCCTGACTCTCAAGCACGCCGCCGGCGGTGGCCTGATCGCCGAAGTCTCCCTGCCCTATCACACGCAGAATGATCTGCGCACCTCCGCAGTGGCCGCGCCCGCCTAGAGATTTTCGATGACGGCGCCAAACCTGCGCGTACTGATCGTCGATGACGAAGCGCTGGGACGTCAGCGGGTCGAGGACCTGCTGCGACACGAGCAGGGCGTGGAGATCGCCGGCTTCGCGGACAATGGCGATAGCGCCATCGAGGCCATCCGCGCGCTGACCCCGGATCTGGTGTTTCTCGATGTGCAGATGCCGCGGCGCACCGGGCTTGAAGTGGTTCGTGACATCGGACCCGAGCACATGCCGCCGACGATCTTCGTCACCGCCTATGATCGCTATGCGCTGGATGCCTTCGATGTCGCGGCGGTCGACTACCTGGTCAAGCCCTTTGATGACGAGCGCTTCGAGCAGGCCTTCCAGCGCGCCCGCAAGACCATCGGTCTGACCGAGCTCGGCAAGCTCTCGGAGCGGCTGCGCACCGTGCTCAATTTCGTCGCCACCACGCCCAGCGCGGCCGCCGCCGCGGCGCCGGCAGCCGCCGGGGCACCATTGGCCGCCAGCGGCACGCTGTCGGACTCCCCCGCCACCGGATACCTGGAGCGCATCGCCGTGGAAATGCGCGGCCAGGTGCGCGTGGTGCCGGTCGCCACCATCGAGTACATCGCGGCCAGCGGTCCGTATGCCGAGATCCATGTCGGGGAGCGCACCTACATCATCCGCGAGCGCATGCAGACCCTCGAGGAGCGCCTGGATCCGGCTGACTTCTTCCGCATCCACCGCTCGGTGATCGTGAAGCTCGAGCAGATCGAGACCCTGCTGCGCGAGGCGGGCGGCGACTATGCCGTACAGCTCAAATGCGGCGCGCGACTGTCGGTGAGCCGCAACCGGGTGGAGCCGCTGGAGAAATGGATGGGACTGGCCAAGGCCCGCTGAGGCCTTACAGACGGATCCTCTGCCACACCCCGAGCCGCCAGCGGCCGAACAGCACCGAACCCAGCAGCAGCACATAGACGATGACCGCCACCCAGCCGCCCGTGGCGCCGTAGCCCAGCTGCGGCAGATGCGGCAGGAAGCCCCCGCCAGGCGCGAAAATCAGCATATGGGCCAGGGGCACGAACACGAACCATGACAGCCCCAGCACCAACGCCCCGGGAACCAGGGTGTCTCCCGCGCCGCGCAGGCAGAAGCTGCTGCCGACGTTGAGCCCGTCGAAGAACTGATAGGCCGCGGCGAACCACAGCAATAGCGCCGCCTGGCTCAGCAGCGCCGGCGTCGCCGTATCGTGCGCGGACACCAGCAGCGGCAGCACCCAGGGCCCCGCCAGCGCCAGCATCACCCCTATGCCACCCATGAGGATCGCGGCCATCAGGATGACATGCGAGCCGATGCGCATCGCCCAGGCGCGATTGCCGGCGCCGATCGACTGGCCTACCAGGGTGGTTCCAGCCAGCGCCACACCGATGCCGGGCATGTAGGCGATGGCGGTCGTGGCCATCACCAGCTGTGTGGCCGCCCCTTCCACGGCGCCCAGACGCACCTGCATCAGCTGGAACAGCGATATGCCGATCAGGTCCGAAGCCCCGGTCAGCCCCATTGGCAAGCCCAGGCGGAACTGGGCCCACAGCAGTGCCGCGCGCGGGCGCCACATCTGATGGGAGCGGAAGGCGCGACGGTAGGGCGCCGACAGGAACACCGCCAGCACGCTCACCAGCCCCACGCCCTGCGCGCAGGTGGAGGCCCAGGCCGACCCCGCCACCCCCAGTCCCAGGTCAAAGATGAAGAGGCGGTTCAGCAGCACGTTCACGCAGGTGATGATCACCGTGACGATGACCGTGGTGCGCGGCCGGCCGATGCCGTTGAAGAACCCCAGCACGCCCCACACCGCCACCCCCAGCGGCGCACCCGCCACCCGCGGCACCCAGAAGCGCGTGGCGGTGTCCTCGATGTCGTGGCCGATGCCGAAGGGCGCCAGCAGGTAGTGGCTGGAGAAGGCCACGGCCAGGAACAGGGGCGCGACACACAGCACACCCCACAGCCCTGACCAGGTCGCCTGCGCGGCGCGCCGGTAACGGCCGGCGCCGTAGCACTGTGCCACCAGGGTCTGCACGGCCATGCCGGCCCCCGACAGCAGCAGCACCACGGCGATGACCAGCCAGTTCACCGCCCCCACCCCTGCCAGAGCAGTGGTTGAGATGTGCCCTATGAACCACAGGTCGGTGAGATTGAGCAGGGTCTGCACCGCGCTGTTGGCGACCAGGGGCAGAGCCAGTGCCAGTACCGCGCGCATATCGACGTGGGCAATGCCGGCACTGTCCACCCTTTGGCCGGGCAGAGCGCTCGGTGACAGCTGTGATGGAGTCGGGGTATTCATGGCCAGCCGCCAAGTATGATGATTGCGCACGAAACTTGCAGGCAGAATCGCTCATGACAATGAATGCACCTGGCTTGCCCCTGCGCACCGACTACTGTCCGGTGGACGCCGCCTCGTCTCAGGAAGCCACGCTCGACAAGGACGCGCTGCGGCACGACTTCTACACCAACCTTTTCTATGTGCAGGGCAAGATTCCGACGCTTGCCACGCGCCACGACTACTACCTGGCCCTCGCCGTCACGGTGCGCGACCAGATGCTGCATCGCTGGATCAGCACCGCGGAGGCCTACACCAAGCACGGCTCGCGCACCGTCGCCTATTTCTCAGCCGAGTTCCTGATGGGCCCGCACCTGGGCAACAACATCCTGAACCTGGGCCTGGAGCAGGTCGCGCGCGAGGTGCTCGCCGAACTGGGGCTGGACTACGATGACCTGCTGGAGTGCGAGGACGAACCGGGACTGGGCAACGGCGGCCTCGGCCGCCTGGCTGCCTGCTTCCTCGACTCCCTGGCCACCTTGCAGATTCCGACCATCGGCTATGGCATCCGCTACGAGTTCGGCATCTTCCAGCAGGAGATCATCGACGGCTGGCAGGTGGAGAAGACGGACAAGTGGCTGCGCTTCGGCAACGCCTGGGAGATCCCCCGCCCGGAATGGGCGGTCGAGGTGAAACTGGGGGGCTACACCGAGCGTTACAGCGACGAGCACGAACGGGTCCGTACCCGCTGGGTGCCGCAGCGCACGGTGGTGGGTGTTCCCTATGACACGCCCATTCTCGGCTACCACGTCAACACCGCCAACACACTGCGGCTGTGGCGCGCCGAGGCCACCGAGTCCTTCGACTTCTCCACCTTCAACCGCGGCGACTACTACGGCGCGGTCAACCAGAAGGTGTCCTCGGAAAACCTCACCAAGGTGCTGTATCCGAACGATGAAGCGGTGCAGGGCAAGGAGCTGCGCCTGGAGCAGCAGTTCTTCTTCGTCTGCTGCTCGCTGCAGGACATGCTGCGCATCCTCAAGACCCAGGGCATTCCGCGCGAGCGCATGCACGAGAAGTTCACCGCGCAGCTGAACGACACCCATCCGGCGATCGCGGTCGCCGAACTGATGCGGCTGCTGATCGATGAGAACACCATGGACTGGGACACGGCCTGGTCCATCACCCGCCGCACCTTTGCCTACACCAATCACACGCTGCTGCCCGAGGCGCTGGAGCGCTGGCCGCTGGCACTGTTCCGCCGCATCCTGCCGCGGCACATGGAAATCGTCTTCGAGATCAACGCGCGCTTCCTGGATGAGGTGCGCATCCGCTTCTTCGGTGACGAGCACCGCGTCACCAGCATGTCGCTGATCGATGAGAACGGCGAGCGCTTCGTGCGCATGGCGCACCTGGCCTGCGTCGGCAGCCACGCCATCAACGGCGTCGCCGCGCTGCATTCGGAGCTGCTCAAGACCGATGTGCTGCGCGATTTTTACGCCATGTGGCCGGAGAAATTCTCGAACAAGACCAACGGGGTCACGCCGCGGCGCTGGATCGCGCTGTCGAATCCCGGACTCACCCAGCTCGTCAGCGAAGTCATCGGCGATGACTGGGTGCGCGATCTTTCGATACTGCGCCAGCTGGAGCCTTTCGCCAAGGATGCCGCGTTCCTCGAACGCTGGCAGAAGATCAAGCACGCCAACAAGGCGACGCTCGCCAAGGCGATACGCAGCCGCACCGGGGTGTCGGTGGATCCGAACTCGCTGTTTGATGTGCAGGTCAAGCGCATCCACGAGTACAAGCGCCAGCACCTGAACATCCTGCACGTGATCGCGCTGTACCACCGGCTGCGCTCTGACTCGCAGTACGACATGCAGCCGCGCACCTTCATCTTCGGCGGCAAGGCCGCGCCCGGCTATTACATCGCCAAGCTCATCATCAAGCTCATCACCTCGGTGGGCGACATCATCAACAAGGATCCGGCCGTCAAGGGCCGCATCAAGGTGGTGTACTGGCCGAACTTCAACGTCAAGACCGGTCAGTACATCTATCCGGCGGCGGATCTGTCCGAACAGATCTCAACCGCCGGCAAGGAAGCCTCGGGCACCGGCAACATGAAGTTCTGCATGAACGGCGCGCTCACCATCGGCACCCAGGATGGCGCCAACATCGAGATCCGCAACGAGGTGGGCGCGGAGAATTTCTTCAGCTTCGGACTGTCGGCGCAGGAGGTCTACGAGCTGAAGGCGCAGGGCTACCATCCCGGCCATTACTATGACTCGAACGCCGAGCTGCACCAGGTCCTCGATCTGATCAAGGATGGCTTCTTCTCCCGCGGCGACACGCAGATCTTCAAGCCCCTGATCGACGGGCTTCTGGGCTGGGATCCTTACCTGGTGCTCGCCGACTTCCAGTCCTACGCCGACTGCCAGCGCGCCGTCAGTCAGGCCTATGGCAACGGCAGCCACTGGTCGGAGATGTCGGTGCTCAATGTGGCCCGTTCCGACGGTTTCTCCTCGGATCGCACCATCCGCGAATATGCGGATGAGACCTGGAAGGTGCCGCGCGTGCCGATCCGCCTGCTGTCCGAGAAGGACCTGAGCTTCAACCTGCAGATGCCGCTGGGCTGACCCCCCACCGGGCGGCTTGACGGCCCCGCAACCGCAGCATAGCGTTGCCTGCCCCGCAGCGTTCGGGGCTGGAGGAAGGCATGCGCGCTGCGGTTTATCACGGACGCCAGGACCTGCGACTGGAGGATGTCCCCGAACCGGTCACCAGGCCGGGACAGGTCAAGCTGCGGGTGCTTTACAACGGCATCTGCGGCAGCGACCTGCACGAATACTACGACGGCCCCATCACCACCCGGACCACCGAACCGCACCCGCTGACCGGCGTGGTCAATCCGGTGATCATGGGACATGAGCTGTGCGGTGACATCGTCGAGGTCGGCGCTGGGGTCGAGGATCTCACCGTCGGCGACCGGGTTGCCGTGGAGCCGGTGGAGACCTGCGGGCACTGCCTGTTCTGTGAAAGCGGGCAGTACAACCACTGCGGCCTGCTGGCCTTCCATGGCTATAACCGCGACAGCGGCGGTCTTGCCCAGTACTCGGTGGTCAAGCGCTCGATGGCGCACAAACTCCCCGCCGGCATGAGCGGCATGCAGGGCGCGCTGGTGGAGCCCATGGCCATTGCCTGGCGCACCGCCGAGCGCTGCCAGCTGCAGTCCGGCCAGACCGCCGTCATCCATGGCGGGGGCCCCATCGGCATCGGCGTCTATTTCACGCTGCGCCGGCGCGGGGTGAATGTGATCGTGTCGGATCCCTCCCCGGCACGGCGCGCGGTGCTGCGCGGGCTGGGCGTCAAACAGATACTCGACCCGCGCGAGTGCGACGTGGTCGCGGCGGTCAAGGATATGACGGGCGGGCGCGGCGCTCATGCCTCGGTGGACGCCGCCGGCGTTCCGGTCGCCTTCGATGCCGCGTTTCGCGGCACCCGGGTGGACGGCAATGTGGTGGTGGTGGCCATCCACACCCGGCCGCTGAGCCTTGGCGCCATGGAGCTCCTGATGTCCGAGGCGCGCGTCACCGGCGTGGCGCTCTCCTGCAATGCCTTCCCCGCGGTCATCGCCGAGATGGCCTCCGGCGCCTATCCGCAGCAGGGCTGGGTGGAGACCATTCCCTTCGATGGCCTCATCGACCAGGGGTTCGAACGCCTGCACCGGCAGGAAGGCACCAAGATACTCGTGGACGTGGCGAAATCATGTCCGTGACATTCGGCAAAAACCCCATGTTCGGCGGTTTTGGCGCGCCGTTTCGCGGCGAGGTCGATATCCACGACTGCGAGGTCGATGGCGAGATTCCGGCCAGCATCCGCGGCGCCTTCTATCGCGTCGGGCCTGACTTCCAGTATCCGCCCAAGTTCCCCGAGAACATTCCCTTCGATGGCGAAGGCAGTGTCGCCATGTTCCGCTTCGCCGACGGCCATGTGGACTTGAAGACCCGCTACGTGCGCACGCAGCGCTTCAAGGCCCAGGAGCGCGCCCGCCGGGCGCTGTTCGGCATGTACCGCAACCCCTACACCGATGATCCGGCGGTGCGTGGCCTCAGCCGCGGCACCGCCAACACGCATGTGGTGTCCCACGCGGGCAAGCTGCTCGCGCTCAAGGAGGACAGTCCGCCGGTGATCATGGATCCGGTGTCGCTGGCGACGCTGGATGACTACCACACCTTCGGCGGCAAGCTCACCAGCAAGACCTTCACCGCGCATCCCAAGTTCGATCCGCACAGCGGTGAGATGATCGCCTACGGCTACGAGGCGCGCGGCGAGGCCACGGATGATGTGGCGGTGTATGCGATGGATCGCAGCGGGCACATTACCTGGGAAGCCTGGATCAAGGTGCCGTACGTGGGCATGCTGCACGACTTCGCCGTCACCCAGACGCATATCGCCTTTCTGGTGATTCCCATGGCCACCGATGTGGCGCAGATGAAGCGCGGCGGGGTGCACTTTGCCTGGAACCCGAACCTGCCGACCTGGCTGGGGGTCATGCGTCGGGGCGGGGATGGCAAGGACCTGCGCTGGTTCAAGGGACCCGAGCGCTGTGCCACCCATGTCATGGGGGCATTCTCGGATGGCGAGCGCATCTATATCGACATGGACATGGGGCTTTCGAACCAGTTTCCGTTCTTCCCCAACACCGCCGGCGCGCCCTGGGATCGCAAGGCCGCCGAGGGCCATGTGACGCGGCTGTCGGTGGACCTGTCGAAGCACAACGTCGACTCCTACGACATGGAGATCCTGTTTCCGCGCGAGATCGGCATCCTGCCGCGCCAGGACGACCGCTTTCATACCCTGCCCTATCGCTACGGCTTCATGCCCACCATCGATGTCAGCAAGCCGGTGGATGAGCGGCTGGCGAATGCGCCGACCCGTCCGGTGAACTGCTATACGAAATTCGATCTGCAGACCCGGCGCACCTCGACCTTCTACGTGGGCAATGCCAGCAGCCTCCAGGAGTGCTGTTTCGTGCCGCGTTCAGCGCACGCGCCCGAGGGCGACGGGTACCTGGTGGGCATCGCCAATGTGCTGCTCGAGGGCCGCTCCAACCTGGTGGTGGTGGACACGCAGCACATGGAGGACGGGGCGCTCGCCACCGTGAAGCTGCCTTTCAGGCTCAACCAGGGCATCCACGGCTGGTGGCTGGCCGATAATCCATAATTCAAATGTGAGGGGGATGAATCAATGACACCGAAGGCGGCCTATGAGATCCGGATGATCGGCATTCTGACGCTGATGTTCGGCTTCGTGTTCTTCGATCGCAATGCGATGGGCAACCTCGCGCCCTTCATCACCACCTCGCTGCATCTGACCAATGGCCAGATCGGCGCGCTGTCCTCGGGACTTTCGATCTGCTGGGCCATTTCCGGCTTCCTCATCGGCACGCTCTCGGATGCTCTGGGGCGTCGCAAGTCGATACTGATCATCACGGTGGTGATCTTCTCGGTGTGCTCGGTCATCTCCGGGCTCGCGCCCTCCTTCGGCGTGCTGCTCGCCTCGCGCATGCTCATGGGCCTGGCCGAAGGCCCCATCCTGCCCATCGCCCAGTCGCTGGTGGTGCTGGAGTCCTCCGAGTCGCGCCGCGGCTTCAACATGGGGGTGATGCAGAACCTCGGCAGCAACCTCATCGGATCCTTCGCCGGCCCCGTGATCCTCACGGCGCTGGCCGAGTACTTCAACTGGCGCGGCGCCTTCTTCGTGGCGGCGGTTCCGGGCCTGATCTGCGCGGCCCTGGTGTGGCTGTATGTGCGCGAGCCGGCGCGGGATGCGACAGTGGCCGACGTGCAGCCGGCGGCGCATGGCGCGGTGGCGCGACCCACCAGTGCCGCCCAGACGCTGGCCCAGGCGATGGGTTACCGCAATATGTGGATCTGCATCCTGCTCAGCATCGTCATGGTGCCATGGATGATCCTCGGCTGGACCTTCCTGCCCACCATCTACGGCACCCTGCGGCACCTTTCGCATCGCGAGACCTCGCTGCTGGTCGGCGTGCTGGGCATTTCGGCCGCGGTGTTCGCCTTCATCGTGCCGGGACTGTCGGACAAGTTCGGCCGCAAGCCCGTCATGATCGTGTTCACCTTCATCGGCATCTTCTATCCCATTGCGGCGCTGTACTACCAGGGTTCCTCGTGGGTGCTGGCGGCGCTGGTATTCGTGGGCTGGTCCGCCAGCGGCACTTTTCCGCTGTTCATGGCCACCATCCCCTCGGAAACCATTCCTTCGCGCTACGTGGCCACGACGCTGGGTCTGGTGATGGGACTGGGCGAGCTCATCGGCGGCGGGCTGGTGCCATGGCTGTCCGGTCGGGTCGCTGATCACTACAACAACCTGGCGGTCACCATGTGGATCGCCTCGGGACTGGGGGTGATTGCCACGGTGCTGACGCTGTTCCTGGTGGAGACTGCTCCGGTGAAAGTGGCGGCGCGGCGCGCGGTGCGCGCGGCCGCGGGCAGTACCGTCACGGCATGAGTGATGGAGCGCCCCGACGGACCTGATCTGCTTGACCAGGCCTTTACCCGCGCGGCCGGCGCCGCGCTGGTTCCCGGCAACAGCGTGCGGCTGCTGCGCGATGGCGCGCAGAACTATCCGCAGTGGCTGCAGGCCATTGCCGGCGCGCGGCGGCACATCTGCTTCGAGAATTTCATTTTCTACGAGGATGAGGTCGGCGCGGAGTTCTCGTCCGCCCTGATCGAGCGGGCGCGCGCCGGGGTCGAGGTGCGCGTGGTCTACGACTGGCTCGGCTGCCTGGGCAAGTCCTCCCGGCATTTCTGGCGGACACTGCTTGGCGCCGGGGTGCTGGTGCGCTGTTTCAATTCCCCGCACGCCGCCCATCCCATCCTGTGGCTGCAGCGCGATCATCGCAAGCTGCTCACCGTGGACGGTGAGATCGGTTTCGTCACCGGGCTGTGCGTGGGCAAGGCCTGGCGCGGCTTTCCCGAGCGCAACATCGCCCCCTGGCGCGACACCGGCGTGGAGGTGCGTGGGCCGGCGCTGGTTGAGATGGAAAACGCGTTTGCGGAAAGCTGGGATGCCAGCGTGCCGCTGACCGGTCGCAGCGCAGCGCTTGCGCCCCTGGCCTTGCAGCCCTTCGTGCCGGCGCCATCGCCGGCCGCGGCGGGCACCGTGGCCCTGCGGGTGGTGGCCACCACCCCCGGCATGCTGGCGGTGCTGCGCCTGGATCAGCTCATCGCGGCCGCGGCGCGCCGCACGCTGTGGATCACGGATGCTTATTTTGCCGGAATTCCGCCCTACATCCAGGCACTGCGCGCCGCCGCCCTGGATGGCGTGGATGTGCGGCTGCTGGTGCCGGGTGCCTCCGACATCTCGATCCTGCGACCGCTGTCCCAGGCCGGTTACCGGCCCTTGCTGGAGGCCGGTGTGCGGGTGTTTGAATGGAAGGGCTCGATGCTTCATGCCAAGACCGCAGTCGCCGACGGGCGCTGGGCCCGCGTCGGCTCCAGCAACCTCAACATCGCCAGCTGGGTCGGCAACTATGAGCTCGACGCGCTGATCGAGAATGAGGACTTCGCCGCTCAGATGGAACGCATGTTCGAGTCGGACCTCGCCCAATCCACCGAGATCGTTCTGCGCCGCAACCGGCGCCGTCTGGGGGCGGCGGTGGCGAGCGGCCTGCGCGGGGCCGGGCTGCGGCGCCGTCGCGAGGATCGCGTGCCGCACGAGTTGGCCGAAAAACGCAGCGGCGGTCGCGGCCGCGCCGCAGCCGGGGCGCTGCGTATCGGCCGCACCGTGGGGGCGGCGCTGACCGAGCAGCGCGTGCTGGCCACCACCGAGGCGAAGATCGTGGCGGTGGTCGCCGTGATCGCGCTGCTGCTGGCCATCTGCGTCGTCATATGGCCCTGGGTTGCCGCGGCGCCGGTGGCGCTGTTTCTGGTGTGGGCTTCGCTGGTCCTGGTCACGCGTGCCGTGTCGCTGCGTCGTGAGCGACAACGTCGTGGCCTGCCGGCGGCACGGCTCGAGCGCCGGCCCGGGGAGCCGGCGGAGTGACTCAGCCGGCGCTGTAGTGGGTGTCCAGATCCTGGCGCAGATTGCGCGAGGCCAGGACGTAGTGCAGCGCCGACCATACGCACAGCAGCGCCATGACGATCAGGGCCTGGCGAATTCCCGTGGCCGAGGCCATGCGGCAGGAGTCGGCCAGTGCCTGCGTGGAACCGTGCGGCGCGATACCGCCGGGACAGCTGGCCAGAAAGGGCGCAAAGGCGTGGCTGGCGAACAGATCGCTGATGCGGCCGACGATGGTGGGGCCAAGGCCGATGCCCACCAGACCCAGCACCAGTCCGGACATCACGAAGGCCGAGGAGGCGCGCATGTTCGCGCCGACCATGTTCTGCGCGATCGCCAGGGTCGGTGAGTAGTAGACGAACATCGACACATGGGCGCAGATCAGGATGATCACCGTCGTGGCGAGACTGCCGCGCGTGAACCCGAGAATGAACAGCGGCGTGGCCAGCACCAGTCCCAGGGCCGGCGCCCACACCGACCAGCGCCTGTCGAAGCGGCTGGCCCAGTCGACCCCGAATCCGCCCAGCAGCAGTCCCGAGGCCATGGAGACCCCGGCGATCAGTCCCAGCAGGCGACCCACTTCGGCGGGTCCCAGCAGGAAATTGCGCGCCAGGAAGGGATTGAGGAACTGGCCGATCGCATTCATCGAGATGCCGGCGAGCGCGCCGGCGATCATCGTCTGGCGCATCGCCGGCTTGGCGAAGAGGAAGCGCGCGACCGCGAAGGCGGAGGGCGGCGGGCCGCGCGTTGCCTGTCCGGGATCGAAGGCGCCGCGCACCGGCTCGCGCAGTGTCAGCAGCACCAGCAGCGAGGCCGCCACTCCGGCCAGGCCGATGCAGGTGAAGGTGGTACGCCAGCCATAGTTCTGGGCCAGGTAACCGCCGACCACCGAGCCTGCCACCACACCCAACGGTGCGCCCAGCCAGATGATGGCCATGGCCGAGGCGCGTCGTGACATCGGATAGTGATCGCCGATCAGCGAGCCCACGGGCGGCGCGAAGCCGCCATCACCGATGCCCACGCCGATGCGGAACAGCACCAGACGGCCGAAGCTGTGGGCGGTGCTGCACAGTGTGGCCATCACGCCGAACAGGCCCACGCAGGCGGCGATCAGACGGGTGCGGCTGCGATGCTCGGCCAGGCGCGCCAGCGGCAGTCCCATCAGGGTATAGAAGATCGCGAACGGCAGGCCCTGCAACAGACCCATTTGCGAGTCCGAGAATTTCAGGTCGATCTTCAGCGCCTGCGAGGAGGCCGCCAGGCCCTGGCGGTCCGCCAGGTTCAGGGCACTGATCAGCACCAGCATGAACAGCAGCCACGCCCGGTAACCCCGCGAGAACAGCGGCGGGGAGGACTCATCCGGTGCGGCTGGCGTCATGAGCGTTCCTTGGGCGGCTTTTGTGCGGTACGTCACATTTCCGGGCGCGCCAGTGTAATCCCAACTGTGCGGCGGTGCGCGGTGCGGGCCTGATGATCTCGATACTGTGGCCGAATCGGGAGGGACCATGCCGGCTACCAACATCACGCAGAACATCAACGCCGTTGCCGCTGCAACCCCAGACGGGGAATCGGTGGCCCTGGTGGCCCGCCAGCCGATCTACGGCAAGGCCATGACGGTTCAGGCGTACGAGCTTCAGTACGCGGACTCCGGCTACACCCCCGGAGCCCCCCGGGAAGATGCGCTGCGGATACTGGCCGATGCGGCCCTGGATATCGGCTTGGATCGCCTGGCCGGCACCCTGCCGATCTACATCCACTACCCGCGTGAGCTGCTGATGGCGGAGGAGCCGCTGTCACTGCACCCGGATCGGGTGATCATTGAAATCCCCGGCGGCGTTGCGGCCGATGCACGGGTGCTGCGTGGAATCCGCTCACTGCGGCAGCGCGGTCACCACATCGCCCTGGATGACTTCGCACCGCATGTCACCTACCCGGCGGTGATGGAGCTGGTCGACATCGTCAAGGTGCCACTGCCCGCCTATGAACCGGCGCAGCTGGAACGCCTGGCTCCGGATCTCATCCGCCGCGGCCTGAGGCTGATCGCCAAGAGCGTCGCCACCATCGAGCAGTTCGAGCACGCCAGCCAGCTCGGTTTTGATGGCTTCCAGGGCGATTTCCTGACTCGCCCGCAGCAGTTCCACTCGCAGCGCGCGCCACGCAATGGCTACGCGACGCTGCGCCTGGTGGCCACGGTGCAGAACCCCGACTGCACCATGCGCGAAGTCGAGCAGCTCATTGCGCAGGATCTGTCGATGTCATACCGGGTCCTGCGCTGCATCAACTCCAGCTTCTACAATCTATCGCAGAAGGTGGATTCGATCCGCCAGGCGCTGGTGCTGCTGGGCATGGATAACCTGCGGCAGCTGTGCTGTCTCGCCGCCCTGCAGCAGCTTGAAAACCGTCCGCCCAGCCTGTTCGTGACGGCCATGGCCCGCGCGCATATGTGCGAACAGCTGGCGCGGCTCGCCGGCCAGTCACCCACCGCGCCCTACTTCATCACCGGCCTGTTCTCGATGCTCGATGTTCTGATGGGCATGCCCATGGCCAAGATCGTGGACGAACTGCCGCTGGCCGCGGCGGTCGAGAATGCCCTGGTGACCGGCGAAGGCGATACCGGAGCGGCCCTGGCCTGCGCCAAGGCCTATGAGTCGGCCACCTGGATCCACGCGCGCTATCGTGACATCGCTCCCCACCTGATCCGCGCCGCGTACCTGGATGCGGTGTATGGCGCCGAACAGGCGCTGCTGCAGATGCAGACGCCCGGCGTTGGCGTCACTGCGCCGGCGGTGCGACCCGGACGGCGGTAGTACGAATCGATCTAGTAGGGGTCGATCCGGCCGGTCGAGAAATTGACGATCTTGCCGTCCGTCGCGGGCGACATGGCGTCGATGGCCTTGATGAGTTTGGCCACTTCCGGCTCGACCGCATCCGCTCCCTGCATCGCCTTCTTGTCATCCTTGGTGGCGATGAACACCGGCTGGAACAGTCCCACCAGCACGCCCTTTGGCTTCAGGGCCACCGTCAGCAGCGTCATGTACTTGTTCAGCGCCGCCTTGCTGGCGCCGTAGTTCATGCCCATGGCGCCGGCCATGGGCGCGCCGAAGGATCCTGCCATGGAGGTCACGGTGGCGATGCGCTTGGTCTTGGAAGCCAGGACATTGGGCGCGAAGGCCTGCACCACGCGCATCGGTCCCAGGGTGTTCACGTCGAAGTCATGGCGCGCGGCATCGAAATCGATCTTGTCATAAGGCTTCATCACCTGGGCCATGTCGGCGGCGAAGGTCGGCTCCACGGCGGCGGCATTGTTCAGCAACACGTCGATGGGCTGATGGCGGTATTTGGCGGCCAGCGCCCTGATCATCGCCGAGTCGGTGACATCCAGCTGCTCGATGACCAGGTTGGGATGTTTGGCGGCAATGGCCTGCAGGGCCGCAAGGCCCGGATCCCCCGCCGGCCTTCTGGCGGTGGCGATGACGTTCCAACCCCGGTCGGCGTACTGGCGGGCCAGCTCCAGGCCCAGGCCATGGTTTGAGCCGGTGATGAGGACCGTGGAGGCGTCCTTGTTGAAGGCCGCCAGGGCGGCTCCCGGCAGCAGCAGGCTCAGCAGCAGCAGTGCAGCGATTCGCTTGAAATTAACCATGGGCCGCGATTCTACACTTGTTTTTACAGCGAATCCGGTGCTAGGGTTAGCGGGCATGAACGTCAGGCTGCTTGCTCTGCTCCTCCTTCTGCGCCGCTAGGCGCACATACACTCGCGCCAGTCGTCGGCGCCATCAAGACGACAACCCATGCACCCCCCCGGAATCAGCCACCGGTGACATCCCATGTTGAAGACTCCGTCGCAAAAATATGCTCCCTTTCCCCCGATCGGCCTGACCGACCGGACCTGGCCCAATCGCCTCATCGAGCGCGCTCCCAGCTGGTGCAGCGTCGACCTGCGCGATGGCAACCAGGCGCTGATCGAACCCATGAATCCGGCGCGCAAGCACCGCATGTTCGAGCAGCTGGTGAAGATCGGCTTCAAGGAAATCGAAGTCGGGTTTCCCGCCGCCTCGCAGACTGACTTTGACTTCGTGCGCGAGCTCATCGATGGCGATCTGATCCCCGATGATGTGACCATCCAGGTGCTCACCCAGGCGCGCCCCGAGATCATCGCGCGAACCTACCAGGCGCTGGATGGTGCCCGGCGCGTGATCGTGCATGTGTACAACTCCACTTCCACCACCCAGCGGCGCGTGGTCTTCAAGCTGGATCGCGCAGGGGTCAGGGACATCGCCGTGCGCGGCGCTGAATGCGTGCGCCGCGAAGCGGAGCGGCGCCGCGGCACCGAATGGAGTTTCGAGTACAGCCCCGAGAGTTTCACGGCCACCGAACTGGACTATGCGGTGGAGGTCTGCGATGCCGTGACGCAGGTGTGGGAACCCACGCCGCAGAACAAGGTCATCCTGAACCTGCCGGCCACGGTGGAGATGGCCACACCCAATGTGTACGCCGACCAGATCGAATGGTTCTGCCGGCAGGTCGCGCACCGCGACAGCGTGGTCATCAGCGTGCATCCGCACAACGATCGTGGCACCGGGGTCGCGGCCGCGGAGCTTGCCGTGATGGCCGGCGCGGATCGGGTCGAGGGCACGCTGTTCGGCAATGGCGAGCGCACCGGCAATGTCGACATCGTGACGCTGGCGCTGAACCTGTATTCCCAGGGCGTGGCGCCGGGACTTGATTTCTCCAACATCAATGAAGTGGCACGCTGCGCCGAGGCCTGCAACCAGCTGCCCATCCATCCGCGTCACCCCTACGTGGGCGATCTGGTGTTCACCGCGTTTTCAGGCTCGCACCAGGATGCGATCAAGAAGGGCTTCGCGGCACTTCAGCCAGGGGCCACCTGGGATGTTCCCTACCTGCCCATCGATCCGCAGGACCTGGGTCGTACCTATGACTCGATCGTGCGCATCAACAGCCAGTCAGGCAAGGGCGGTGTCGCCTATCTTCTGGAGCGCGACCATCAGTACCTGCTGCCGCGGCGTCTGCAGATCGAATTCAGCCAGGTGGTGCAGGCCGCGGTGGATGCCTCGGGCAAGGAGCTCACCAGCGATGAGCTGGCGGCGCTGTTCAGCGCCGAATACCTGAGCACCACCGGGCCCTTCGTGTACCGCTCGCACCAGCTGGCGGCGACGGCGGATGGCGCCGATCGCGAACGCATCACCCTGCACGTGGATCGGGACGGTTCGCCCGTCACCCTCACCGGTTCGGGCTCTGGGCCCATCGATGCGCTGGTGGCAGCGCTGGGTCTGCCCATGGACGTGCTGTCGTACTCGGAGCATTCGCGCTCGGCGGGCAGCGGCGCGCAGGCGGTGGCCTATGTGGAGATCACGACCCACTCGCGCGTGACCCTGTTTGGCGTCGGCATCCACAACAACATCATCACGGCCTCGCTGCTGGCGGTGGTGTCGGCGGTGAACCGCGCCATGGCCCGGGGTGCACTCAGCGTCGCGGCCTAGTTCAGTAGCGCACCAGCAGCTCCTCGATGTCGGCACGCGCGGCCTGCAGCGCCTCGCGCAGCGGGATGTGGGCGCGCGCTTCGCCGCCATTGACGATGGCGGCGAAGGCGATCCAGCCGCCGTTGCGCTTGCGCAGGTAGCCCGCGATACCCAGCACCGAATGCGGCGTGTCCATGCTGCCGGTCTTGAGCGCCACCCGGTCAAGCCACGCTTCACTGCCCTCGCGCAGGAAGCCGAAGGAGGCATCGCGGGGCACCACCAGGCCTCCGTAATAGGTGGGAAAGCGCCGCGTGTCCCGATAGGCGTGGGCCAGAACCCCCACCAGGTCATGGGCCGACAGCAGGTTCTCGGGGGTGAGCCCGCTGCCACTGTGCAGGAGGGGCCCCGGGCTCGCGGCCGGTTCCAGGGTCGCCAGGAAGTCCGACAGCACGCCGGCCGCGCCGACCAGTCCGCTCGGCGCGGCGCCGCCGGCGTCGGCGGCCAGGTCGAGGGTGAGCACATCGGCGATGTAGTTGTTTGAATAACGCAGCATGCGGCCCAGCTGCTCGCCCAGCGCCAGCCCCTCAACCTGCGCCAGCAGCTGCATGGTGGCCGGGGGCGCTGCGCCGGTTTCGACCCCGCCCGTCACCTGCACGCCCAGTTCGCGCAACATCTCGCGCAGCAGCAGTCCGCAGTCGCGCACCGGATCGGACATGGAGCGGTACAGCTGCTGTGCCGGACCTTGCGCAATGTCACCGCCGGCGTGCAGGTGATCGCCGCTGGCATCGGTCACCCGCTCCACCCAGAAGCTCTGATGGGCGGTGGGACCAACCGTGCGCACGGTGCCCTCCACGTTGATGGGCAGCTGATTCACGGCGCAGCCCTGCACCTTGGCTGCGGCACCTGCGGCGCCCGGACGCACCTGTACGCACCAGTTGCCGAAATCCACGCCGATGGCGCCCAGCGGCGCGTTGTAGGAGCGGTCGCTGTGCTGCAGGGCGTCGCACCGGTCCTGGGTCTCGCAGCCCACGGCAGGGAAAGGGGCCGGGATCGCGAGCAGCCGCCCCTTCACCCGCGTCACGCCCGCGCCGCGCAGCTGTGCCGCCAGATTCCAGAAAGCCTGGTCATCCAGCGACGGATCGCCCGCCCCCAGCAGCACCAGGTCACCGCGCAGTTCGCCATCGATGATGGGGCCGCTGCTCAGCAGGCGGGTATGAAACAGCTTATCGGGCGGCCATCGGTTCAGAGCCGCGGCCGCGGTCACCAGTTTGGTGAGCGATGCGGGTGTCAGATGCGTGTCCGGGTGCAGCTCATCGATGGCGCGCATGTCGTCGAGGTCGATGGCCGCCGCGCTGACCTGCGCGCCGGTGCGCTCCAGCTGCGTCAGCGCCGGCCACTGCGGATGCCCGGGGGCTGCGGCCGGGGCCGCGAGCAGGTTCGCTGGTGCCGACCATGCGAGCACCAGACCTGCGAGCGCTGCCAACACTTTGCCGGAGTTCCCCGCCACCACCCTCTCCCCACGCCTGTCGCCCAATCTACCCGATGCGGCAAGCTTTTGCCGTCGTGCGGCGAGTCGTTGCCACCTCACCGGCGGTTGCGCGACTCGGCAACAGTTGCTGACACTTGAGTTGGAAAGTACCGGATTTTCCTGCGCGAAATGCCAAGCATTGCTCAATATCAAACTAAAGTTAGGACTAAGTTGCCAAGCACATTCGCGGCGTCGGAGCCACAGCATGAACATCAGCCATATTGCCAGCACCCTCTATCAGCAATATCCCGTAAGCCTCATTGGCAACGCGTCCCAGACTGCCGGCAGCAGCGCCGCGAGCTCATTGCCGGGCGCCCCACAGGGCGCAACGCAGACGCCGCCGGTGGGTGGCTTGTTTGACGCCCTGATGCAGGCCCTGACGCAATCCGGCGCCCTGACCACCACCACCGCCGCCACTTCCGCCGCCGGCACCGCCGCCACGACCACGGATGCCACCGCGACCTCCTCCGTCGCAGCCGGCTCGAGCAGCGCATCGAGCACCAGCACCACCTCCGCATCCAGCGCGCAAACTCCGCAGCAGGCCATGCAGGCCTTCATCCACAACCTGGTCACGGCGCTTCAGGCCCAGGGCAGTGGCGGCAGCGTCGCGGCCACCGCCGGCACCGGCGCCGCGGCCGCCACGAGCACCGCGGGCACCCCCGCGGCGACCACCGCCACGGCAACCAGCAGCACCGATCCGAGCACCGACACTTCGGGCATCGGACGGGCCCACGGTCATCACGGACATGGTCATGGCGGGCACATGGGTGCAGCGCTTCAGGATCTGATCGATGAAGTCGACGGCGAGTCGAGCACGGCGGCCGCGACTACGGCCAGCACGGCCGCCGCTGGCGCCACCGGCACCACGGCCACGACCAGCACCACGGCTGCGACGGGCACTGCGGGCAGCTCCGCGATCGCCTCCCTGCAGCAAAGCTTCGCGAACCTGGTGAGCACCATGGGCGGCAGCAGCAGCGCGTCGCTGTCGAGCTTTCTGACCAACTTTGCGAACGATCTGTCGGGCATGAGCCTGGTGGGCAACCTGGTCAACACGCAGGCCTGATCGACCCAAGTTGCGGTTTGCTACAGTACGCGCATGCGCGTACTGCTGGTTGAAGATGACCGGATGATTGCCGAGGCCGTGCGCACGGCACTGGAGCAGGACGGTCATGTCACCGATTGGATGAGCGACGGCGCCGCGGCGCTGGCGGCCCTGGGCCATTCGCAGTTCGACATCGTGCTGCTGGACCTGGGCCTGCCGCGCAAGGATGGCCTCACCGTGCTGCGGCAGATGCGCGAACGCGGCGATGCCACCGTCGTCATCATCATCACCGCGCGCGATGATGTGCGCAGCCGCGTGGCAGGGCTGGACGGCGGCGCCGATGACTATCTGGTCAAACCCTTCGACCTGGATGAACTCGCGGCACGCATGCGCGCGGCGCTGCGCCGCAGTGCCGGGCGCGGCGATCCGGTCATCGCGCACGCGGATATCCGCCTCAATCCGGTGACGCATGAGGTGCAGAAGGCCGGCGCGAAGGTTGCGCTCTCCGCCAAGGAGTTCGCGGTGCTCGAAGCCCTGCTGCTGCGACCCGGCGCAGTGCTGTCGCGAGCACAGCTCGAGGATCGTCTCTACGGCTTCGGCGATGCCGCCGAAAGCAATGCGGTGGAGGTGTATGTGCACGCCCTGCGTCGCAAGCTCGGCAGCGATGCCATCAAGACCCAGCGTGGCGCCGGGTATTTCGTGCCGCGATGATGCGCTCCCTACGCGCGCGATTGCTGCTGGGCCTGCTGCTGCTGGTGGCGGTCATGACACTCATGGTCGGCTCCATCACCTATCGCCGGGTGCTCGGTGAGACCTCCGCGCTCTTCGACTACCAGCTGCGCCAGATGGCGCTGTCGCTCGGGGACCAGGCCTCGGTGCTGTCTGGCTATCCGCTGCCGCCCCAGGCCGAGAATTCGGACTTCGTCATCCAGATCTGGGACATCTTCGGCACGCGCCTGTTCTCGCCGCAATTGCCCTTTGTCAGCAATGCGGTGCTGGGCTATTCGGATCTGACGTTTCAGAACCAGCGCTGGCGTGTCTACGTGCTGGCCAACCGTACCAGCGTCATCCAGGTAGCGCAGCTTTGGAGCGTTCGCGAAAAACTGGCGCGCGAGGCCGCCGTGCGCATCGTGGTGCCACTGCTGCTGTTGCTGGCCCTGATGGCCGTGGCGGCCGCCTGGATCGTCGCCCGCGCCATGCGTCCGCTCAAGGACATCACGACCCAGCTGGAGCTTCGCGACATCCACAGCCTCGCGCCGCTGGCCGCGCCCGACCTGCCGGCCGAAGTCTCGCCGCTGGTCGAGGAACTCAACCGTTTGCTTGATCGCCTGGCGGATGCCTTTGCCAGTCAAAGAGCCTTCGTCGCCGATGCCGCGCACGAGCTGCGTTCGCCGCTGACGGCTTTGTCGCTGCAGCTGCAACTGCTGGAGCGTGCGCGTGATGAACCCGAGCGCGAGCTTGCGACTTCGCGGCTGCGCGATGCCATCGAGCGCGCCACGCACCTGGTCGGTCAGCTCCTGACCCTGGCGCGCAACGAGCCCGAGGGCATGGCGGAGGCCATGAGTGCCGTGGCCCTTGGGGCGCTCGCGGGCAATGCGGTCGGGGATGTCCAACCCCTGGCGCAGCAGCGCCATATCCAGATCCGGCTGGACGTGCCGGCTGAAATCAGCGTCCAGGGGGATGCCGAGGCGCTGCGTATCCTGGTCCGCAACCTCCTGGACAATGCCGTGCGCTACTCGCCGGAAGGCTCCGTGGTCCAGGTTCGGGTGTCCTCGGCCCATGGACGCCCCGTTCTGGAGGTCAGTGACCAGGGACCCGGCATCGCCCCGGTGGATCGCCCCCGGGCCTTCGCGCGCTTCTACCGGGCTCCTGGCGTCAGCGCCGGCGGTACTGGCTTAGGTCTAGCCATAGTCAAGGCCATTGCCCAGCGCCACACGGCCGAGGTGAGCCTTGATGAGGTCAAACCCCAGGGCCTGCGCGTCGAGGTGGTCTTCCCGCTGCCTTAAGGTCCGCTTAAGGCGGCCCGCGCATGCTTCGGCTCATCCGCGCTGCTGCGCAAGGAGAGCTACCGTGAACCCCAAGAACCCCGCATTGATCGTGTCGGTGGGTGCTGCCGTGGCAGTCGCCGCCATCGTAGGTCTGTCAGCGGCCGGCGCCGCCGGCACCGCCGCTTTTGCCCCGGTCGCCATCGCCGCCCCGACCAAGGCTGAACCCATTCCCTTCATCGGCGCCCCCAACTATCGCGCCATCGTGGCTGCCAATCGGGCCGCCGTGGTCGGCATCACGTCCGAGTCCAAGGGGCAGCCTGCGGCGGATGACAACGAGCAGGATGACCAGGACCAGGGCGGTAATGAGCAGCCCCGCGGTCGCGGCAATCCCTTCGGCGACATTCCGTTCTTCCGCTTCTTCCCCGGACCCAATCCGCAGCTTCCCGAGCAGGGACCGCAGCGCTCACTGGGTTCCGGCTTCATCGTCAGCCCCAATGGTGTGATCCTCACCAATGCGCATGTGGTGGACGGTGCCAGCACGGTGACCGTCACGCTGGCTGATCATCGTGAGTACCAGGCGAAGGTGCTGGGCAAGGACAAGGCGACCGATGTGGCCGTCATCAAGATCGACGCCAAGGACCTGCCCACGGTGCACATGACCTCCTCCTCGACCGTGCAGGTCGGTGACTATGTGCTCGCGATCGGTGCGCCCTATGGCCTCGAGGAGACCGCGACCGCCGGCATCGTCAGTGCCAAGGGTCGCTCCCTCCCCAATGACCAGTCCGTGCCCTTCATCCAGACCGATGTCGCCGTGAACCCGGGCAACTCCGGTGGCCCGCTGTTTGATGGCTACGGCAATGTCGTGGGCATCAACTCGCAGATCTACAGCAACACCGGCGGCTTCCAGGGCGTGGCATTCGCGATTCCCATCGAAGTCGCGACCCACATCCAGGATGAGATCGTCAAGACCGGCAAGGTCGAACATGCGCGACTGGGTGTGTCCATCCAGACCATTGATCAGTCGCTGGCCCGTTCCTTCCACCTTGATACGCCGGCCGGTGCGCTGGTGTCGAAGGTTGAACCGGACAGCGCGGCAGCGCGCGCCGGACTCAAGGCGGGCGATGTGATCCTTGAGTACAACAAGGCCAACATGATCGATGCGGGCCAGCTGTCGGCGGCGGTTGCCATGGCCGAGCCTGGCGATGCGGCGGATCTGAAGATCTGGCGCGATGGCAGGACCCTCGATCTGACCGCGAAGCTGGGCGCCGTGCCCGGCAAGGGCGAGCTGGTGCAGACGGCGGCCTCAACCGGTGGCGGCAGGCTGGGCCTGGCGGTTCGTCCGCTGACCTCCGATGAAAGCAGCCAGAGCGGCATCGCTTCGGGCCTTCTGGTCGAGCGTGCGCAGGGCGCCGCGGCGCGTGCGGGCATACAGCCCGGCGACGTGGTGCTCGCGGTGGATGGCACCGCGGTCAGCAATGTCAATCAGCTGCGCAGCATGATCGAGAAGCACGACAGCACGGTGGCACTGCTGATCCAGCGCGGTGACGCCCGGATCTTTGTGCCGGTGCAGCTGGGGTAAGATCGCAAGCGATTCACCAGCAGTGATGAGCGAAGAGGCGGCCACGGGGCCGCCTCTTCTTTATGTGCCAGTGCGATCGAAGATGTACAGAAACTGAGCCTTGTTGCCCTTGGGGTCGGTGATGTCGACGGTGAAGGACAGTTGCTTGCCGTCCTTCGACACCCACTTGTCGCCCGAGGAGATGATTCTGCCGCTGGCTTTGTCGACCCAATGCACCTTGAGGGGATCTGCGGTCGGTATCTCGGCATAGGTGCGAAACGGCGCCTTGCCCGCGGCAAGATATTCCGCCGCGCTGCGGGTATCGAATTCCGGGTAGTCCTTGCCATCGGGCTTGGCCGCAAACTGCAGGAAGTTCGGGCGCCCCTGGGCATCGATATTGACGGCGACCCCAATCAGCACGCCGCTGTCCGTCAGACGATAACTGCGTACCTCGGATTGCGGCGGGGGTTCGGGAAACCTCGAGGCCGCGACATTGAGCTTCCAGGTCCCAAGGATGGCCGGAACCTGTGCACGTGAGGTCCAGGAGCCGCAGGTGCTGAGCACACCGGTGAGGATGAGCGCGGCAATCTTCATGTCAGTTCATTCGAGGCCGAAGGCGAGCAGGACGTTGCCGGTGTGACCCACGAAGCTGCCGTTGCCGGAATTCACGAACATCATGCCACCGGCCACCACCGGACTGGCCTGATCGATGCTGCCACCATTGGCCTGCACGCCATTGATGGTCTTGAAGTCGCGCGCGGTGTTGAACAGCCAGATCACCTTGCCGGTCCTGGTCGAGTAGGCACGCACGCCACCGTCCATGGCGCCGCTGAGCACGGCACCCGGAATCGCCGTCAGCGCGGCACCCTGGCCGGTGCTGCAGCCGATCTGCCCGGCACACAGGCCCTTCGGCCGCGCGGCGGCCCATGCCACGCTGCCATCGGCCAGGTTCAGGGCATGAACGCCGCCCGGGGCCTCGGTCAGAAGGTCGGCGGTGCCGATATAGGCACGATCGCCCTCGACCGCGGCGCCCCACATGCCGCCCAGGCCACTGCCCTTGCCCAAGCGAACCTGCCACAGCACCTTGCCCTGCTGGTCCGGGTCCATGGCATAGGCCATGCTGGATTTCTGCGGCAGGACCAGCAGGTCGTGTCCCTTCACATGCGCCAGAACCGGTGAGGCCGAAAAATCATAGTCCGGTCCCAGCGTCGCGGGACAGCCGGTACCCGCCTTGTTGGTGGCCGCGCAGCCCATGGCCCATACGTCGTTGGGCAGCACCTGGCTGGCCCATTTGATCGCCCCGGTGGCCAGGTCCAGCGCCAGCACCGCGTCGCTGTTCTTCTGCGGCGGATCGGTATAGGCATTGCCGGTGCCGACATAGAGCACCTTGCGCTTCACATCGATGGTCGGGGAGGACCAGATGCCCACGCCGGAGGGCCCGAAGATGGGCAGGCCGGTGGTGGACTTGCCGCGCGGCTTGGGCTCCTCGACGGTGTAGGTCTTCCACAGCACCTTGCCGGTGTCGATATCCAGCGCCGAGACGCTGCCGCGTAAGGTGCAGCAGCCCTTGGCGGCATGTATGCCCTGGCCCTCCTCGCCCACGCCCTGTATGGGCACGTATACGCGGCCCTCATACGGCGCTGGCGCACCGGTGACCGCGGCGGAGGGATGCGTGTCGAGCTTCGTCACCCACAGCTGCTTGCCAGACTGCGCATCGACGGCATAGGCATTGGCCTGGCGATCACCGAACAGCACGGCATAAGCGGACGTGCCGTTGGTCGTGTGGTACGGCGCCACGGACAGTGCCGTCGGCACGCCGGCCGCCGCCTTGAACATCCAGTAGGTGCAACCGGTGGCCGGATCCAGGGCATACACGGCGCCGTTGTCGCTGGCAACGAACAGGCGGCCGCCTGCCACGGCCGGCTGGGTGCGTGCCGCGGAGACATTCGCATAACCGAAGGCCCATTTGAGCTTCAGATGCGGCAGGTTTGCGGCCGTCAGGCCGCCTCCGGCCTGGTCCTGAAACCGTGTGTTCTCGAGACTATTGCCCCAGCCACTCCAGCCCGGGGTGGTCTTGGGATCGCCCATCGGGACTTGCTTCTCGCACAGCTTGCCCGCGGTGACTTGCTCTGCGTGCACCGGACCGAAGGGGCGCCCGGCGATGTACTGGGCCACGGCCTTGCGTTCGGCATCCGTGAGCGTCGCGCCCTGCGCCTGCATCTTGCCGGTGGTCAGGGCCGTCAGAATGGCCTCGGGCGGGAAACGGCGCATCATCTCCACCGGCACCGCGCGCGCATCGGGCGTCGCAGGCGCGGCGCCGGCGGTGGGCACCAGGCTCTTGTGACACAGGCCGCACAGGCGCTGGAACACTGCCTGCCCCTGGGCCTTGACCGCGGCACTCTGGGCCTGTGCGGCACCCTGCGCGGCGAGGTTCAAAACCAGCAGACCTGCGATCCCTGCATAAGATTTGCGAATCATCGGTGCTTCCAGCGGCGACGGCGAGATGCCAGCGGGCGGGGAGTATACGCCGTGTGAGATACTTGGCGCCCACCAGGGGGAGTCTCCACCATGTCCAAGAAGATCATGCTGCTGGTCGGCGACTATGCCGAGGACTACGAGACCATGGTGCCGTTCCAGATGCTGTTGATGGCCGGCCACAAGGTGGATGCCATGTGCCCGGGCAAGGCCCAGGGCGATCACGTCATGACGGCCATCCATGATTTTGAAGGGGCCCAGACCTACTCGGAGAAGCCCGGCCACCGCTTCACGCTGAATGCGACCTTTGATGCCGTGAAGCCGGAGGACTACGACGCGCTGGTGATACCCGGCGGGCGGGCGCCGGAGTATCTGCGGCTGGATCCGCGGGTCATCAAGGCAGTGCAGCATTTCGCGAAGGCCAACAAGCCGATCGCTGCCGTGTGCCATGGCGCGCAGATCCTGGCGGCGGCGGACGTGATCCGCGGGCGCAAGGTCTCCGCCTACCCGGCCTGTGCGCCCGAAGTGCGTCTTGCCGGCGCTCAGTACGCCGAGATCAATATCGACCAGGCCGTAACGGATGGCAATCTGGTGACCGCTCCCGCCTGGCCCGCGCATCCGGCATGGATGCGGCAGTTCCTGGCAGTGCTGGGAACGAAGATCACGCATTAGCAGCGGAGAACTCATGATCAAGGTGCAGAATCTGTCGCGCTCCTTCGGCGACTTCAAGGCCGTCGACGACATCACCTTTGAAGTTGCTGCCGGGGAAATTTTCGCCTTCCTCGGCCCCAATGGCGCAGGCAAGACCACGACCATCCGCATGCTCACCACGCTGCTGGCGCCCAGCAGCGGCAGCATCCAGATGGACGGCATGGATCCGGCACGCCACCAGCACGAAGTGCGCAGCAAGTTCGGCATCGTGTTCCAGGATCCCAGTCTCGACCAGGACCTCACCGCGGCCGAGAACATGGATCTTCATGGAGTGCTGTACCACGTACCGCGGCGCATCCGTCGCGAGCGCACCGAAACGCTGCTCAAGGCCTTTGAACTGTGGGAGCGGCGCGAGAGCGCGGTGAAGACCTTCTCCGGGGGCATGCGCCGGCGGCTTGAGATCGCGCGCGGCCTGCTGCACACCCCGCGCATCCTGTTCCTTGACGAGCCGACACTGGGCCTTGATCCACAGAGCCGCAATCAGCTGTGGTCGCACGTGCAGCATCTGAACAAGACCGAGGGAGTGACGGTGTTCCTGACCACACACTACATGGACGAGGCGGACCGCGTGGCCACGCGCATTGCCGTGATCGATCACGGCAAGATCGTCGCCATCGGTTCCTCGCAGGAGCTGAAGGCGCAGACACAAACCGAAACCCTCGAAGCGGCCTTCCTCAAACTCACCGGCACCGCGATCCGTGATGAATCAGCGGGCGCGGCGGATCGCATGCGGCAGGCGGCGGCGATGTGGAGACGTCGATGAGCGCCATCTACATCCTGTGGCTGCGGGAGCTGAAGCGCTACTCGCGATCGCGCGCGCAGATCATTGCCTCCCTGGCGCAGCCACTGCTGTACCTGCTGGTGCTGGGTTTTGGCTTAGGTCCGGTGTTTCGCATGTCCGGCAACGGCAACTACCTGCAGTTCATGGCCCCCGGCGTCATCGCCATGACGGTACTGTTCTCCTCCATGTTCTCGGGCATCGGCCTGCTGTGGGACCGGCAGTTCGGATTCCTGAAGGAGACCCTGGTGGCACCGGTGGCGCGCATCCAGATCATGTTCGGTCGAACCTGCGGCTCGGCGACCACGGCCATGCTGCAGGGGACGCTGGTGGCCATCGTGTGCGTCATCGCCGGCTTCAGGCCCGTGAGCCTGGTGCAGATTCCCGCGGCGCTTGGGTTCCTCGCGCTCACGGCCATCGTGTTTGCCGCGGCCGGCACCGCCATCGGTTCAACCCTCAAGGACATGCAGGGCTTCCAGATGGTGATGAACTTCCTGGTGCTGCCGCTGTTCTTCCTGTCCGGCGCGCTCTATCCGCTGGACAACCTCCCCAAGGCGCTGATCGTATTGACGCATATTGATCCCATGACCTACGGCGTCGATGGCATGCGCGCCTTTCTCATCAATCGCACGCACTTCGGCGCAACGCTGGATGCTCTGGTGCTGGTGGGAGCCGGTGCCGCGCTAACCGTGGTGGGCGCGTGGCGTTTCTCCAAGATCGAAGTGTAGAGGACGCCGCCCATGGACATGCGCGACCAGGACGAAAGCCGCAACGTCGAGGACGTTCGTGGCTCAAGCGGCGGTGGCGGCTTCCAGTTCCGACCCGTTCATGGCATCGGCCTGGGGACGCTGGCCATTGCTCTGATCGGTGGCTGGTTGCTGGGCATCAATCCCCTGCAGATGCTCGGTTTGCTCAGCGGCGGGGAGGTCAACGCGCCGCAGAGCACGCCGGTGCCGCAGGGTGCTGCGCAGTCGGCGGATCAGGCCCCCGACAGCAGCGCGCCGGAGGATCCGCAGGTCAAATTCGTGTCGCAGGTGCTGCGCAGCACCGAAGTGGTGTGGACCGACGCCTTCAATCAGATGGGCCGCAACTACGAGAATCCGAAGCTGCGCCTGTTCCGCGACAGCTACCCGACGGCCTGCGGCGAGGGTCAGGCGGCGGCCGGACCGTTCTACTGCCCGAATGACCGTATCGTCTACCTTGACCTGGGTTTCTTTGACCTCATGACCCAGGAGCTGCATGCGCCCGGGCAGTTTGCGCATGCCTATGTGATCGGCCACGAGGTCGGTCACCATGTGCAGAACCTGCTCGGCATCCTGGGGCGGGTGGATGCGCAGCGGGAGCGCAGCAGCCAGGCGGTATCGAACGCCCTGAGCGTCAAGATCGAGTTGCAGGCCGATTGTTTCGCCGGCGTATGGGCGCGGCGCGCGCAAGCGGAGCGCGGCTGGCGCCTTGAACAGGGGGATATCGAGACGGCGCTGAATGCCGCCAGCATGATCGGCGATGATACGCTGCAAAGAAAAGCGCAAGGCACGGTGGTACCCGAGTCCTTCACCCATGGCACCAGCGCCCAGCGAGTCTCCTGGTTCAAGCGCGGCGTTGATTCAGGCGACATAAATCAGTGCGACACCTTCGGCACCGGGAACGTGACCGGCCCCGCTCAGTAATGGCAGCGATCCAGCGCGGCCGCGTAGTAATAACGTAGCCCATGGGCGGGGGGTTGTTACGGATGATCCGCGGCGGAGCCGAATGCACAGCACTGGCGGCCGTGACGCTGGTATCGGCCTCCCTGTGGCCGACCCGGGCGCAGGCGCAATCGCCCGCCACCCCGGCTGCGACCCGACCCGGCGATAGCGCAGTCGCCTTTGACATAGCGGCGCAGCCCATGGCCGCCGCCCTCAATGCCTGGGCGGTGCAGGCCAATGCCCAGGTATTCGTGGATCCCGGTCCTGTTGCCCATCTCATGGCGCCGGCGGTCAAGGGGACTCTCACGCCGCGCCAGGCGCTGCGCCTGCTGCTCGCGCGCAGCAAGCTGCAGGTCACCCAGGGGACCGATGGTGTCTTCGTCGTCAAACCCCGGCCGTCGATTCCGGTCGTGATCGGGCAACCGCCCGAAGCGCCGCAGGCCACGGCGGCGCCGGTGACGTCGACGCCCGCCGAACCACTGACGGCGCGGCAGAGCGCCGGCCCCTGGCTCGTGGGCTTTGGCGCGCAGTTTGCCCGGGACAGTGGCAACGCCAGCGGCGGCGCCGCGGCTGCCGTGGCGGGTGAATACTTCATCACCGATCAGCTGGCCGCGGCCGTATCGGCATCGACCCCACGCACCCATTCATTTGATGTGCCTGCCACACCCTCAGCCTCCCAGTACCGCGCCAGCGCCCGCTTGCAGTCCACGGCATTGGCTCTCAAATACTACTTCGCGCCGGAGAGTCACCTGGATCCCTTCCTCGGCGCCGGTGTGGATCTCACGACGCTGTTTGACGCCAGCGGTGTCGCCGGCCTGGATCGGGTGACGGTCGGTCCCACTGTAGAGGCCGGTGTCGACGTGCTGCTCAATGCTCATTGGCTGATCAATGCCGGCGTCAGCTGGTCGCAGGTGCGTCCCGAGGCGGGCGGCGCCCCGGGGCAGCAGATTCATCTGGATCCGGTGCAGTTTGGGCTCGGATTCGTCTACCGTTTCGGGGCTTCCGATGACTTTCTTAAGAGGAGGTAACGCGCAACCCGTAGCTTTCTCGTAAAATCATGTCATTCATGA
>Ga0210391_10000273_pt1 | contig 59124 bp, 58 predicted proteins | sample IncBWC12OmetaG_FD_160573 | JGI IMG/M metagenome (GOLD analysis project Ga0210391, IMG submission 160573) | Forest soil microbial communities from Barre Woods Harvard Forest LTER site, Petersham, Massachusetts, United States - Inc-BW-C-12-O ...
CCACTCGACGGATATCTCGGGCAACTACGCCGACTGGGCGAAGGCGCTCGGTGGCCACAGCGAGCGGGTGACGGATGCGGACCAGGTGGCCCACGCCCTGAAGACCGCCATCGCGGCGACCGAGGAAGGTCGTCCGGCGTTGCTGGAATTCATCACGACCAAGGTCAAGACCTATTCAACCTTCGAGGCGGGCTACCAGAGTCCGAACCGGATGGCCTGAAAGTGGCGGAAAAATTCGTGATCCAGCCGCACTTCCGCTTGCAGGAATGGGTGGCCGAGGAAAAGGGATATTTTCGCGACGAGGGGCTTGAGTACACCTTCCACGAGGAGGTGCAGAAGACGGGCGGAAAGGTCCATGACCAGGGCGCCAAGGTGGGCGCGTACCAGTCGCTGGAATCCGGCCGCGCCTCGGATGTCAGCTGCGCCTGCCACTGGACCGTGAATGTCGCGGCGGCCGCCGGACACGGCAAGCTGTATTCGGGCGCCTACTCAGTGACCCCAGCGGCGATTTTCGTGCCGGCGGATTCGCCGATCCACGAGCCGCGGGATCTGGCGGGAGTCGCCGTCTCCGTGGGCTATCAGTCCGGCAGTCACTACTCCAGCATCCAGGCGCTGGAGCAATATCTGGCCCCGGATCAGATCAAGCTCTCCTTCAACGATGGCATGTTGTTCAAACGCATGGAGCTGCTGCTGGAGGGCAGGCTTGCCGCGGCGTCGCTCTTCAGCGGCCCGTACTACTTTGCCGAGCAACTGGGATTTCGCAAGATCATCGACACCACGTTCATGATCGCCACCATGATCACCGGCGCCCCCGACCCCGAGGATCTGGCGAAGTACTTTCGCGGCTTGCGTCGGGCGCAACGCGACATTGACCTGCGCCCTGACCGGTTTACGCATTATTACCGGCGCGAGTTTCCGTTGAAGTATCACGACAGGATGGACACCCGTCGCTGGGGCCCCGGCGAACGGCTGGTGTTTGAGCCGTATACCGCCGAGGCGTTTGACCAGTCGCGCGACTGGATCGCGGACCACGGCATCTTTACGGCCGAGGGGCTGGGTTCGCGCAGCTACCGCGAGGCCATCGTCCCGCCGGCCTAGTCACCCGCCGGCCCGGGAACAGATCCCGGGCCGGCTGCGTTACCTAGCGCTCCCAATGGCCTCTGGCATAGTGGTAATGGGGGCCGTTGCCGACCCAGGCATCCGGCACCCAGTGGTAGCCCGGACGCTCCTTGATCCAATAGCCGTTATGCCAGGCGTGAGCATGACCATTCCAACGCCAGTAGCCTGGAGCCCAAACAAAGCCCGCGCGCGGCGCCGGCACGACCTCGACGCGCGGCGCCGGCGGAGCCACGTCAATATCGATGCCGATGGCGGCCTGCGCCGTCGAAGTGTGCATCCCTGCCAACGCCCCAAATGTCAGGGCCAGCATGGCGAGCACCGGGAGAGAACGTTCGTAACGCGTCATTTGCAGTCTCCTTTGACTGTGTGACTATCCGTAATGTGACAACGCACAGATCCAACCAAAGTTGATGCCCAAGTCTTACGTTTTGGTAACGCCCGTGGAAGCAGCATCGGCCGACACCGAGGTGGCCGAAGTTCCTACACCGAATTCAACGGCTCGCATCCTGGTCGCCAGCCTCGCCGGAACCACGATCGAATTCTTCGATTTCTACATCTATGCCACGGCGGCGGTGCTGGTGTTTCCCACGCTGTTCTTTCCGAGCGCGGACAAGACCACTGCTGCACTGCAATCCCTGGCCACCTTTGCCCTCGCGTTCCTCGCGCGTCCAATCGGCTCTGCCGTCTTTGGACACTTTGGCGATCGCATCGGCCGCAAGGCGACGCTGATCGCGGCGCTTCTGACCATGGGCGTCTCAACGGTCGGCATCGGACTGCTGCCCACCTATGCCGTGATCGGAATTTGGGCGCCCGCGCTGCTGGCGCTGCTGCGTTTCGGACAGGGATTTGGGCTGGGTGGCGAATGGGGCGGCGCGGTATTGCTGGCGACCGAAAACGCACCGCCCGGCAAGGCCGCCCTCTACGGCATGTTTCCGCAGCTGGGCGCGCCCATTGGCTTTCTGTGTTCCACCGGCGCCTTCCTGGCACTGGCCACGGCACTTGATGAGCGGCAGTTGTTCAGCTGGGGATGGCGACTGCCTTTCATTGCCAGTGCGGCGCTGGTCCTGGTGGGACTGTATGTGCGGGTGACACTGACTGAGACCCCCGCGTTCCGCCGCGCCATCCAGCATCACCAGCGCGTGCCCGTGCCGATGCTGCGACTGTTGTCGCGCTATTCACCGGCAGTGGCGCTGGGCACGCTCGCGGCTAGCGCCACGTTCGTCATTTTCTATCTGATGACGGTATTCACGCTCAGTTGGGGAACCCAGGCGCTCGGGTTCACGCGGCCGCACTTTCTGATCCTGCAGATGATCGGCGTGCTGTGCTTCGGTGCGCTGATTCCGCTGTCGGCATACCTTGCGCAGCGGCGCGGCACGATTCAGATACTGATGGTGGCGTCCGCGGCAATCGCAGTCTTTGGATTCACGACCGCGCCGCTGTTCGGATCGGGCACAACCGCCGGAACGCTCGCCTATCTGTGCGTCGGCCTGGCATTGATGGGCTTGACCTACGGGCCGCTGGGCACGGCATTGTCCGAACTTTTTCCCACCGAGGTGCGTTATACCGGCGCCTCCCTCACCTTCAATCTGGCGGGTATCGTGGGGGCATCCCTGGCGCCGTACGTTGCGACGTGGCTGGCCAGCACGCATGGACTCGCCTGGGTGGGGTACTACCTGAGCGCCGCGGGCGTCGTCAGCCTGCTCGCCGCATTAGGCTTGCAACGCCGGGCACGGACGTCGCGGCCAATGAGGGTGTGATAAGGTCGCGCCCTATTACGGCTATCCGATTGGTTTCCACGACAGTGCGTCTGCTACTTCTCGCTCTCCTCGCCACCGGCACGGCCGCGGCCGCATCCAAACCGGCGCTGGAAGCGGCGCATGGCATGGTGGTCACCGCGCAGCATCTGGCATCGGACGTAGGCGTCGAGATTCTTAAAGAGGGCGGCAACGCCGTCGACGCTGCGGTGGCAGTGGGTTACGCCCAGGCCGTCACCAATCCGTGCTGCGGCAATCTCGGCGGCGGCGGCTTCATGGTGATTCATGTGGCCAAGACCGGGACCAATGTCTTCCTGAATTTTCGCGAGACCGCGCCCCTGGCGGCGACCGCCGACATGTATCTGGGCCCGGACGGCAACCCGGTGCGCGGTGCCAGCATCAGCGGCTATCGCGCCGTCGCCGTGCCCGGAACGGTGCTGGGCCTGGACACCGCATTGCAACGCTATGGCACGCTGTCGCGCGCGAAAGTGATGGCTCCCGCCATCAAACTGGCGCGCAACGGTTTCATTCTCACCCGCGGCGACACCGACATACTCGATGCCAGCGCGCGACGTTTCCGCAGCGACCCGGAGGCGGCACAGGTGTTCCTGCACCCGGACGGTTCGACCTATCAGCCCGGCGAGACGCTGGTCCAACCCGCTCTCGCGCGCACTCTCGAGGCCATCGCCCGCCGCGGCAGCGATGCGTTCTACAAAGGCAGCGGGCCAGCCAGCAACGCCGAGATCCTGGCGCAAGCGATGCGCGATCACGGCGGCATCATCACCGCGCAGGATCTGGCTCATTACACGGTCACGGAAAGTGAGCCTGTGTATTGCAACTATCGCGGCTATCAGATCGCCTCGGCGCCGCCGCCCTCCTCGGGGGGCACGACCACCTGTGAGATCCTGCAGATCCTCGAAGGCTACGATCTCAAGGGCATGGGCTTTCACTCCGCCGCGGCGGTGCACGTGATGATCGAAGCCATGCGCCATGCGTATGTCGATCGCAATTCACTGCTCGGGGATCCCGCGTTTGTGCACAATCCGGTGGATAAACTGCTGACGCCGGAGTATGCAGCGCTGCTGCGCGCCCAGATCGATCCCGTGCGAGCGGGCTCCTCGGCACTGATCAGACCCGGCACGCCGCCGCATGAAAACCCGCAGACTACGCATTACTCGGTCGCCGACGAGCATGGCAATGCGGTGTCGGTGACCTATACGCTGAATGGTTTTTTTGGCGCCGGCGTCATGGCACCCGGCAGCGGTTATATGCTGAACGACGAAATGGACGACTTCACCATCAAGCCTGGAGTCCCCAATCTTTCCGGCCTGGTGCAGGGCACCGCCAATGCCATTGCGCCGGGCAAGCGGCCGCTGTCGTCGATGTCGCCGACCCTGGTGCTGAAGAACGGCAAGGTGGCGATGGTCGTCGGCAGCCCGGGTAGCGGCCGCATCATCACCATTACGGCGGAAGTCCTGAGCAATCTCATCGACTACGGCATGGAGCCGCAGGAGGCCGTCAATGCGACCCGCCTGCACCACCAGTGGTTGCCGGATGTGGTCTTCGCGGAACCCTATGCGCTCTCCGCGGACACGGCCCAGGCGCTGCGGGCCGCGGGCTATACGATTGTCGAGCAGTCACCCTGGGGGGCCGCCGAGCTGATTGTGATTCCCCAGGTCGACTCGGCCCTCGACCGACCCTCCTCCGGCAACGACTCGGCGCTCGGGGGCCGGTTGCGCGTCGGCATGATGTACGGGGCCAGCGACGATCGCCGGGCGGCCGGATCAGCGGCGGGGTATTAGGTCAGGCCCCTACAGAAGGATCACCGCCGATCCGGCCGCGGCTTAAACCGGACTGTGCGCCCCGCGATGCGCCCGCGCGGTGTAGATGGCCGTCAGCTGCGCGCTGCTGACGCGGCTTACCGCTTGCGCCACTACCTCGTTACGGCATCGCGTCGCCGCCGCGTGTTCGGCCAGGGGCCGCAAGTCCTCGATTGGGCACACCCGCGCCGCCGCATGCCGGATGCGCTCGTACAGTTTTTCGGCGCCCGCCTCCGTATTGATGTTGAGATCGGCGTATCGAACGGTCACGTCGGGACCGATGACCTGGGCCGCCGCAAGCGGCATGGCCGCCGCGCCCAGGATCAGCACGCCCATGACGCGCGCCGCTACGCCTGCCTTAAATCCGCTCCTGCCCTTGCTCGTGCGCTCGTTGGTTCCTGCCGACATGGTCGCTCCCCTTGGCCGCAACTGGTGTAGGGCTATCTAACGCCCGCCGGCATGGCACGGTCTGCGGCCGCGACGCGTACTCGTCCCCGCGCCTTACGGGTTGGTACCAGCCCTCGCGAATGACGGCCGATTCCGTGTAGGCTTGTGTGCGTGGATACCGCGACGCAGGCGCCGACCATACGCGCAGGACGGGATCGCGCCCGCCTCGGCACGTTCGCGCAGCTGGGCGTGCTGACGGCATTTTGGATTTACGTCACCGTCTCCAACGTGCTGTATGCCCACAACATGTCGCTGTTCCTGGACCCCAGTGGTAACCGGCATCTGTTCGCGCCGTGGCCGGCGCGAACGCTGCAGCACCTGCTCCTCTATCCACTACTGCTGCTGTGTGTGCAGCTGGCCATGCGCATTGGCTGGCGGCCGTTGCCGCGACGCGCCGCGCTGCAGGCCGTGCTCGCGCTGCTGTTTGCGCTACTGGCTTCGCCGCTGTTGGGGGTTTCCGAACATCTGCTGGGCGACTCCATGGAGGTGTCCCGGCCGGACGACCGCATGGCGATGCCCTGGCAGGGGCCGCAGGCGGATCTGCCCATGCGTATCGCCAGCGCCACCAACTTTCTGCTCACCTACGGCTTCGCGCTCGCCCTGGTGAGTGGCTTCTCGATGTATCAGCGATTCCGGGATTCGGAACTGCGGCGCGCGGCACTGGAACGTGCCTGGAACGCGGCACGCCTGGCGGCGCTGCGCATGCAGCTGTCACCTCATACGCTCTTCAACCTGCTGCACACCATCCGGGGCCAGATCGGTTGGGATCCGGAAACGGCGCAGAACATGATCGTCCAGCTGGGTGACCTGCTGCGCCGCCTGCTGACGGCTGGGGAGACCGAGTTCACGCCGCTCGCCGCCGAGATCGAATTCGCGCGCCTGTATCTGGGGCTGCAACAGCAACGTTTTGCCGACCGCCTGACGCTGTCCTTGCCGGATGCCCGGACCCTGCCGCAGGCCTGGGTTCCGAGCCTCATCCTGCAACCGCTGATCGAGAATGCGGTCGTGCACGGTCTTGCCGGCCACAGCGGCCCGGTCAATGTCAGCATCGAAGTGGAGTCGGACGCGCAGCAGCTGCGTCTGATCGTCCGCAATACCACCGGTCCCGGCACCTGCGGCACCGACGGCATCGGCCTGCGCAATGTCCGCGAGCGGCTCACCGTACATTTTGTCGACCGCGGCACGCTGCTCGTGCAGTCGGAATTGCCGGCCCTGTGGGCCGCCATTGTGCAGATGCCGTTGCTGCGCGAACCTGCCGCACCGGTCGCCGCCGCCAATGCAAGCACCGCGACATGATGCAGGTGATGATCGTTGACGATGAACCCAATGCGCGCCGCACGTTGCGCGAGTGCTGCGCGCGCGAACCGGATCTGCACATCGCCGCCGAATTCGGCGACGGCCGCAATGCCCTGGCGGCGATCCTGGAGAAACCACCGGATCTGCTGTTCCTGGACATCCAGATCGATACCGTCAATGGCATCGCCCTGGCGCGCTCCCTGGATCAGCGCAATCTTCCGGACATCGTCTTCGTGACAGCCTACGACCGCTACGCACTGGAGGCATTCGAGGTTTGTGCCAGCGACTATCTGCTGAAGCCTTTTGACTATCAGCGCTTCAAGAGCACCGTAGCCCGGGTACGGCGCAAGCGCGCCGCTGCGCCGGCCGAAGAGCGCGGCAACGCGCTGCTGTCGCTGGTCTCGAAACTGCACAGCAGCCCCCGCATCATCGCTGAATCTGGCAGCAGCATGCACATCCTCAACATCGCGGATATTGAGCTTGCCGAAGGGGACCGCAACTACGTGAAATTCACGGTCGGACGTGAGCATTACCACGCGCGCAGCACCCTGCAGCAGGCCGAAGCCTCACTGGCCAGCCAGCCCATGCTGCGCATCAGCCGCTCCTGTCTGATCAACGTCAATTATATCCGCGAACTGAGCCGCACGCCGCGGGGAGACTTCATCTTTGTGCTCGCGTGCGGCACCACCGTGACCAGCAGCGAGGGTCACCGGGAGGCCGTCCGGGAGCACTTGAACGGCATGAAGCTCGGGACCGGCTGAGCCTACCTAGGCCGGAACGTGCGCATTATCGCCGCTCGGATCGGTCCGTTCGCCGGCGACCACATCGCGGATAACCTGCTCGAGCACCGCCAGATAGTCCAGATATCGCTTGCGCCCATTGGCGGTGATGCGGCACAGGGTGTGCGGACGGTTGTTGTCGAGATCCTTGGTGATCTCGATGAGTTTCGCAGTGCGCAATACCTGCAGATGGCGACTGAGATTGCCGTCAGTCAGCGCGCACATCGTTTTCAGGTCCGCGAACCCGAGCCCCTTGGGGTGGGTGACCAGCGAGGTCAGCACGCTCAGGCGCGCGCGCTCATGAATGACACTGTCCAGGGCATCGTAGGCAAAGCCCGGTCGCGTCAGCTTCTTGCTACGCATCTTCATCTGTCTCCCGAAACCCGAACTTGAGCACCGCGGCGAGCAACAGCTGGCCGATGCCAAACGGGAATCCCATCTCCCACGGCGACAGTGCCCGCTGGCCCGTTCCCGTCGTCAGGCACAGGGCGCCGGTGGCGAGGAACCAGATACCCACGGCGAACATCTGGCGCGGCAAAAAGCGGCAGGACGCAAAAATGCCGAGCGCATAGAAAATCTGCCACAGCCCGGGCAGCAGCCAGATGGCTTGCGGCGCGCTGCGGGTCAGTACCACCGTCACCAGCATGCCCGCCACGATGGCCGGCAGAAATGATTCCGCCGCGGACGAGATCATCTGCCGGGCCAGGCCCGAGTGCACGCGCCGGGTGCGGTTGATGGTCTGCAGGCTCGTGACCAGCACCGCGACGGCAGCCGTCGCAACCCAGATCGCCAGATACGCGGGGGCGTTGTCTTCGGGGTGCTTCAGTTGCACCGCTTGCAGGAGCGCCGCAGCGCCGGCCAGCAGCCCGGTCGCGGCGACCGTCTCCGCGCCGTAGCCCCGAAATTCAGTGCCGCGCGCCACCTGACCGCGGATCGCATGGATCTGCGCCAGGACTTTATATAGGTCAGCCACAATAGGTGAACTCTAGCGCCAATGCCCGGCGAGCTCCACCACGAAGGCGATCGCCACCCCGAGCGCACCCAGCGCCGCGCACAACACGGCTGCCGCGGCGCAATCTTTGACAATTCGAATCTGCGGATGCAGGTCCGGGTGAAGGTGGTCCGACAGGTGCTCGATCGCGGTATTGAACAGCTCGGCCGCAAGTACCCCGGCACTGCAGACACTGACAAGCGCCCACCACACCGCCGGCGGCCGCAGGTAGCCCAGCGCAATGATCACGATCAGCAGCAGTCCCAGCTGCATTCTGAGACTGCGCTCGCCGTGCAAGGCATGAGCCAGGCCCGCCAGAGCAAACCCCAAACGCTGCAGGAACGATCGGTTCTTGTGGGCGATGTTCACACCCTCGATTCTAGCCTGCCATTGTCGAAACTGCTTGCCACGGACAGTATCGCCATTTACTTTACGCGGCAAAGTCCATGTCCTTTGCGCGACAGAGTCAAAGACTCCGGCGGTTCCCGTGAAGCAATCACTATGGCTGACTTGCGCAACGCTTGGGTGCACCGCAGTGCTGCTGTGCACCCGCCCCACCCCCTGCCGCGCCGACGACTTCACGCTGGGGGATGTCCTAGGCGACGCCAAGTCGTACTTCACGGCCCCGGTGCGCTGGGACGGATCGGACTGGCTGTTCTTCGGCGGCTCCCTCGCCGCGATCGCGGTATCGCATGACTTCGATGACCGGGTTCGCGACCACTTTGCGCCCGCGGGTGCTGCGGGGGTAACGGGCTCTGACAAGAACAGTCTCCGCGACGCCATTCCCGCGGCCTCCCTGGTCGTGGGAACGTGGCTGATATCCGAGGTCACAGACGATTCATTCGGCAAGACGGAGGCCTACACCATGCTCGAGGCCGCAGGATTCAGCTCCATCACCGCCGAGGCGCTCAAGTACGCGGCCGGCAGGGAGCGTCCCGATGCGACCACCGACAGCAACGACTGGCGGCAGGGCGGCAGTTCATTCCCCTCGCTGCATACCACATTCGCATTCGCCATCGGCACCGTATTCGCCGAATCCGGCAACGACGATGATCGCTGGCTGCGCCGCGCAGTGGGCTACGGCATGGCGACCGCCACGACCTACCTGCGGCTGCATGACAATCAGCACTGGCTGTCCGATACCGTGGCGGGCGCGGCGCTGGGCATCGCCTCGGGACGCTTCAGCACCCATCGGCGCCTGCAGCGGCTGCACGACTGGAATCTCTCCATCGCGCCGTCTCAGGGCGGCGGCTTGAAGTTGACTTTCAACCTGATCGTGAATTAGGCATACGCGACGCGTCATCATGGATCTGTACAGTGGTTTGTTCGAGTCGATGGTGAGCTGGTGTGGCCGGATCGGCTTACGCCACGGCCCCGTCTATACCATTGCCATGTTGGCGCTCGGTGTGGGGGTCAGCCTCAATATTCTCAGCATCACCGACCTGCTGTGGACGCTTGGATTGCTCGACAATCCCTATCACAGCGCCGACGGCTTGCATCCGCAGCGTTATCTGTGCGCGCTGCTATGCGTGGCATTCACGCTCAATACTATCCTGGCGCGACGCAAATTCAGCGCCGATCACGGACGCCCGCCGCCATCGCGACTCCTCGCCTCCCCGGCCGCCGCACCGGCCTACATCCTCGGCTCCGCCGCCGTGTTCGTGGTCACACTGACCATCGAACTGCGCACGCTCGCATAGCCACCAGCCGCATTCCGTAGGGCAAGCCCTACGAATTGTCACGCTTGCACCGGACTTACACCCGAAGCTGTGCTGGATACCGTACTTTCAGTCCAAACCTGCCGAAACAAGGGGTCTCCCATGCTTCATTACGCCGTCGTCTTTTTTGTCATAGCCCTGATTGCCGCGGTCCTGGGATTTGGCGGAATCGCAGCCGGCGCTGCGGGCATCGCCAAGATCCTCTTCTTTGTGTTCCTGGTGGTGGCGATTGCCACTTTTTTCTTGGGGCGCCGCCCAAGCGTCTGAAGGAAATCCATTCAATGAAAGCCAATAAAATCGGTCTCGCGCTCACCATCACACTGCTGGCGGTGTGCGTCCTGAACGGCTGCGATCGGGCGAAGAGCCCGGATCAAGTCGCCAAAGACACCGCCGTTGCCGAAACCAACGCCTCGGAAGCCACGGCGAAAGCCGAGGAGACCGCGGGCGACAAGGTGAACAGCGCACAGACGGTGGTGCGCGATGAGCAAGCGGCCGCGGATCATACGCGCGCCGTGGAGACCGAGAAGGTCAATGAGGCACAGGCCGAGGGCGATCACAAGGTCGCCTTGGCCCAGTGCGAGAGATTGAGCGGCGAGGACCAGAAGGCATGCAAGGCGCAGGCCGACACCGCCTACCAGACTGCCCAGGCGCTGACCAAACAGGCCAAGGCCGATTCGGATCCGAAGCCCTAGCGGCCCGCAGCACGGAGCACGCTCCGAATAACACTCGGGGCGTGCTCCCAGACGTTTATGCCAACCAGTACCCGTCCGATCGCCTCGCTCACCTTGTCGTTCGGACTGGTGGCCATTCCGGTCCAGGTTTTCTCCGCAGCCATTCCCTCGGAACGGATTGCCTTCAATTTTCTGCGCGCCAAGGACGGTTCGCGGGTCAGACAGCAATACGTCGCCGTCAAAGACGGCAAGCCGGTTGAGCGCGCGGACATGGCGAAAGGCTATGAATTCGCCAAGGATCAATTTGTCACCTTCACGCCGGAGGAGCTGAAGGAACTCGAGGACAAGACCAGCCGCTCCATCGACATCAGTGAATTTGTGCCGCTTGACTCGGTCGACCCGATCTACTTTTCCGCAACTTATTTCCTGGTCCCTGAAAAAGGCGGGGCGAAGCCCTATGCGCTGCTGGCGGCGGCGCTGAGGAATTCGCGGCGCTGCGCCGTGGGACGCTGGATCTCCCGTGGCAAGGAGCACGTCGTGGTGATCCGGCCCCTGGACACAGGTCTGGCGATGCACCAGCTGCACTTCCAGGGTGAGCTGCGACCCATCAAGGACCTCGGTATCGAGTCCGCGGCAGTGTCCGAAGGTGAGCTGAAACTCGCCAACCAGCTCATCGATCAGCTGGCGGTCAAGAAGTTCGATCCCAGCGAATTCCAGGATGAGTTCAAGGGCCGGGTGACCGCAGCGATTCAGCGCAAGGTTCAGGGCAAGGAGGTTTCCGTGGCGCAAGAGCCCCCGAGCAACCGCGGCAGCAACGTGATCGATCTGATGCAGGCGTTGAAGGCCAGCCTGGATCGCAAGCCCGACGCTCCGGTCACCCGCACACCCAAGCGCGCGATCCCGGCAGCCACCCGCAAGGTCCGTAAACGATGAAGGCCAAATCCCGTCGCAAGCCTTCTGCTGCACGCGCCCTTGAGCACGCATCCGATCACTTCGCGCGCGGCTTTGCCTTGGAGGCAACCGACCTCGCCGCCGCACGGCAAGGCTATCGCGCAGCGCTCGCCACCTATCGTGGCCACCTGGAGGCGTCGATCAATCTGGGGCGGCTGCAACACCTCAACGGTGAACTTGCGGCATCCGAAAAAACCTACCGCGCCGCGCGCCACGCCAGTGCGGCCCTGTCATTCAATCTCGCGCTGCTGCTGGAGGACCTGCATCGCGATGACGAAGCGGCGCGGGCCTACCAGGACGCCTTGGCGCAGGATCCGACGCTGCATGAGGCGCATCTGCATCTGAGCCTGCTGCACGAGCGACGGGACCGGCCGCGCGAGGCGCTCATGCACCTGCTCGCTTTTCGGCGAAAATCACAGCTGTAACCGGTGCAGCGTCAGCCACGCGACACCGCCTTGCGGCCCGGCTGTAAGAGCCTCGTGGCGCGCGCGGGCGCCGCGGCCTCAGCTTGAACCTCCGCCGCCGGCTTATCCTCGCGCAGTCCCTTGAAGGACGCCTGTCGCACCATGCCGTCCCCGGTCCAACCGGCAAATTCGACTTCCGCAACCAGCCGCGGTTTGACCCAGTACACCTCCGGCTCCTTCTTGGGCACGCCCGGTCCTTTGAAAGGACAGGATTTGGCGGCCTGCGCCCGCAGCCGCGGCAGAATCCGTGCCGCGACCTGAGCGCCAAATCCGGTGCCCACCCGCCCGACGTACACAAAGTCCCCGCCCCGATGCACACCCACCAAAAGCGAGCGGAAGCGTCCCTGCGTCTCACTCCAGCCGCCAATGACCACTTCCTGGCCTGCGCGGCACTTTGACTTCGTCCAGGCGTCGCCCCGTCCGGACCGGTAGGGCGCGGTCAGCTGCTTTGAGACAATACCTTCGAGCGACAGGCGGCAGGCCGATTTCAGCACTGCATCTCCCCCCGCCGTAAAATGCTCCACATAGCGGATGACCGCGCCATTCTTGTGATGCTTCGCCAGGAGCTTTTGCAGTTGCCCCTTGCGCGCCGACAGGGGCTCGCCGCGCAGGTCCGCGCGTTCGGCCCATAGCAGGTCGAACGCAAAATACACCAGCTCATCGGTGTGCTCGTCCGCCAGCGCCGCCTGGAGCGCCGCAAATTCCGGCGCTCCGTTGTGATCCAGTGCGGCGATCTCGCCATCGACAATGCAGTCCGGCAGCGAACGGGCCGCCTTGGCGATGGCCGGAAACTTCGCGGTCCAATCCAATCCTTTGCGGGTGCGGATACCGACACTGCCGTTCTGGACGCGTAGTTGCATTCGATAGCCATCGAACTTGACCTCGTGCACCCAGCCGCGGCCGCGCGGCGGGCGGTCAAGCAGCCTGCACAGTTGCGGGGCAATGAAATCGGGCAGTTTGCCGCCGGCCTTTTTCAAATCCAAGACAGTCTCCCGCTGCGCGCCATGAACGTGGCATGAAAATGTGTGACCAAGTCTCACGTATTGCCGGTAGATAGGCTAGGCGGATTCCTACACCGGCAGGGATCACTGGCCGATGCGAAGGTTCAGCTCTCCCAAGCTATATGTGGCGCTTGCCTCTGGGCGTGATCACCTGGTTTGCCCTATGTTCGAACAAGCATCCAACGGCGTCGCGCTGATGAATGCGGATCTGGTGTGTACCGATGCCAATCCCGCATTTTGCTCGCTCGCGGGCCTGCCCAAGAACGAGGTCGTCGGTCGGCATATTTCACGGCTGGTGGTCGCGGACGGCGCCGTGTGCGAACACATCGACAAGTCATTGCGATCGGAAGGGCAATGGGAAGGGACGCTGCCGGTCCTGCCAGGCGAACGCGATACCACCCTGGAGTGGCGCATAGTCGCGGAAAGCTCCGATGGCGCGCGGATCGTGACGACGACCGACGCAGCGGAGGGTCACCGCACTGAGGCCGACTACGAGAACCTGCTCGCCAGGGAAAGAGCTGCGCGACACGAAGCCGAGCGCCTCAACCGGATCAAGGATGAGTTTCTGGCCACCCTGTCCCATGAGCTGCGCAATCCACTCAGCGCCATCCTGGGCTGGGTGAATGTCCTGAAACGCACGCCGGGCGTCTCCCCCGAGATTCTCAAAGGGCTCGACGTCATTGAACGCAATTCCCGGCTGCAGACCCATCTGATCGCCGATCTGCTCGACTACGCCGGGATGCGCTTCGGCAAGACGGATCTGGACATCGTCGCAATCAATCCTGCCCTGGCACTGAAGTCCGCCCAGGCCGTGCTCGCGCCCCTGGCGGAGGCGAGGGACGTCACGCTCGAATGGGATGTGGCGGATCTTGATTCGCATGTGATGGGGGATGATGGCCGCCTACAGCAGATTGTGTGGAATCTGGTCAGCAACGCCATCAAGTTCACCGCCGCCGGCGGCCACGTCACCGTATCCGCACGTGCGGTTGACGGTCAGTACGAAATTGCAGTGACCGATACCGGCCGAGGTATCAGCGCAAGCTTTCTGCCCCATCTTTTTGACCGATTCAGCCAGCAGAACTCCGGATTGAACAAGAGCTTCACGGGCCTCGGGCTGGGCTTGACGATCGTCAAGCATCTGGTCGATGTGCACGCCGGTACCATTGAGGCTTCCAGTCTCGGCCAAGGCTATGGCGCCCGGTTCACCGTGCGCTTGCCCCTCACGGATCGACTTCCGACGCTGCAACCGGCCGAGCCCAGCACCGTGCTGGATGGTCTGACGGTGCTGCTGGTGGAGGATGATGTGGATACCCGCGCGTTCATCTCACGGGTGCTGCTGGACGCGGGCGCGAGCATCGCCGAGGCGGCCAGTGCCGACGAAGCACTCGCACTGCTACTGACGACCAAGCCTTCGGTGCTGGTCAGCGACATCGGCATGGCCAAGAAGGATGGCTACCAGCTGATTCGAACCGTCCGCGAGAGCGGCCACAGCGCGCAGGACCTGCCGGCCATCGCCCTGACCGCATTTTCCCGTGCGCAGGACCGCGCCGATGCCATCAAGGCCGGCTTCCAGGTTCATCTGATCAAACCGATCGCCGCCGATCGACTGACCGCGGCCATCGCAGCGCTGGGCCGCCCTGCGGGTTGAGGCGCGCCCCGTCGGCCGCTTCAGGAAAGCAAGCCCGCCGTAACGTTGATGGCGAATCCGAGAATCGCCACATTGAAGAGAAAGGCGATGATGCTTTGGATGGTCACCACGCGGCGTATGGCCACCTTCCGGGTTGACACATCGGCGGTCTGGCAGGCGGCGGCAATCGTAAAGGAGAAATAAACGAAGTCCCAGAATACCGGCTCCGGCGTCACGGGGAACACGAGCGGTTGGTCATCGGCCTCCGCGCTGTAGAACATGTCAGCATAATGAATGGTGAACATGGTGGGCACGAGCAGCCACGAATCGATGATGGTCAACGTCGCCAGCAGAATGTGCGCGACCTTGTCAGATGGCGGAACGCTTTTGAGTGTAGTCAGGAAAGCCACGATCGCCGCGACGCTCAATACGGCCGCCGCCACCACGACCAACAGGATCACCGGCGCCGAGGGATCATCGGCACGATACCGATCCCGCAGTTGCTTAGGGGTGAGGCCACCCAGGCGCAAATAGATCAAGGGCAGCAATATCAGCACCGCCAGGTTCCACCCGACCAACGCACGGGTCAGGAGCGCCCATTGATGCGGCAATACCCAAGGAGTGGCGATGCCGATCGCCGTGGCAAACCAAAGTTTGGCATGGTTGAAGAACCACGATCCGGTCATTTCAGTCCTGATACTCAACGGATGAGGCGGAAGCGGAAGTATACTGAGATAACCATGGAAAGCCGGCAATTTGGTTCACCGCCGCGGCAAGTCTCAGAGATAGGCCAAGGCACCTGGAATATCGAGCAGGCACCGAGTGCACCAGCCGTGGCAGCCGTGCGCCGCGGAATCGACCTGGGCATGACCCATATCGATACGGCGGAGATGTACGGCTCGGGAAAGGCGGAGAGCCTGGTTGCGCAGGCCATTGCCGGACGCCGGAATGAGATTTTCCTGGTCTGCAAGGTTCTGCCGTCGAATGCTTCAAGGACCGGAGTCGTGCGGGCCTGCGAGGCCACGCTTGCGCGCTTAAAAACAGATCGGCTGGATTGTTATTTACTGCACTGGCGCGGCAGCCATCCACTCGCACAGACCGTGGCGGCTTTTGATCAGCTGATGCGTGACGGCAAAATTCTGTCATGGGGCGTCAGCAATTTCGATGTGGCCGATCTCGAAGAGGTTTACTCCCTATCCAGCACGTCGCGACCGGCTTGTAACCAGGTGCTCTACCATCTGGAGGAGCGAGCGATCGAGCATGCGGTGATTCCCTGGTGTTCGGCCCATGCAGTCGCAGTGGTCGCGTACAGCCCGTTCGGAAGCCAATCCGGATTCCCGGCGGCGCAATCGGCCGGCGGGCGAGTCCTGCACCAAATAGCGGATCTTCATGGGGCCACGCCACATCAGGTGGCGCTGCGGTTCCTGCTGCAAAATCCTGCGGTGTTCGCCATTCCCAAGGCGTCGAGCCTTCAGCATGTTGTCGACAACGCCAAGACGGACCAGCTGGAACTGAGTAGTGCCGAGGTGGCGCAAATCGACAAGGCATTTCCGCGCGGGCGCCGTCCCCGCTCTCTGCCGACGATTTAGGTGATAGTGCCTATGAAGGAGGATCCGGTGGCATCGGATAATCAGGCAATCGACGGCGCAGCATTTGCCGTGGTGTGCCCGAAATGCGGAACCTCAGTGCCGGCTACGGTGGGCGACCGCCGGCCAACCATCCCGTGCCCGGCATGCGGCGGCGGCATCGACCTGACCACGGATGAAGTCAGGCACGCCCGCCAGGCAGCGGCCGCGAAGGCATCCATTCAGACTCACCAAGGCGGTGGCTGACTTAGTGTGGCGGCGGTTCGGCCTCAGTTCCAGGCTGCTCAGACGGCTCCGTGCGCAATATGAATCTCTTCGCGCCTTCCTTGAGCGGCATTCGTGCCTCGCTCTTCATGGCCTCGCGTGCGGCCGTGATTCGCGCCGCGGAGCTGGAAGCATTGAGTTCCAGCGTGGTCACATCGCCCGGCGTCGTTCCGGATCTGAGGATGGCGGTCTCGCCGTCGCGCGTCAGCACCGTTGGCGACATAACCACCTGACCCTCCTTGAACACCTTGCAGCTGATGAGGAATTCACCGGACTCGTCCGGACTGCTCGACGGGTTGGAGCCGTTGCTTGATTTCACGGTGCATTCCATCTCATTGCTGCCGAGCTCAGGTGTCTTGAATAACTTACGCAGCTTGCCACCGCTGCGCAGCAGCGCATCGTCAGACATCCGGTCAGCCATGATCGGTACCACCGCATCGTTGACCAGCCAGCGCACGTGCAGCGCAATAAGCGGGCCTTGCGATTGCGGCAGCGGCACTTCCGCCTGTGCGGATTTCACTGCATAACATCCCAAAGCAACGATGGCGAGGGTGAGGATGAAGCCGATATTCCGGCGCAAGCCTCGGGGCAACGGGCGCTTTAGCATAGAGATCCTCTCTTTGAGCGGGTGAGTGGAATGCCAATGACACCCGAGGGCCGAACGACGTTTGGCAACGTCTGCACCGAGCTGGGTCTTGAACAATGCTTTCGCGTAGCGTCGCGGCGAAGCCCCGGGCTTCGCGAGCACGGTCGCGTCGCAGGCCAATTCCTGATCGAAGCGAAACAGCGTTGCTGCCCAGTACATGAGCGGGTTGAACCACGAACAGCACAACCACACAGCCGCGACGGCGTTGATTTGAGCGTCCCGACGACCCAAGTGAGCCCGTTCGTGCGTCAGGATCATGACCCGTTCATTTTCGTCGTAGCGTGAATCGAAATCCGTTGGAAGCACCACTCGAGGCCGCACAACCCCCAGCAGCACAGGATCCACGCAATCCGTCGCCCTGAGCGACCCATCCGGTTGCAGAGTCATCACCCCGAGAGATCGCACAAACGCGAGATGTCGACTCAGGAGGAACGCCACGGCGATCAATGCTCCACCCGCCCATGCTGCGAGCACCATCGTCGCTGAGTCGGTTGACACACCCGCGTGGTTCATTGCGCGCAACGCACCGGAAACCGCCAAGCGCACCGGAGGTGAGAGGAAGGACCGCGGTGTGTAGAATGGTTTGGAAGCGATCGGCAGCAGGATAATGAACGCCGATGCCGGAACCAGTAACCAGATCCCGTAAGCCGCGCGCGCTCCGAATGCATAGCGAAGCGGCTTGCGCAGAATGGCAATGAGCACGACGGCGAAAGTGGACGCGAGCATCGCCTGCGCGAGTGTGTAGTCCGCTTCAGGGCTCATCGTCGAGCTCCTGGATCAGCCGCTTCAGATCAGCAATGTCGCGCCGGGTGAGCTTCCTTTGCCGACTGAAGTGGGCGACCAGCGGCGCCACGCGGCCACCGAACATGCGGTCCAAGAGGCCCGTGCTTTCATCGGATAACCATTCATCCCGCGTCAGCACCGGGGAATACCGGTGCCGCCGGCCGTCCTTGGCGGCGTGGATTGCGCCTTTCTTGACGAGGCGACTGAGTAACGTCTTTACGGTGGACTCGTGCCACTCATGGCCACGCGCCAGCGCCGCGATGATGTCCTCGGTTCCGGCCGGGCTATTGACCCAGAGAACCTCCATTACCGCGGTCTCGGCTGCGGTGATCGGGATCGTTTTGCTCATGTCCGCCATCCGGCCAGAAGTGATGACTACATCTGTAGACCTACACTAATCTACAGCTGTAGACGAAAAAGTCAACAGGCCGTAAATGGCTCATCGTTTCTTGCTGCTACCGGCTGGTCACTCCGTGGTTTCCTGCAACAGCCGACCGGCGGGAAACTGCACGGCATAGGCCTGCTGAATGGTCGCGGTCTGCTGCGGCGGCGGCTCAATCTTCCACAGCCACAGGCCAGCCTTGCCCTCGAAATCCTTGACCGTGGGATCAGTCGCCCCCTTCAAAATCTCGACGTGGATGTCCTCGCTCTTGCTGACCGGAATCCGGTCGAGCACCTCGACCGCAATTGCCGCCGCGTGGTAGTTGGTGATCTCGATGCGTCGGCGCGTTTCCTTGACCGATTGCCGATTGATCAGCCCCTTCTGTCCGGATTGGGTTGCCTCATCACGAACGATCACGCGAATTCGTTCATCAACTCCGAAGGGCATACGCACATCGGCTCCCGGAAGGAACGCCGGGGTGTCCGCTTCGCCCACGTAGGCGCCATCCCGATACAACTCCAGTTGCCCCGCCTCGATCGGAACGGATTCTGAGTACTTGAACAACGCCTCCAGGTGAGCCTCACGCCCAGCGCTCGGAATCACGCGGGCGACGAGTTCGACGTCGAAGGCATTCTCCCCGATCGGAAACAGCCGGGCCTGACGGTCGGCGAGCAGGGAAACGCGGGATGGCACGTGGTAGTCCGCAACATATTCGGTGGCGGCCAGCTCGGCAATCCGTCGCCGCATTCCGGTCACGGTGACTTCCCCAAGCGCAGAACTCGCGGCTGCCGCGCTGAATTGCTCGCGCAGTCCAGCGGGAACCGGCGGCTGCACCGGCCGCAGATCCACGAATAGCGGTTCGAGAACGGGGGTGCTGACGTCGGCGGCAGGCTGGGCCGTGGTCAAGGTCAGTTCGATATTCTTCCAGTCCTCGCCGCTGCCTTGGTTGACCGATCCTTGGCGGTCGAGCAGCAGGTGCTTCTTGGTGGTGTCGAGTCGCGCCTGGTAGATCCAGCCCCAGCCCGCATCGGGGATGGTGTAGGAGACAGCGGCGTCGGCCGTGACGGCAGCGCCGGCCAGAACCGCAGCGCGCACCTCCGTGCTCTGCTTACTCTTCGTGGCAACCTTCGCAAGATCCGCCTCGAGTTGCTCCTTCTGGCGAGCCACCGTGCGCAGCTGCAAATTGGCTTCCCGCACGCGCTTGCGCGCTGCGCTATCGCCCGTCGCCATTGCGGCGAGCACGGCCGTGAGATTGGTGGCATCGATCACGGCCTTGTTCGAGCTGCCGGCCGGATTCGCCGCCAGAGCGGCCAGCAGTGTGAGCTGATTCTGCGCGACAGCGACCTCGTCCGTCAGTACCGCCTGCTGATCGCCGACTTCCTCGATCCGACGCCGTAGCTCGCGCTCCGGTTCCGACACGAAGTTGTCTTCGTTGATGCGCACTATTTCGATATCACCCAACTGCATGCCGGCAGCGCTTGCGGTCACCTGCAAGGTCTTCGCATCCACATCCGCCGGCAAACCGCGAAAGATCAGCCGGTGTGATCCGGCCGGCACGTTAATCTGCGCCACGCGGGTCACGATCGCGCCCTGCCGATAGACCGTAACATGATCAATGTGCGCATCGACAGCCAGATCGGCGGCGATCCCAGGCGTCGCTGACACGCCGAACACACAGGCCGCCAACAGCCAGCCAGGGACGGAAGCTAAGGCGCGACTGCGCAGCATCGGTCGGGATGTCATTCGAGTTTCCTGAAGGTTCATCGCGGTCGGATTATCGCGGCAGGCGATGGCGAACGCCACCGCCGCGAGGTGATCGAATGCCGACTCCGTCGCAGCGCAGCAGCCAGGCCGCGCACAGCGCGGGCGCCCGAGCCTACCTTCCCACCAAGTCTGCGATGACCAGAACCAGTTCACCCACATCGAACGGCTTCGCCAGATGCGCCTGGTAGCCGGCGATGAGGCAGCGCTTCCTGTCTTCCGCCCGGGCAAACGCCGTCAGCGCCAAAGCGGGCGTTCTGCCACTCCGAGACTCCTCGGCGCGCAGTTTGCGGATGAGCTGATACCCGTCCGTTTTCGGCATGCCGACATCGCAAACGAGGACAGTCGGCTTGCTCATCTTCAAAGCAGCCAGCGCATCTTCAGCCGACGCAAACGTTGTCACTGTGGCGCCCTGGTCCTCGAGCACAGTTCGTAGCAGGTCACGCGCATCAGGCTCATCGTCGACGGCGAACACATGCACGTTGTCGAGCCTTGGCAGTGACAGCATCTCACCCTGGTGAGTCTCGGTCGTGGGATGAGTACGTGCCGCCCCTTGCTCGTCGAGGTGAGCAATCGACAGCGGCAGCTGCACGGAAAACGTAGCGCCGCTGCCCTCGCCCTGGCTGGCTGCCGTTATCACACCGCCATGCAGCTCCACGATCTGCTTACAGATTGCCAGCCCCAGCCCCAGTCCACCGAATGCCCGCGTTGAGGAGCTGTCCTTCTGCGAGAAGCGGTCGAACACGTGCGGCAGGTAACTCGACGAAATGCCAATGCCGGTGTCGCTGACGCTCAATTCAACATGCGAGTTTACGCGTTGGAGCACCACCTGTACTTGACCTTCCTTGGGCGTAAATTTGATCGCATTGGTCAGCAGGTTCCATACCACCTGTTGCAGGCGGGCACTATCAGCGTTGATGATGTCCTTGCCCGAACTCAATATTGCCTTAAGGCGGATACCTTTGGCTTCTGCCGCCGGCCGCGCCGAATCCACGGCGGCCTCCACGACACTTGAAAATGAGACCTGATGCAGGTCCAGCCGCAGCTTGCCCGTCATGATTCGGCTCAAATCCAGAAGATCGTCGATCAGCTGAACCTGAGCGCGTGCGTTGCGATCTATCACCTCGACCGCGCGCCTTTGCTCATCCGGGTTTCTGCTCGGGCCTCTCAATAAGACCTGCGTCCAGCCCAGAATTGCGCTCAAGGGAGTACGCAACTCGTGCGACAGGGTCGCGAGGAATTCATCTTTTAGCCGCGCCGAACGTTGCGCGGTCACGCGGGCACTGCGCTCCGCGTCGAGCATCTCCTCGTGCTCCTGAGTGGAAGCCTCAAAGGCCTCAACGCGTTTGGTATCGGTGAGGTCTCGGGTGAGCTTCGCATAGCCAAGCAGCTGGCCGGCATCATCGCGCAAGGCGGTGATGGTGACATTGGCCCAAAACGTCGTGCCGTCCTTGCGCAGACGCCATCCGATATCGACAAAACTGCCCTTGGCCGCAGCTTCGCGTAACTCATGTTCGGGCCAGCCGCTCTCTCGCACATTCTCGGGATAAAATACCGAAAAGTGCCGCCCGATGATCTCGTCCGCCGTGTAGCCCTTGATCCGCTGTGCGCCGGCGTTCCAGCTGACCACGATGCCATTGGGATCGAGCATGAAGATTGCATATTCTCCGACACCTTCGACAAGGAGACGGAATCGTTCTTCGCTTCGACGCAGTTCCTCTTCATGGTTGCGTCGTTGTGTCAGGTCGCGCGTGACCTTCGCGAATCCAATAAGTTCACGGCGGGAATTGCGAATCGCCGTGATGATCACGTTCGCCCAAAAGAGCGAGCCGTCCTTTCTGACGCGCCAACCCTCATCTTCGAATGTGCCGGCGTCCCTCGCTATTTCCAGTTCGCGCGCCGGCAGATTCTGTGCGAGGGCTTCAGCGGGATAGAACCGCGAAAAATGTTGCCCGATGATCTCGGCGGCTCGATATCCCTTGAAACGCTCGGCGCCCGCATTCCAGGTGAGAACATGACCCTCAGGGTCCAGCATGAAAATTGCGTAATCCCGGACGTTCTCCACGAGGAGCCTGAATCGCTCTTCGCTTTGCCGCAGGTTTTCTATGTCATCGAAGCTGGTGTCATCTTGCATGCGGCATTTACCCTAACATGCCGCGAGCTGGCGTTTCCTAGATCCGCTTGTAGGCGTAATCCGACCCTATAGTCCGTTCGTGCGCCCGTTTTTCGTTCCCTAATTCAGCGGTTTAGGTCGCTCCCGCGCCGAGCGATGCACGATGGCGAACAGTGTTGCGACCAGGCATCCGGCGACGATGCCGTAGGTGAGATTCAGGACCAGTGTCAGGCCGAAGGTTGTTAGCAGCACCGCCGCCAATCGCCAATTCTTCAACAAGCGCACGAACTCCGACTTTTCCGCCATATTCCAGCACACGACCACGAGCACGCCGGCCAAAGCCGTGAGCGGGATGAACTTGGCCAGTGGCGCGGCCACCAGCATGAATAGCAGCACAAACCCGGCGTGCATCATTCCCGCGACGGGGCTGCGCGCTCCGGCGCGAATATTGGTCGCGGTACGTGCGATCGTCCCGGTGACGCTAATCCCACCGAACATCGCGGAGGCGATATTGGCCACGCCTTGGGCAACCAACTCCATGTTCGAGCGATGTTTGCGGCCGCTCATGCCGTCGGCAATCTTCGCCGACAACAGACTCTCAATCCCGCCAAGCAGTGTAAATGACAGTGCAGCCGGCAATACCTGCATTATGAGATGCGCATTTATCGGCGGCAGTTGCGGCATTGGCAGGCCGTGCGGGACGCCTCCAAAGCGACTCCCGATCGTGTCAACCGAAAGGCCAAAAACCGCGGCCAGAATGGCGGCCGTTGCCACCGCAATCAGCATGCCGGGCCAGTTCGGGTAATAGCGCCTGATCACAAATATCATGGCCACCGATCCCATGCCGATCGCGAGTGTCATGAAATTGACTGTGGGCAGTGCCTGGATGAGGGCGGTCAGTTTTGGAATCAACGGACCCGGCTCCGCACCAGTGAGTCGCAGGCCTCCGAGATCCTTAAGCTGGCTGGCCAGAATCGTGACAGCGATGCCGCAGCTGAAGCCGACGGTCACCGCGTGTGGAATGTGCCTGATCAGCGAGCCTAGTCGCAGCAGACCAACCAGCGTCAACATCAATCCGGACAACAGCACTGTGAGCAGCAGGCCATTGAGGCCGAACTTCACTTGCGTCGCCGCCACGAGCACGATAAATGCGCCGGCCGGCCCACCAATCTGAAACCGGCTACCGCTCAACGCCGAGACGCAAAAGCCACCTACCACAGTCGTGTAAAGACCCCTGCCCGGCGAAACTCCGGAGGCGACTGCGATGGCCATTGAAAGAGGCAGCGCCACGATCGCGACCGTCAGGGCCGCCAATGCATCCTTGCGCAGGGCCTCGAGGCTGTAGCCCTCGTGCAGAACGGTTGCCAGCTTCGGTCGGAAAAGGTGCGAGGTCGCGGTACCGTCAGGCATGAGGTCGGCTGCCCAGTCCTTAGACGCTATGCATGACCGGCTGTTGCATGCGCCCGAAGTGACCGTTTGGGCGCAGCGGCTACCGCCTTGAGCGCACCCAGCGGTCCCCGGGAGGCGCGTTCCGATACAAGGATTGCTATCGCCTCCTGCAGATCCGTGGCGACGACGGCGAAGGGTGCGTCGGTGGTTGGGACCTCGAAGGAGCCATAGCGCGCGATGAGGGTCACGGCCGAGCGGATGGCTGGCGAGCGATCCTGCAGGCCCTGCGCATTCTGCTGCAAGCCCTTCAAGAATCCATGCACCCATGACACACCCGTCGAGCGCGGCCAGCGGCGCCCGCGCTCATCAGCAAGCAGCGTCGGTACAAAATTTGTCGGAGCAGCCCCGAGGCGCGAGTCGAGATCTCTCAGAAAACCGACCACGAGCGCGATAAAGGTGTCGAACGGCTCCTGGGCAGCGATTTTCGCAGGCACTCTCCAGCCGGCCTTCTCGCCCCAGATCGGCGGCAGCAATGCGCCGCTCGTTATGCCCACCGGCCAGGTCAATAGCGCCATGAGATAGCCTTCCAGCATTGCCATATCCATGGTGCCGCGGGGCCAGCCCTCCTCAGTCAACCAGGTGCGCAGTGTTTGCCGGTCCTGCGCCGTAAACGGCCGCTCCTCGAGTGTTACTAGATTTGGCGGCAACAGCACGGGTGGCTGCGCTTTCACAATAAAGCGGCGTCTGGGTTCTTTCGTCGACAAGGGGTTCTCCTTCAGTGCGAAACCGACACGGGCACCGGGGCAGTGCTGTGTCGCGGGTGGTCCGTATTGACCTTGGGATGCTCCGTGCCCTGCCGGCTGGCAGGACGAGCGATCCGGGTTTGGGGAGCCACACGAAACCCTAGGATAAATGTACCATATATCACTACACCGATTTCGGACATCACCACACGGGGTTTACCTTGATCACCGCAGCACAGTTACGGGCGGCGCGAGCCCTGCTCGGCATGGATCAACGCGCCATGGCGCACGCGGCGCAACTGTCGGTGCCAACAATCCAGCGCATGGAAGGCAGTGAAGGCGTCATTCGCGGCACTGTGGATTCGCTGATGAAGCTGATCGCCGCCCTCCAGGCAGCGGGCGTGGAACTCATAGATGAGGGGGGCACAAGCGCTGTGGGCGGCCGTGGGGTGCGATTGCGCGAGGCGAATATCCTCGCAAAACAGCGCGCGCCCGCCCGCGCGTCGGTGCGCACGAGTCGAGGTTCTGCGGTTGTCAGTGGCCGTGGCGGCCGAACGTCGTGAGAAGCAATGCTGAGAGGGTCTTGTTACCAGTAGTTCGCCATTAGTTGACGTGCCCATTCCGGTTCGCGGACCGGAGTGCGAGGTAGATAGCCGGACCACACCGGCTTGATGTCAAGCAGTGGCGTACCATCCACGGCATCCAGTCCTTCCACCTCGATGTTCAATTCACAGACGCGCACGAGACGGCAGATCGATACACCCAGTCGATTCGGGCGCATGCGGCCGTGCTGAGCAAATATTCCGACCGCCGGCCATTCAGCGCGACCGCGGGGTCGGCGTGCACCCAGCTCTGCTGGCTCGTCCGCCTGCAGGTGGAAATAAAATACCACCTCGATATGTGACACCTCATCCAAACCCGCGACTGCCGCGGCGGTGAAACGCTCCGACAGCAGTTGGAGAACGCAGAGGTTGGAACCCCAATGGTCCTTCGTCGGTTCCGCACGACCGCCTCTTACGTATCCTATCGGCTCCATTGATAAGGTCATCGCGGCACGGGGTTTTACTTAAATAATTGTCCGGCGTAATCGCTGAGAAAGTCCCGCCAGAGAAACCAGTAATGGCGGCCGGGTATTTCTTTATAGGTCGTCGGAAAACCCTTCGACTTCAAATCGGCTTCGAGCGCCACTGTACCGGCTCGTGCCAAGTCGGTATCGCCCGCACCAGTCCAATAGAGCTTCACGCCACCGTTCTTGATCTCCATGAGCTGCGACTCAAACGTCGGGTCTCCGACTCGTCCACCGGCGCTAAACACCCCAATATAGCCAAACAGCTTTGGATTATTGTTGGTCGTCGTCACCGTCTGCCCGCCGCCCATTGAGAGCCCGGCAATTGCACGGTGATTTTTGTCTGTATAGACACGATAATTTCTCTCCACGAACGGAATGATGTCGTTCACGATGCTCGCGGGATACGATCCGGCATACGGCTGCGGCGGTGGTGCCGACCGCGGGGCGGCACCCGCGGCGGGATTCGCACCCGCCGCGCGGGGCGCGCCGGGCGCTGCGGGACCCGGATTCGGCGCGGGCGCCGTGACTTGTTGCACAGAAGGAGTCGGTCCGTCACCAAACCCTTGTGAAACGGTTTGGGTCGCATTTCCATTGGGCATCACAACAATCATCGGTGCCGATTTTCCGGCCGCAATCAAGTTGTCCATGATGATGTTCGCGCGCCCCATCGTCATCCACGCATCCTCGTCTCCGCCCGCGCCGTGCAGGAGGTAGAGCACCGGATACCTCTTCGTCCCATTCGCCCTGTAGGACGGGGGCAGATACACGTACATGCGTCGCTGATCCATGTGCAGCGTCGGTGATGGATACCAGACCTGCTCGACCGTTCCGTGTGGAACATTTTTGAAATCCCACATCGCATCTTCAGGACCACTGAGCATCAGCAAGCTGCTGAAACGGTTTCCATCGCGCTCGGTCTCGGAATTCGAAGGATCCAAGGTCCGTATGCCATCGACCAAAAACCAATATCCGTACAGTTGCGCATCAAGCGGGCCGACCGTCGTGGACCACACGCCCTGGTCATCCTTCATCATCGGCATGTTGGTCGCGCCGATCCAGTCCGCATTAAAGGTCACTTCAGAGGCCTTTGGCGCGTAGAGGCGAAAAGTTACGCGATGATCATCGGCAATCTCGGGTGAACGAAGTCGAGGTGCGGGCGCGACCGTGGGAGGTGGCGCCTGATTCTGGCTGTATGCCGGCGCGCCAAGAATCACGGCCGCAATGATAAGTCCTAAGCAATTGCGATTCATGACACCCCCATCCTTCACGAAACACCCGCCCGCAGCATAACAGGATGCAGAGGGCTATCTAAACTGCAAGGTTGCTTGCGCGACGATGAATAAAGCGCCGGTGGCAAGCACTCCTTGGCCAATAAAGGAGACGGCTGTCACAAGTCGGTCGTCCATCCTTGATGAGGTTACTCTATATATGTAGAGTTCAATCCATGGACCGCGATCGCAAATCTTCAACCCAAGCGTTTGCCCTTCTTAGGGCAATGTCGGAGAAACCGCGAACGTGGCGTCATGGCTATGATCTCTCGCGCGAAACGCGGCTACGGTCCGGAACGCTGTACCCCATTCTAATGCGATTAACCGACCGAGGCCTGCTTGACTCGAAGTGGCAGCCCTCCGACGAAACAGGTCGGCCGCCACGTCACCTATACAGACTAACGACGCAGGGCATCGCCTATGCGCAGCATCAGTTGGATGCCGCCTCAGCGGCGCAGTTCAAGGCACCGCAAATAAGCCGGGCATGAACAACTCCACGCGACCGTTGCGATGGCTGGCGCTGCTGCTGATGCAATGCGCGAGGCGATTGTTGCCGAGGGCTCGGGCCGATTGGAAATCGGCCATGCACTCGGAGCTTGAGCGCGTCGTAGACGATCGTGACGCGCTCGCATGGGCTTTCGGATGCGTTGTTGCAGGCTGCAGGGAGAGGGTCAACGTCATGTTCTTCGGAAACTTCAAGATCGCACGATGGGTGCTCACCGCCGAAATGTTACTTTGCTTCTTGCCCCTGACAATGGGCTGGCTAGACGCGATCGGCGGAGATTCCGGAATCGTCCGGCTGAACGCGCACATCATTCGAACGGACTTTGCCGGTGCCAATATGCTCGCATTGGTGGCGATGTTTGCCGGCGCGACGCTGGGCGCGGCGGGCCCGATCGGGTTGCTCGCTGCCTTTCGACTGATCGTGTCAGGCCGGCCTGTGCGGGGCCGGCTCGGGCGTGCGCTCGTGATCGGTCCAGTTCTCTGCGGCACAGTCACACTTGCCTCCCGATTGGCAATCGGAGGCCCTGCCGCGTTCAGTCCCAACGCTCAAGGCATCTTTGATTTCTGGAGCGCGATACTGTTGCTATCGGTCTTGCCGGCATTGGGTGCGGCACACTTGCTGCGTCTCGGCCCACCGAGATCGGCGGAACCAGCGCTCCCCTAGGAACGGGCGGCAAGCGCGGCTCAAGACGTACGCTGGTATTCTCGACTATGCTCTGCGCCACTATGAGGCTGGATCAGGCGGCTCACCGGAGGCAATCGATGCGCGCACTCAGTGCCTGGGCGGCAGTTGCGACTGTTGGCATTTTCTCATCGACGCCCGGCACAGCGCAGGTGATGGCGGCGGGTAACCCCGTATCGTTGGGTGTCGTCGTGAGTGCCACTGGCCTTTGCAGCGCCGATTTGCAGCCGGCGCCGGGTGCGCTCATCGGTATGGTGCGGCCGGGTGGCGCCGCTGACCGGGCAGGACTTAAGCCCGGCGATGTGATCCTGCGCTTCGGAAGCACCCAGATTCAAGTCTGGACCGATCTTCCTCGGGCCGTGCAGCTCGCCCACGCGGGCGATCAGATCGCGATCGTCGTGAAACACGGCGATGCGCTCGTCACGGACCAGGTGCAATTCACGCAGACGGATTCCGGGGCCCCGTCCACCGGCCAATCCAGTGCCCCGCCAGTGGCATCGAACGCCTCGGCCCCGCCTTTCGCACCATCCTGCTCGCCCCGGTCTTACAGCGTTCTGCCGCTGCCGACCGATGCGGCGCAGCGGGCGGCAGCGCTCGTCGGGGATTCATCGGTCAGCCTTGAGGGCGATGTACTGACGATTGCGCATCGGGATCCGGGTGACGCGGTGCAACTGATCGGACCCCTGCAGTTGCCGATGACCCACATTCCCGGGACGCAGGTCTGGCTCACCCAGCTGAAGATGGACGGTTGGGAGCGCATGTTCTTCAGCTACCAGTTCATCGGCTCCCAGCACACGCCGGCGGTGCAGGCAATTGACACTTTTCACGGCGCCAAGGCGCCCGTCCCGCCGTTGATGGCACCGCAGCTGCAGGGTCGATTGATCCACACCCATGTGCACAGTCGCCTGCTGGGCGCCGATCGCGACATCAGCGTGTATCTGCCGCCCGGAGCGGCCGGCAAGCTGCCTGTCCTATACATGACCGACGGCCAAAGTGTGGAGAGCTTCGCGCGAGTCCTGGAACCGTTGATATTGAGCCATCGAACCCGCCCCTTTGCCCTCATCGGCGAGCACTCGGGTCAAGATCCCGGAGTGTCGGCAGGCCATGAGCCACAGCCGGATATGCGCACGCGCGAGTATGTACCGGGGGTCGACAAGAAGACCTTCGATCGTCATTTGCGGTTCTTCACCGAGGAGCTCCTGCCGTGGGCCTCGGTCACCTACGGAGTATCGGCGCGGCGCACTGAGCGTGCGCTGTTCGGTTTCTCCAATGGCGCGGACTTTGGTCTCGAGATGGCGGTGGTGCATCCCGAGCTTTTCGGCGCTGTCCTGCCATTCTCGGCCGGAATGCTGATGCTGGAGCCCGTACCAAAGAAAGGCTTGCCGCACATGTACCTGGCGGCCGGTGAGTTGGAGTCCTCATTTGCCGTGGTAACCCATCAAGCCCAGGGCCTGCTGCGGGAAGCCGGCGCTGAGGCCGTATTTACCCTCTACCCCAGTGGCCACGACATCTTGATGTGGCAGCTCGCCCTGGTTAACTACGCCCCCAACGTGTTCCCGTCCGCAACCGATGTGCTCTAGACGCCGTTCGAGCTATAAGGACGGATGACTTCAGTCGCCAGAATCGGTGCCCTGCTGCTGCTCGCTCTCGGAAGCACTGCCGCCACAGCTGCCGAGCACTGTGCCCGCGCAGCGCCCGATCCGCGGTATTCGCAGATCCAGGCGATGATGGCCGGCGAGTTCGCAAAGAGTACCGGAGCCGCTTTGAGTATTGGGATCCTCGAGCACGGCTGCCTTGCCTCGGTCGCCAATTTTGGGACCATGGGCCCGGGGAGGATCACTCTTCCCACCGACAATTCGATCTATCCGATTGCATCTATCACCAAGGTCGTCACTGGCATCATGCTGCTGCAGCTGGTCGAGCGCGGCAAGGTACACCTGACCGACCCGGTCGTGCGGTACGTCCCGGAATTTCGCAAAATCCAGAATCCGTATCCCTGGGCGCCTGCAGTCACACTCATTCAGCTGGCCACCATGACCTCTGGAATCGGTGGCGATCACTGGACGTCTTCAGGATTTTCCAATGATGAGTTCGCGTCCGATGACGCTGATCCGACCACCTGGGATCAGCGCCTGGCCAAGCAAGTTCCCAACTCCGCTTATCACTTTGAGCCCGGCACACGGCACGAGTACTCCAATGTCGGATATGGCATTCTCGGACTTGCTTTGAGCCGCGCGGCGCACCGATCCTTCATTGAATATGTGACGACCGAGATCCTACGTCCGCTGGGTATGACCGATACGTCGTTTTCTATTGACCAAGGTACCGCTTCACGATTCGCCTTTGCAGCTCACGGTATGCCAGCCTTGCCGTCTTGGCGAAAACACCCGTTACTGCCTGCAGCGGGCCTTTTCACAACAGTGGATGATCTGGCCAAGTTGATGCAATTTCAGTTGGGACTCGGGCCCGAAGCGGTTCTTTCCCACAAGGCGCTCGAGCAATCGCTACGGCTCGTCGTTCCCTCTGACGGCGATCTGCGCTACGGCGATGGCGTTGGCTATTCGGCGGTGCGGAATTCGGATGGCGATTTGGTCGCTCTGGGTCATGGCGGGGAAACCTTGGGCTATATTGCTTCATACGAATACGACCGCGCGAAACAATCTGGCGTCATTGTACTCACATCCCATCGAACCAATGAGTACAAGCCGCTCGTGAGAAAAGCACTGAAGCTGTTGAATCCCGGCAGTGATGGGGGGACCGGGCTAAACCCCACTGAAGAGCACTGAAGCTCATGCTCTACTGATCCAGGGCCTGACTCTGGTCCCGAAATGTCTTCGCGGTCTGCGGTTTCACGAACAGCGCAACGATTTCCGGATTTTCATCCCGAATCTTGGTCTCGAGACTGACCACCGCCTCCTCAATCGCGGGGGCCCGTAATGTGTCAGCAAACTCAAGACTCAGCATCGCCACTACCTGATTCGGACCCAACTGAACCGTGATCACGCCGTTGGCCCGAAGGCAGCTCGGCTGCGCATTTGCCAGCGCCAGAATCGATTTGCGAACTGGCCGAGCGGCGGGTTCGCCAATCAGGAGACTTTTGCTCTCCCGCGCGAGAAATAGCGACGTCGCCGCCAAGATCAGTCCGATGGCAATCGAGCCTATGCCATCCACTTCCGGATACCCGAGAGTGACAGCTGCGTAGGTTGCCGCGGCCGCAATCAATACGCCGAGAAGCGCAACACTGTCTTCGAACAGGGTCATGAACGATGGCGGATCCTTGCTGAGCTTGAACGCCTTGATGAAGCCCAGACCTCCTTTCGCCTGGCGAAACTGTCGCAACGAATAGAGCCAGGAGACTCCCTCGAAGATGAACACCAAACCCAATACGACATAGCTCACCACCGGAGAGCGTATCGGCTCGGGATTGAACACCCGATAGATACCCTCGTACACAGAGAATCCCGCTCCGAGCGCGAATATGAGCAGTGACACGACGAAGCTCCAGAAATAGATCTCGCGCCCGTGCCCGAAAGGATGGTTGGCGTCGGCCTTTCGCGCGGCGCGCCGAATGCCGTAAAGCAACAGGAATTCATTGGACGTGTCGACGATCGAATGAATCGCTTCGCTGGCCATGGACGCGCTGCCGGTCCACAGCGCGGCACCCACTTTGCTGACAGCAACCAGGATGTTGCCGACCAGCGCAACATACACCACGCTCTTGGAAGTCGATCTGGCGCCGCGCCTGGCGCGCGTTTGTCGATTCAACTGGCACTCCCGTGGTTCATGAGAAACCATGCGCTGGCGGAGGCGCCGATCGATGCAACCGCACAGATCGTTGCGGCAGTGTGGAAGCCACCGAGGAGTGCCGGGCCGGACGCGCCGAGGACGCCCCCAAGCAGCGCCGTGGCAACCATGCCTCCCGTGCGTGCAACCGCGCTGTTCAAGCCGGAAGCGGAACCCGAATGCCGGCCATCGACCGATGCCAGCACGGCTGTGGTCAATGGGGCAACGGCCCCAGCCATACCAACCGCGATCACCACGATTGCCGGAAAGATGACGGTCCAATAATCTGCCTGGGTACCTATTCTCAGGATCAGCAAAAATCCACCGGCAACGACCAATGGTCCGATCGTCAGTGGCGCCCGCGAGCCGATCCTTCCGGCCACGCTACCCATCAGCGGTGAGGCCAAAGCGAGGATGATCGCGAACGGCACGAGTGCTGCGCCCGCCTGCGCAGCCGTATAGCCATCCGTCCGAATCAGCACATAAGGTACCAAGACCAGCAAAGCGCCCAGCGCGCCGTATAAGAGCAATGTCAGGGCCGTAAGGCCAATGAAGCTGGACGAACCAAACAGGCTAAGCGGCATCATCGCGGCATCGCGCTTAGATCTTTCAGCGACCAGGAAGACCACCATCAGCACGATGCCGACCGCCAACAGCTCAAGGGCTGTGGGCGTCCAACCCGCGTGACCGGAGCCGATGGTCAGCGCCCAGGTGAGCGCTCCGAGCGACGCGGTAGCCAGTACCCCACCCAACATGTCTAAGGCCGGTGCCGTATTCTCGCGATCGCGATCGCGGATGAAGACCATGGCCAAAACTATCGCGGCCGCAGCCAGCGGCGGATTGATCAAGAAGATGGAGCGCCATCCCACGGCGTCGATCAGCCAGCCACCGAGAACCGGCCCTACCGCAGCCATTACGGCCCCCACCGAGGCCCAGATGCCGATCGCACGGCCGCGCGCCGGCCCTGAGAAGCGCGCGCCAAGAATGGCCAGGCTGTTCGGCATGAGCAACGCGGCGCCAATGCCCTGCACTCCCCGCGCCGCAAGCAACCACCCAAGGCTCGGAGCGAGCGCACAGGCAATCGAAGCGGCCCCGAACATCGCCGTGCCCACGATAAGCAGTCGCGTATGTCCGTAACGGTCCCCCGCCGCGCCACCGAGAAGCAGCAGAGCACTTAAGGGCAACAGGTATGCATTGATTACCCACTGCAGATCGCCGGCACTGGCGTTGAATGTCGCACCCAGTGCGGACAAGCCGACATTGACCACTGATCCATCAATGAAGGCAAGGCTCGACGCCAGAATGGTGGTCGTCAGTAGCCAATTGGGGTGCGGCGTGTCGAGCGCCGGCGGCCGCTGCGCAGCAATCGAGGCGTCGCCTTGTGGGTAGGCAGAGTTCATGCGGTGACCGACACCTTAGCGTACCGGAAATCAGGCGACGGCAGGCAGCTTGGATTGCAGCAGCCGGGCGGCGGGGATTGCCGCAAGCGCGCCCAGCAGCTGCGCGACGATAAAGCCGGGGACGTGCCCTGGCGCGATGCCGGCAAAGGTATTCGAGAGCGAGCGGGCAACGGTGATGGCCGGATTGGCGAAGGAGGTCGACGAGGTGAACCAGTACGCAGCTCCGATCCACGCCGCCACCATCCACGGTCCATCCTCGGCGCGCCGTATGCCGAGCACGACGAGAAGAAGGCCGAACGTCGCCACGAACTCCCCCAGCCATTGCGGCAGGCCCGTGCGCGCGTGAACCGAGGTCTGGATCAGGGGCAGCGCGAACATGGCGTGCGCGAGTATCGTGCCCGCTATGCAGCCTGCGAGCTGCACGACCGCATAAGCACCTGCATCGGACCACGAGATCACCCGCGTGAGCGCCTGCACCAGCGAGACGGCGGGATTGAAATGGGCACCGCTGATTGGTCCTAGAAGCGCGATCAGGGTCGCGAGTACCGCGACCGTCGCCGCGGTATTGGCGAGAAGTGCCACGGCCAGGTTTCCGGAGGCGAGCCGCTCAGCCATTATGCCCGACCCGATCACCGTCGCGCTTAGCAGCATCGAGCCCAGCCCCTCGGCCATGAGCCGACGCATCATGACTCTGCGCTGCCGATCTCCCTCAGCGCCGCCTTCAAGGCCTGCGGTTCAAGGGATTCGAGGGGCAGAGCGGCGAAGCGCTTTATCCGCACTTCAAGCGTCTCGTAAGCCGCACGGAACGCCCGGCACCGCTCACTTTCGGTCCCTACTGCGGCGGCGGGATCCGGGATTCCCCAGTGTGCGACCGTAGGCCCACCCGGCCAGACAGGGCAGGCTTCAGCTGCGGCGTTATCGCAGACGGTAAAGACGAAATCGATCGGTGGCGCCCCGGGTGCCGCGTACTCATCCCAGCTTTTGCTGCGCAGAGCCGCCGTCGCCAGTCCTTCCTCGCTGAGGAGCTCGAGTGCGAGCGGGTGCACCGCACCCCTCGGTTGGCTGCCGGCGCTGAAGGCGCGCAGGCGGTCGGCTCCCAGTCTGTTCAGAATTGCTTCGGCGAGGATGCTGCGCGCTGAGTTCCCGGTGCACAGGAAGAGTACGTGAAAGGGCCGAGTCGGCACAGGCGCCAAGGCAGCCGCACTCATGCGCCTGCCGCGCGCTTGGCGGAGATTGACCGTGCAGGCTTGCATGCCGGGGCGCATTCGCCGCTACCGGCGCAGCAGTTCTCGGTGAGATAGCCGACCACGTCATTCATCGCGTCAAAGTCTGCGCTGTAGATCAGCTGCCGACTCTCGCGACGCTGGCTGATCAGCCGAGCGCGCTGCAAAGCCTGCAGGTGGAAGGTCAAGGACGAGGGTACCAGCCCCACCTTTGATGCGATGTGGCCCGCCGGCATCCCGACGGGACCTTGGGTCACTAGTAGTCGGTAGATCCCCAGACGGTGTTCGTGCGCAAGCGCGCCCAACGCTTCGATCACATCTTTGGCTTTCACACCCTTACGATATTTCGACAACTACCGTAGTGTCAAGCCACGCCGCATGGGTCGAGGCATGCCGAGTCTATTTGGATTGTCCGGATCTCTCAGAAATGACGATTGTCGTCATCCAGGCACGAGCAAACTCGAATTTCTGCGTCATGGCCTCCTCCGTTAAGCCCAATCGGAGGAGTTTTGAGCGTAGTTCAGTTTCGCTCTGCAGTGCGCAAGCACCGAGGCTTTGCAGTGCGGCGTTACGGCCCAGGTCGAGCCCCGGCCCCATCCTCAGTTCCCCTTTTGAGGTCGTAAGCGTCGTTCCGCGGACGGTCCACACAGCGGAAAAAAGCTCCCCCTCCACCGTCCCTGCCGCCATAACTCGAAGATCAGTAAAGTCCATGTCTTGCCCTCTTGCGCGCAGCGTATCTCAACACGGCCAGGGCGAACCAGCCAGCCGGTCGAGGTAGTACGCGGGCGCTCAAGGAATTTTGTGTGCTGCAAGATATGCCTGGGCATGACGCCGGTCTTGCAATCCCGCATCTGCATCCTGCCAAGCCATCAGGAACTCTTTATACGCGGAGACGGCAGCGGAGACGTCTCCTGCGCCCTCACTGCTTCTCGCCAGTCCAAGCAGCGGAAAGCCAGAATGCGGCCGCTCTGATAGCGCGTCCCGGTAGGCCGCTGTCGCCCCTGGCCAGTCGCGGGCAGCCAGGAGTGCTTCCCCTTCTGCTTCCCCCACTGGTCGAATGTAGTGCGGAGGTTCGCGGTAGCCCAAAATCCGCTCCTCCCGCGTTGCCCAGGCAAAGAGTTGTTTTCCCTGCTCCACATCGCCTTTGAGCACCAGTACCGAGCCGCGCAATTCAAGCGCCATTATCGACAAGAAACTGATCATGGGCTGCGCCAGAGCATCCGGAAGCACTTCCATTTCTGGAGCTCCTGCGTTGTCTGGGGGCGGAACAGCCACGCCCCCGGGCCCCATGTTCCTCGCCTGTTCCGACGCCTCCCATAACTCGGCGTCCACTCTGTGGGACGCCTCATCCGCTTTATCTGGCTCACGGTTCTGAACGGACTGCATGCCTGTCGCGATATCGAGAAGACTGCGCTTCAAGAAGCGCAGATTGGGGCGCACGGGGTCATTTGATGCGGCTAATAGCGCCAAGACTTGCGGCCACGCAGCCAGTCGCAGTGCGACCGGCAACGAAGGATTAAGCCGTGAAATGGAGTCGCGCGCCGAGAACACGTACATGGTGGACGGCAAGTCACCTCGTGCCGCCTCCAGTTTCGCGGATAGCCGCTCTGCGGCGGCAACCTTGCCTTCTTCGAGCAGATTGGCGATCGCGTACATAAGGTTGTGGACATAGTTCCAATTGTCATCGGCTGAGACATGCTGCTGCCGCATATATCGTTCATCGACTTCCAGGGATTGCTCGAACGAATGCTCAGCTTCTGCATACTCTCCGAGACGGTAGAAGATATGACCCGGCATGTGGACCATATGACCCGATGACGGTGCAAGGATGGCCACGAGCTTTGCGCTCGCCAGTGCCTGCTCGGGATGCAGCCCCTCCATTGCATGGATCCAATAGTGATTGGCGGCTGAGTTATCAGGATCGCCCTTTATGACCTGCTGCAGCAGCGCCAGAGATTCACGCTGTCCCGGATTCGGCTCGCCTTTGGCGTCATAGCCATCCGGCAGGGCATTCGCCAGGAATATCTTGGCCTGCGTGTCATTCGGAAATTTGGCGGCAAGTTCGCGCAACAGCGCGACCTCCTGAGTGCTGCCCATCTGCATGGCCTTCATGGCGCGCTCGTGCGCGGCGCTTGCCTCAATGTAGAGTCGCTCGGCTTCCCCCGCGTGCGACTCCAGCTGCACGGCCATCGAAAGCGCCGCCGCGGAATAGTCCTTTATCGTACTGTGATAGTTGGACTCCGCTTCGTATAAACCCCAATAGCAGATCGCGCACTGCGGGTCGACACGAATGCTTTGTTCGAAGGCACGTGCGGACTCGTAGTCCCAGAAATCGTGGTACAGATTCAGACCCTGATTGAACCATTTCTGCGCCTCGGGGCGCGCAGTGATGGTCAGCGACGCATTACCGATGCCCTGCATGGGGAGGGGTGGCGGAAGCTTTTCAGGGGCAATCTCGGCACGCATTTCCGGGGAATGGCCAGCATGCGAATCCTGAGAAGCCGCCACTTGCCATTGCCCGAGCGCGAGGAAGCCGGCAAGCAAGAGGCCGATTGAGATCGGCAGATTTCGATTTGAAATGCTCCGCGCAGATCTGCTCACGTCACCCTCAAAGCCGTGCTTCGAAGCTGATCTACACCAGATCGTCGGGACCCTGCGCATCTTCGGGAAAGCGCGTCGCCATGCGCGCCACGGATATTGGCCGCGCATAGCTCTTGCCCGGCCGATAGTCGGCACGCGCCAGCGTGTCATACTCGAGCCGGGCGATCCTCCAGTTGTCCGCAACGTCTTTCCGGTAGGCGACCTTGTAAACACCGCCTTCCCACCACGTCCGCACGCCTTCCCCGTGGAGGCGTGCCATCGCGACCAGGGATGAGTCTGACTCCAGCGGCACGCCCACCTGGATCGAATAAGGGAAGATCGCCTGTGCGGACTTTCGATCCGCCGCTATTTCCACGCTGTCGCGCTGCTGGTTGGCCGCGAGCTCGAAGCCGGGCGCCGGCTCCATGCTCCTGCCGGTCTTTCCAGCCTGAAAACGATCGCGATAGAGCCGGGTCACGCCATGGTTGCGCTGCTTGAAAACACCGCCGTTGAACACGACCTCGGCGTCATCGGCAAACATGCCGATGAGCTCCTCATTCAGGCCCCGGTTCATCGCCTGCTCGAAGGACTGATGGAGCTTGCGCAGTGCTTGTTCCTCCTGCAGCAAGGCCACCTGTGATGCCGGGTCCGCTGGCGCAGCCGCCTCGCCGCCCGCCATGGTCGCCGCGGATGCCAGTACCGCGGAGGCCCCCGCGCCCAGATTCCAGATAAAGGAGCGACGGCTCTTGAGTTTGAGAATGCTCATCACGCCCTCCTCTTCGGTCCATAGAACTCCAGAAGATCGAACTTCCCGATATGCCGGCCGATGGCACCGGTCACACCCAGATTTACTCCTCTGGGGCCGCCGTTGAAGGTGAAGCCGCAATCATGCGAGGCCTTGGTGTTGAGTAGTTCCGTCATCTGATTGCCGTTACAGGCCTCTTCGTTCTGGCAGAAGATGTAAACACCCGGGCGCAGCTTTACGAAGATACACGGCGAACCCCACTCCGCGCCCAACTGCTGGGCGCCGGTGAAGATCACCCAGGACATGGAATGCGGAGAGTTATAGACGTGCATGGAGGTGACCTGGTCGGAATAGGACCAGGAGAAGGCGTTGCCGACCAGCTCATCCGTTAGTTGATGCCGCACATAGAGCGGTGCTTCCAGGCCCGGCATTTCCGCCACCCCGAAGACGGGGCGATAGGTGGTCTCGTTGCCGTAATACTCCGTACCCATGTGCGACTCGATGCTGGTGCTGAGACCGTTGGTGAAGTCCACGGCGACCATCACGCAGGCGCGCGGCTTACTGTCCGGAATGATGTGGCTGAACCAGGCGAGGTTGTCGTCGCCTTCATAGGCGCGGTAGTCGACATCGTGCCAAACGTTGTCCTTCTGGTCCCGGAACTGCAGCTGGTACATTTCCTTGATGCGGTAGTCCCGCACCGGGCCACCATTGTCGAAGCGCAGCGTGAACTCCTTGCCTACCAGGATGTCGGAGAACGGCAGGTTGTTGCCGGTCGTCGTAGGTGGCGGAGGCGCGCCCGTTGCGGCTGCACCCTGCGGACCCGCCGCCCCGCCGCCGGCGCCGAAGGTTGTGGTCCTTATGTCTGCCGCCGCCTGCATCTCGGCATCCGTCATGTGGGTGAAGGTGCGGACGGGGCGATAAGTGGTGCGCGCTCCCTTGGGCGGCGGAGGTGGTGGCACTGGCGCCGCGGCTGGAGGCGCTGACGCAGCCGCAACACCGGCTGGTGCCGGGGCGCCGCGAACTGCGGCAGCGGGCGCCGCAGCGAACATCGGCCGCAGGCCGTGGTCATCGAAGTCCTCAAGATAGGCGAGCTGCCCGACGATCTTGCCGCTGCCGCGGAACATGTAGTATTCGAGCTCGTCCTTGTCGTTGAAGCCAAAACGCACGCCTACCTGTCTGGGACCGTACAGATCGACTACAAAGCAGGTGTGGATGCCGGAGAACTCGCACTCGGTGCGGTTGTAGACGATGGTGCGATCATCGACGAGCACGTAATCCGACGGAGATACGTAACCCAGATCGTCAATGTGCCGGGTCAGCTCCACGAAGTTCGTGTTTGCCACCGACGGATAGAGCTCCAGCGTCTCGATGCCGGTATCCTGCTTCCAGTAGATCCCCTTGCCGGTCATGCGGTTCGTGTAGTGATGCAGGTTCGCGGGAGCGGCCTGCCCGTTGTCGACATATCCGAAATAGATCTGCCGCTGCACTTCGCGGTCATCGAGGGTGAACTCGGTGGGTCGGCCGGCATTCTGCTTGATGCCGCTGGATAGCCATACTTCGAAAACCGTGGCGAGATGGGTCTTCTGGTCGATGTAGACGTTGTAGCCTTTCTGCTCACCGGGGACCAGGTGGGAGAAGAACACGATTTGGTTGAGGGTCAGCTCGCCATAGCCAACCGTAATCTGCTTGCCGGCTTCCGCAAGCGTGAGGCGCATGTTAGCGCCGAACTTATATTCGAGCGTCGGTCCGTCAAGGGTGACGATCTTCAGCGTCTTGCCATTCAGTACATCGGTAAAGCCGGAGGCACACTTCGGGCCCGCACCTTCCACCGGCTTGAGTTTCGCGCCAATCTGATCCTTGGTCAGCTTGGTGTACTTGAATCGATGCATCGGAATACGCATGGTTTCCCCCGTCTTGGTGCCCTGATGGTCGTGATGTGCCGTCTATGGGGCCCGAATTGAGCCGTTAGGATAGTCAGGTTTGGGCATCTATGCCAGCGCGGTAGGCGGAGGATTCATCGCGCCACCGGGGCGCCGCTATCTGCTGCTTCCGCGCTCTTTAACCAACAGTTCGTACGCATCGGCAAGCTTCATCAATGCCTCACTGCAGTGCGTCCGCGTCGATGACCCATGCATAAGGGCCAATAGCTTCGGCTGCAGTATCGCCAGGCGGCGGATAGTCGCCGAGGTTCCGAAGGTAAGGGCCGTGGCGTGAAAAAGCTCCTCGGTGGCAAGCGCGGGACCGACGATGTCGCTGTCGGTAAGCGCCGGTCCGTCGCCGGTATGCGTAAAGAGATCTCCGCACAGAAGCGTCTTGGTCGTTTCCTCAAAAAGCACGCGTGCCTCCCAGTTGTGCGGGACATGCGGAGTATCGATGTGACGTATGCGCTTGCCACCCAGGTCGATGACCTCGCCGTCAGCGAGCCTGCGCGGCGGTCGATCACACAGGTCGTCGAGCGAGACCATGCACCCGAGCGCCCCGTGCGCGACTTGAGCACGTGGTGCGACAGCAAGAAATTCGTTCATCGCTCCACACTCGTCGGACTCGACGTGTCCAAAGGTTATCCAGCGGATTCGTTCAAGCGGAATTATGCGGGCGATCGATTGAGACACGAGCGGAAACAAGCCGCGCGGACCAGTGTGGAAAAGCAGCGGATCGTCGCCATTGATGAGGAACTGATTGAACGTGAAGCCGCCCGGTGCTGCATCGGGGACACAGGTTGACAAGCGATAGACGCCATCGGCGATCTCATCAATCCGGGTCTGCATACGGCTCCCTCTCACAATGGCAGAGACCGCTTGGTGCGTCCCCTTTTGTCAAGGGTACGCTATCGCTGCCCCTGCTTCGCGGCGTATTGCGGCAGTTCTCGACAACCGATGGGGGGTGCAGTGAAAACTGCTAAATCCGACGATCGAAAACGTTGAAGTACTTTTTGGCGTAAGCCAGCAGCTCCGGATCTGTGGGGTGATCCGCGCTCTCCACGGCAACGATCTCGGCGCGGATCTGAGGGTGCTTCTTGCGCACAAAGGCCAGAAAATCGTCCTTCGTCTGCGCCGGTCCGATGACCAGAATTTCCCGCGCACCGGCCAGTGTCTTCGCAATGCCTTCGAAAAACTCAAGGGCGTCGGGGATCTTGTGCCCGCCGTGCGGGCTTTTGCGAATGTGCGTGTGTTCGTGCTGGTCGGGTGTTTTCACGACAGACTTGGTTTGGGCATCGTCCGTAAAATTCCACACGACCGCCTTGTGATGGTCGATCCAAACAATCGAATGATAGGTCGCCATAATCCTTCCCAGGTAATTGCAGGGCCACAGCAGCCCGAGATTTCTCCGGGCCGGGGTTCAACCATACACGAGGTTGGTGCTCTGTCCGACCTCGATGATATATCCGTCAGGATCGCGCATGTAGCAGCAAATCTCGCCGTGCTTGGGCATCGGTGCCGTGATGAACTCCGCACCGCGACTTTTCCACAACGTGTAGCAAGCTTGAATATCCGCAACGCGAATCATCATGAAGCTGCTGACTTTGTCCGGGTTCGCAGGGACGCTGAGCGTTATCGCCGGCTTATCCGGGGTCGGGCCGCCTCCGACATTCACAATGAGCCAGGTATTCGCGAGCCGGATGTGCCCGGACGCCCCCTTGCTGTCGCCCCGGCTCAGAATGAGGCCGTCGAACACCTTTTCATAGAAGTCCGCTGATCGATCGATGTTGTCGACGGTGATGAAGAGCGTGACGGTGACCCCGCCACAGGGAGGCATCTCATAGCTCTTTGATTCGCCTTGAACGCTCATTAGACGCGCCTTATGGCCCCGAGAATGAGCCGAAGACTCCCAGAACGGCGCCAACAAATGCATTGGACGAACGTATCGGTGTGTACCAAGGGATCTGCGGGACAATTCGGCGCAATGATATCCATATGATATTAATGGAATTTATTGACACGGATTTATGAATGGCCCAGAGTCGCACGGAAGTGAGCGGCCGACTTCGGTCGGCAATTCATCTGGCGACGCAACAAGCAGCCAAACCACCCCCTCAGCTCATAACGGCCGCCGTGCAACGGCGACCGGCATTCGAGCTGCACGAACGGCCAGGGCGTACGACCATGGTGAACATCACCTGTGCGTTGAAAGCTCCGGCACTGGTGCTCATGACATTCCCGCTGAAGGTCAGCCATGCGACTAGCGCTCCAAGGTCTGAAAACATTATCGTAGCTGCGCCGCGACTTGCACATTGGCGCCTCTGGAATTGTCCGCTTTGACAAACCCGACCAGACCCGTATTTATCAGTTACTCCTCGCAGGATGTCGACGCAGGACGGCGCATTGCCGAAGCGCTGCGCGAAGCAGGCGTTGAGGTCTGGTTCGACCAGAACAGCCTGAAGGGCGGCACCGCATGGGATGCAGAAATTCGCAGCCGGATTCGCGACTGCGCGCTGTTCGTGGCCGTCATTTCGGCGAGCACCGAAGCGCGGCTCGAAGGGTACTTCAGGCTGGAGTGGCGCCTGGCGGAGCAACGCACGCACCTGATGGCGAGGGGGACACCTTTTCTTCTACCTGTTGTCATAGACAGCACATCGGAGACCAAAGCACGTGTACCTGACTCATTCGTCGAAGTGCAGTGGACTCGCGTAAACGCCGACCAAGACGTCAAGGCGTTTGCCAATCGGGTTGCCAGCCTTCTACGCCCGGACGATGCACCATCCGTCCCGCAAGGTCAGAATCGACCTGCTATCGCCGTTCGTCCTCCGGCGAACCCCCAGGACATCAATCGAACGCGTGCGCGCCGGCAAATATTTGCGGCGGCCGCCGCTGTGGCAGTCGCGGTCGCAGTCGTCATCGTCGCTGCGCTTGGCACGGTTCTCTATAGAAACTCCGAAGGACGCCACTGGGTTCGCGAGATTGCAATACCAAAGATTGTCTCATTGGCCGCGAATGAGCAGGCAGCCGAGGCGTTCCCATTGATAGAAAAAGCTGAGAAGTACGCGCCGGGGGATCCTGACTTGACGCGAGCGGTTGCTGCTGCCACCCAGGTAGCCACTGTCCATTCAACGCCGTCGGGCGCGGTGGTGGAAGTGAAGGATTACGTGTCACCTAAAAGCCCGTGGCTTGGGCTCGGGACAACGCCGTTGGACAAGGTTCGCATACCCAAAGGCTATCTGCGATGGAAACTGACGAAGGCAGGTTTCGGCGAATCGATCACGGCGCCGTTGCCGTCCGACACCATGTCCTTCGATCTGGCCGCGGCGGCGAAGGCGCCGACAGGAATGGTACCCGTCAGCGGCGGCCCCTGGGGTGACTATCTCGCGTTTCTTGGCTGGTTGGGGCCCTACGCGTTGCCACCGTTCTACATCGACCGCTTCGAAGTCACCAACCGTCAGTATCAGGAGTTCGTTGACAAAGGCGGTTATTCGACACGCAGCTACTGGAAGCAGCCATTTACGCGCAATGGCCACGATATGGCGTGGAACGACGCCATGGATCTGTTCCGCGACGCAACCGGGCGCCCCGGACCCTCGACGTGGGAAGGCGGTCATTATCCCGAAGGCAAGGCCGACTACCCGGTGTCCGGAATCAGTTGGTTTGAGGCGGCCGCTTACGCCGAATTCGTCGGCAAATCTCTGCCGGTAATAGCGCAGGGCTACAAGTCGATGCCCGAGTATCTCGACCGATTCGCAGTCGCACAAAGCAATCTCACCGGCAATCTGGCCCCGGTCGGGCAGTTCGCTGGGCTCGGGCCGTTCGGGACCTACGATCTGATAGGCAACGTCCGCGAGTGGTACTGGAATGCGGGCGGTCCGGATCTCAGATACGCCCTAGGCCGTCAGGCCAGCTCATACGGACCTGAAGCGCTCTCTCCGTTCGATCGCTCCGCATTGAACGGCTTCCGTGGCGTACGCAACCAAGGCCCGGTTCCCAGCGAGGCGTCGGCGCCACGCGTAATGTTGGAGCGCGACTTCTCGAAGGCGAAACCGGTCGACGAGACGGCATTCAAGATCTATCGCGACATGTATGCCTATGACCACGGGCCGCTCAATGCGACCACGGAGAAGCTTGCCGACACTTCGGTCGACTGGACCCGAGAGAAGATCACCGTCAACGCCGCCTACGGCGGCGAACGGTTGCCCGCCTATCTGTTCCTGCCGAAACACTCCTCCCCGCCGTTTCAAGTTGTGGTCTTCTTCCCCAGTGCCCGCGTGAACTTCTCGACAAGCAGTGCCGACATCGGGGATGTGTCGAGGAGCGGTGCCGACGTAGGCGATATGAGCTTTGTAGACTACGTCATCGAAAGCGGCCGCGCGGTGATCTACCCGATCTACAAGGGCCTCTACGAAAGGCACTTCGAGACAGCCATGGTGCCCGGCCCGACGCTGCAGCGTGAAACTCTAATCAGTTGGTCGAAGGACATTGGCCGCGCGATAGACTACCTGGACACCCGCCCCGACATCGATGCCACCCGCATCGGGTACTTGGGCGTCAGTCAAGGCGGCGCCTATGGCGTGATCCTGGTATCGCTGGAAAAGCGATTCAAGACCGCGGTACTCCTCGACGGCGGCATGTTCCAACAGGAGTCGCCTGTCGCCGGACTGGATCAGGTCGACTTCGCTCAGCGACTTACGCAGCCAATCCTGATGGTCAACGGCCGGTACGATGCAACATTTCCGTACGAGAGCGCGCAGCTGCCATTATTCCGCCTGCTTGGCACTGCGCCGGCAGACAAGCGTCAAGTCACCTTCGACACGCCGCACGACGTTCGTCTGCGCAGATCCGATCTGGTGAGGGAAGTACTCCAGTGGTACGACAAGTACCTGGGGCGCGTGCGGTAGATTCGGATGGAGACTGTCCGCAACCGACTCGTCATCAACCTGCTGCTGGTGGCCACCTTCGTCGTCATTCTGAACGAGACGCTGATGGCGGTGGCTCTGCCGCGCCTGATGCACGACCTGCAGGTGACGGCGGATGCCGTTCAGTGGCTGACGACGGCCTTTCTGCTCACCATGTCGGTCATCATTCCGGTCACCGGATTTCTGCTGCAGCGGCTGAATACCCGGCCGATATTCATTCTGGCCATGTCGCTGTTCAGTCTCGGCACCCTGACGGCCACCCTGGCGCCCAATCTTGGCGCGCTGATTGTCGCACGCATCATTCAGGCATCGGGGACTGCCATCATGTTGCCGCTGCTGATGACCACCGCAATGACGCTCGCCGCACCGGAGACCCGCGGCAAGACCATGGGATTTATCACCACCGTCATTTCCGTGGCACCCGCCATCGGCCCGACTCTCTCGGGCGTGATTCTCAACTATCTTAGCTGGCGCTGGATGTTCGCTCTCGTCCTGCCCATCGCGCTCGGCGCGCTGATACTGGGAGCGCAGCGCATGCAGAATGTGACCACCCCGCACAGCGCGGCACTCGATGGCCTCTCCGTCATTCTGTCGGCATTGGCCTTTGGCGGCATCGTCTACGGTCTCAGCGCCATCGGTGCCCCGGCCACCCCCGCGATGCTGCCCGCCGGCGTATGGTCGGGCATCGGCCTGGTCTTTCTGGTGCTCTTCGTCCTGCGCCAGTTGTCGCTACAGAGGACCGGTTATCCGCTGCTCGACCTGCGAACTTTCGGGTCGCGCAATTTTTCCGTATCGGTGCTGCTCATGGCGAGCATGATGATGGCGCTCTTCGGCACCATCATTCTGTTGCCGATCTATCTTCAGAATGTGCTCGGTCTCGATACACTGCAAACCGGTCTCTTGCTGTTGCCGGGTGGCTTGCTGATGGGACTGCTCGGGCCTCACGTGGGCCGCCTTTACGATCGGCTAGGTCCACTACGGCTGCTGGTACCGGGGGTCGTGATTGTCAGCAGCGTCCTATGGGCGATGACTCTGCTCAGCCCCAGGACCCACGTGGCATACATCCTCGTTGGACACATCGTGATGAGCATCGGCTTTGCCCTGCTGTTCACACCGCTGTTCACGATGAGTCTGTCATCGGTCAAAGCCAGCCTCTATTCTCACGGCAGCGCAGTGATCGGCACCATTCAGCAGGCCGCAGGCGCGGCGGGCGTGGCGCTGTTCATTGCACTGATGTCGGCGCGAAGCGCGCGTCTGGCGGCGGCGGGGGCTGCGCCGGCCGCCGCGCTGTCGGGCGGTGTCCGCGCGGGATTTGTCTGTGGCGCCGGCATTTCGATATTCGCCGTAGCCTGTCTCCTCTTCCTGCGGCGCCCGCAGGCCGCACCATCGGCCGCCTGATGCGGTAAATTCCAGGCTCGGGCACATTGGTATACTGTCGGATCATCGTCGGTTCTTGATGGCGAAGACGCAGTACCTCAGCGTGCGGTAGTTAGACTATTAACTTACTTCTGGGTGATCACGACGATGACCGTCGAGATAGGCCTGTTCGGTTACTACCTCGACCTGGCCTTCCGCAGTCTCAGGCGGAATGTCGCGCTCACCGCGTTGATGGTAGCGGTCGTGGGTTTCGGCATCGGTGCCTCCATGACAATGCTCACCACACTTCGAGCCCTGGCGCTGGATCCCATTCCGGGCAAATCCTCGCAGCTGTTCGTGCCGCTAATCAATGCCGGGCGCCCGATGCCAGATACCCTTACCTACAGCGACGCCATGGCGCTGATGAAGGCTCATCAAGCGCTCCGCCAGACCGCGATGTTCGGCGGTTCACTGGTGGTGAATGCAGCGGGCGAGCAGCCGTTCCCGGTTGGCGGCCGTGCCGCGTATGCCGATTTCTTCCGGATGTTCGCGGTTCCATTTCGCAGCGGCGGCCCCTGGAGTCAGGCTGACGATGATGGCGCCACCAATGTAGTGGTGCTCAGTGCGAGGCTAGCCGATCGCCTGTTTCCTCATGCCGATGCAGTCGGGAAAACCATCACTCTGAGTGCCCACGATTTCCGGATCGTCGGCGTCACGCAGGCGTGGAATCCGGTACCGCGCTTTTACGATCTGGGCTTCGGAACCGGCCTGGATGGCCCCGAGGATGTGTTCCTGCCTTTCTCCACGGCCGTCATCCGGCAAATGGAGCGCCCAGGCCCCCTGCGCTGCAGCGTCGTGCGGGATTTGCACAAGGAGGAGTATGCGACGATAGCATGCTATTGGATACAGTTCTGGGTGGAGCTGCCCACCGCCGCCGCGGCGCGCAGCTACAAGGCATTCCTGTACAACTTTGCCGCTCAGCGCCAGCAGGTCGGACACTTCAATTGGCCACTGCGGGTCGATTTGCCCGACCTGCACAGCTGGTTGGCACTGCAGCTTGCGGTCCCGGATACGCTGCGCGTCAGTAGCGTTGTGGCCTTCGGCTTTCTGGTCGTGTGCCTCATCAATGCCGCTGGCCTGATGCTGGCCAGGTTTTCGGCGCGCGCCGGTGAGTTGGGCGTGCGGCGCGCGCTGGGCGCGTCACGATGGGAGATCGGCCTGCAGTGTCTCGTAGAAACGGCCGTCGTGGGTTTGCCAGCGGGTCTGGTGGGACTGGGTCTGACGGCCGCAGGACTCGCCAGCCAGAGGGCGCTGCACATGATCGCAGGCAGCGCGGAAGCTGTAACCCAGGTCACTTCCCTTGATGGGGACATGATGGTCATCACACTGGTGCTGGCCGTTTGCGCCACGGTATGTTCCGCCCTGTACGCAGTCTGGCGCGCGAGTCGTGTGCAGCCCGCCTGGCAGTTGAAAACGCAGTAGCGCAAGGAGCGTATGGAAATACTGCCGATTCTGTATGCCCTGCGACGCAACAAGGTTGGCGCGGTGCTGATCGGACTGCAGATCGCGCTGACGCTGGCGATCGTCTGCAACTGCCTGTCCATCATCCAGGCATATCGCGGTCAGATGGCGCGTCCCAGTGGCGTGGACGAGGCCAACATCTTCACGATGAACGGCAACTGGGTCGGAGAGCCGGAGGTTGCAAAGGCAGACATCGCGGCGGATCTCGGCGCTCTGCGCTCCGTGCCTGGCGTGGTGGACGCCGACGCCACCGATGGCTTTCCGCTGGTCGGTTTGGGCGGGGGAACCGAAATCAGCATGAAGGCCGATCGGCAGCAGTCGGATGTCTATACGGCGGAGTACTTTGTCGATGAGCACGGGCTTTACGCCTTTGGAGTCAAGCTCATCGCCGGGCGCGGGTTCACGGCAGATGAAGTCACTGAATTGCGTCGGGGCGACGATGATGCCGCACCCAGCATCGTGATAACGCAGCGGCTTGCGCGGGTGCTGTTCCCTTCCGGTGACGCGCTCGGGCGGGTGATTTATCTAAGGTCGGGCACTACACCCAAGCGCATAGTCGGCGTCGTCGAGCGGACCCAATCACCATCGGCTGGCTTCAGCTGGGGCCAGTCATCTGCGGAAAACTCCGTGTTCGTGCCCCATCGGTACCTCAACGGCCATATCACTTACGTCGTACGAGTCCATCCCGGTGCACTGGCGACGGCCATGGCGGCCGGACGAGACAGGCTCTACGCGCTGACGCGCCGGCGGGTCATTTCCAACGTATCACCGTTTCGGGAGACCCGGCAGCAGGCCTATCAGTCACAGCATTCCCTGAGCCTGCTGCTCGGCGTGCTGTGCACATTCCTGCTGGCCGTCACCGCCTGCGGCATCGTTGGTCTGGTTCTGTACTGGGTAGCTCAGCGTCGAAGACAAATCGGCATGCGCCGGGCGTTGGGCGCCCGGCGCGCAGACATTCTGCGGTACTACCATCTTGAGAACTTGCTGATTGCGGTTGCAGGAGCCCTATTGGGCATTGTGATTGGGTTGGCCGGAAACACCTGGCTCGCTTCTACTCTCGTGCTGGCACGTATGAGCGCCGGCTACATCTGCGCCGGGGCGGTCATCGTGCTCGCGCTCAGCCAGGCCGCGGTGCTGTGGCCGGCGCTGCGCGCTGCGGCTATTCCGCCGGCCGCAGCCATCCGTGATCTATAGGACCGGAACGCAGGTTCGTGCCCATGAGACGCCTCGCTAAGATCGCCCTGCTGGTCTTTGCCACGGCCGCTTCGATTGGCTGTTGGGCTCAGACGTCCAGCAACGACGCCAGGTTTCGCAGCGGTGGAGTCACAATCGCTGGAACGGTAGAGATTCCACCGAATGTTTGGGCTGCGGCTGTGCTCGTGCAAGGTTCGGGACGCGCGGAGCGAATGACCGGGTTCGCCCAATGGCTCGCCAGTCAGGGCGTGGCATCCCTGACATACGACAAACGCGGTGTAGGAAAATCGGGTGGCGTGTATGCGGGCCCTGAAGTGGCTACCAACAATGTCGATCCCGCGAATCTAAACCTGTTGGCTGGCGATGCGGTCGCCGCACTGAGGGAACTCACCCGGCGCATCGACAATCATCACGTTCCGCTTGGACTGATAGGGTTTAGCCAGGCGGGATGGATCGTTCCGCTCGCCGCAAGACGGAGCTCGGCAGCCAAATTCATGATTTTGTGGAGCGGGCCTGTCGTCACGACGCGCGAACAACTGCGATTTCAATTTTTCACGGAAGGCAAGGCAGACTTCTGGGAGAAGCACAGCGAAGCTGACGTGCGCGAACACGTACGATCGGATGCAGATCGGTTTCAGTTCATCGATACTGACCCCGCCAAGACTTTGGCGAACTTGGCGATACCCGGACTCTGGCTTTTCGGCGGTCGCGATTTGAATGTTCCCGTTGCGCTGTCAGTCGAACGCCTGCGGGTATTGTCCGCTACAGGCAAGCCGTTCGAGTACAGGGTTTTCCCGGAATCGGGACACCAGCTCAGCGAACCAGATGCTCTGCCTGTAATTATTGAGTGGCTAAAGAAGCTAGCTGAGGTCAGTGCCGGAACCGGCCACTTCGCCAACTGATCAAATGGGACTTCGGTATGTAAACCACAGCCGTGTGAGGCCGTACGCCAATACGGGCACCAGCAACGCCGCTTCCATCATTCTCTGATGCATCGGCCAGCCCCATCCCTGCGTCGACGCTTCAATGGCTACAACTACGGGGACACACGCAACCATAACGATCTTGGCTGTCCGGCTTTGGTGGACCTTATCGTGTGGCATGGTCATTCGCTGGATTCCGGGGTGGCATCTTACCCCAGAAGCATCCCCGGCAAAATATGGGTGCCTGTGGATGCCACTGAGGATGTCCTCCACACCCACATTGTGTAGTGCAGAACTTCTCCCATATAGTCGTTCAAGTATCAGGAGCTTGCCGATGTTACGACCGCCGCGAGGACCGCTTGGAATGCGTCAGTTCTTAATTGCCGCCGGGCTGATCGCCCTCGTGTTGATACCTTGCAAAGCAACGTATGCAGACCGCGCAGGCTGCCAAGACGCAGTCGATGCCTTTAATATCGCGAGAGAAGACATCGCTGACACGCTCAAGCGGTACGCCGACTGCGTGCGTGCCAGTAGCGGATCGAACGATTGCTCCACCGAGTTCCAGCATTTAACGAGGGCGCACAACGACTTTGCAACTGCGGTATTGGAGCATGAGTCACAGTGCCAGTAGCCGCTGGGCTGCAATCAGCAGGAGTTGATCCCGAAGACCGGATCGTAGCGATCGACATCGTACGCGGGGCCGCGCTTTTTGGGGTGCTGATGGTCAATCTTGAGACCGCCTTTCGCGTCTCGATATTTTCGCAATTCGTGCCCAATCACGCTCCCGCCTCGACTTCGGATCGCCTCCTTTCCTCGTTCATCGACTTTGCGCTGGATATGAAAGCATTCTCTTTGTTTTCAATCCTTTTTGGCGTGGGCCTGGCGATGCAGTTCGATCGGCTAGCAACACAAGGAAGGCCGTTTTATTGGCTCGGGCGTCGGCTTTTGGTCCTGTCGGTTTTTGGGCTGGTCCACATCTTCCTGATTTGGAACGGCGACATTTTGCTCGAATATTCTATTGCGGCATTACTCATCCTGCCTCTGCTGGGCGAGGACACATTCAGCTTGGGGCTCTATTCCACGGGTGTTTTCGCACTGTACGTCGTCACACCGCTAATGCACTTTCACTGGCCCAGCGTACAGGAGTTCGCGCAAACAGCTGATGCGGCTAACCGTGTATATCCCGTCGGGAGCTATCCGCAGGTGATTTCGCGCAGCTTTGCTGAGCTGCCCCTGATGTTGGAGCTTCACCGGTCCATATTCGCGCGGACTGTTTCGCTAATGCTTTTCGGCGCATGGGTATGGAGATCGGGCTTCTTAAGGGATCCGCAACGGTATCGCGCATCCATGCTCGTACTGGGAATCCTGGGCGTAGCGGCAGGCGTGGCCCTCACCGCCGCACAGTCCTTAGGCGTTGTTGCACATTATCGCTTGCTCGATTTAGTCACCTCCCGCTGTGCCCCTCCTATTCAAGCCGTGGGTTACGCGGCGCTAATCTTCGTTGGTGCCAGCCATCCATCCTTGGGTCGCTTGCTTAGACTTCTCGCCCCACTTGGACGTATGGCGTTTACCAATTACATCTGCGAGAGCTTGCTTTTCTGCTTCATTTTCCTTGGCTATGGGCTCGGCGAGTTCGGGCGCATGACCGTGACTACGGCGTTTGTGATTGGCATAGCTGTTTATGTTGCGCAGATCTGGGGCAGCGCGATCTGGCTCCGTTCGTTCCGCTTTGGGCCGCTAGAGTGGCTCTGGCGTTCCCTCATGTACGGTCGGTACCTGCCGATAAGGGCATCACGATGACTGGCGCTAAGGAACCGGAGCTTACAACCTCAGATCCATCGGTTGCGCGAAAGATGCTGTTGCGATTCGTGGCAAGTGCACTGGTGTCGCATCTTTCACGTCGCGCCGTTATTTGCGCCCTTCTTGCCGGCTCTCAGGCTTTTATATCCGGGTATCTCGGGCATCTCCCTTATTCAGAATCGGCAGTGATTCTTGCCTCGCCTATGATCACCGCAAACTCGCGCCCGCGGGCTTACGCCGTACTCAGCTTCGCGGACGGACGGCCATAAGATTCAGCCGAGTTGCAAAGCCAAGCGTAAGTGCTACAATCTGTAGCGCTACAAGCTGTCGAGTGGGAGCAGCATGCGAGCGGACCTCGGGGATCTTGAGCGCGAAGTACTCCACATAGTTTGGCGGTTCGGTCCAGCCAGCGCCGATCAGGTCCGGCTCGCATTGGCCCGCCCCCTTAAGGAGTCGACCGTCCGAACGGTACTCAGTCGCCTGGAAGACAAGGGGTATCTTGCCCACGCGCGCGAGCAGCGCACGTTTCTATACCGCGCCGTTAAAACGCCCGCCCACCTCGCGGCCCGGGCCGTGCAGCGCGTGGCCGATTGGTTCTGCAATGGCTCGGTCGATGAAGTGCTGCTGGGTATGTTAGAGGCAAAAGTCGTAAGCCAGCGCGACCTGGAACGGCTCATGAAAAAGGTCAGGAAGGATAAATCGGGAGGCAAGTGATGCTTGCAGCTATGCTCGAGGCTGCCGTTCGCGGCAGTTTATTGCTGGCGATGACTTGGCTGGTCCTCAAAGCATTCGGGGTGCGGGACCCCAGGACCGAAAAACAGCTATGGACCCTGGTCGCAGCCGCATCCCTTGCGATGCCGCTCCTGTCCCGGACGGTTTGGCCCATGGCGCCATCGTTGCATGTGTTGCCCTCCCACCCTTCAGCCTTGCAGGTACTGCAAGGCGCACAACCGGCTGCCACCCACGTCGCACTATGGTGCTCGATCATCTACCTGACGGGAATGATCGCGCTGATGGCGAGATTCGTCACGGGACTGTGGATTGGTGCACGGATACGGCGCCGTGCCCGAAGCCTTTCGGGGCGGTTTGATACCCTCGACGTGCGAGTCAGCACCGCGATCCGCGGCCCGGCTTCCTTTGGTTCGACGATACTATTTCCGCCAGGGTACGAATCGTGGGACTGTTCCATGCTGGCGGCTGTACTGGCACACGAGCAAGCCCATATACGCAATCGGGATGGTTACCGGCTATGGCTCGCGACGCTCTACCGGGCCATCTTCTGGTTCAATCCGCTGGCACATCTGTTGTATCGGCGCCTGCACATGCTGAGCGAGCTGACCAGTGATGAGGCCGCCGCCGCAGCCATCGGCGACCGGACGGCATACGCCAACGTCCTGCGGCGCCTTGCCTCACCATCGCCGCTCTTTGCGGCCACCGTTGCGATGGCAATCCGCTCGACACTCGAGCACCGCCTCAAGAGGCTTGGCGAGGAGTCGGTGCCAGGCAGGCGCCCCAGCCGTCGCCGGCACGCAGTCATTGTAGGCGCGATATGCGTTTTCGTCGCGCTGACCGCCGTACTGTCTGGACGCGCAACGAGCCTGGCAGCCGAGCGCCTGGCGACCCTTGAATTCTTCTTGGTCGACGAGCAGAGCGACGCGTACACCGCACAGAACACCGGCAAGGTACCCGTCGGTGACCAGCTCTACGCAGACCGGAGTGGCCGGCCGATCCTGTTAAGGCGTCAGGCTGTGGTCTCAAGTGGTGAGCTGACGCAGGTTCGCACGAAGCAGACCGACGATGGAGTGGCCGTTCAGGTTCGGCTTAGCAAGCGCGGCGCCGCCTCGATGCTGAGCGCTACAGGCCAGAATATCGGCTCCCGGATGGCCGTCGTGTATACCGAACACCATTCGCAGCATGTCATCTCGCAGGCGGTCATAAGGGGAGCGTTCGGCAAGGAATTTCAAATTACCGGGCTGAACGCAGACGAGGCTGCGACGCTGGCGTCGCAATTTGATCACGCATTGTCCAAGTAGCGGCAGCCATTGAATCGTTCGGCAACAGCTAATCACTGGCCGCCGATCGCGCTGGTTTATCCGGAGGCCGGCGATCCTGACGGTCGCGCCGTTTGAGCGGATTTGACACCCGGCGGATGCTCCCGGGGTTTTGTTGGCAGCACAAAGGGGCTGCCGCCACCAAGCCTGCTTTTTGCCTGCTTGAGTTGCTCCGCTGGAATCGCGCGCAACCGCGGTGACAGCGGATCCAGAAATAGAGCCTTGGTCAACATGGCCTGACGCTGGGCTGTGTTATCGGTAAGTTCCGCCTCCATGGCGTACGCCCATGCCGCCCAGGGTTGCAACGTTTGGAAGGTATGTGCCCATCTGACCGCAATGTCGCGGAATTGGGTATCGCCGGTCTCCTTGAAAAGACGCTCCGCGGCATCGGCGTATTGGTACTCCGTGGACGGAATTCGATCAATCTTGTGGTCGATCAACCCGAAGGCATTCTTCAGTCTCAGCATTGCAGCTGCGCTGTCGTGATGGCGAATCCCTTGAAAGTATGCCTGTGCGAGATAGCTCTCGAATATCTGCTCGGGAAGTTTGTCGACGAATTGCTCTAGATTCAGCGGATCGCCTGCCTTGGCACTGGCGTATGCAAAATCTGGTAGCGCGTAGGTCGCGTCCGCGTCTACAACATAGTGCTCTATAGGAAAGTGTGCGGCCACCTGATCGAATTGCGACACGGCGCCCGAGAAATCTCCGTGCTGCAATGCCAGCAGTCCTGCCGAGTACGGAACCGCGTCCGAGTCAACCGGGCTCTGGCCCTTCAGGAGTGGTCGCTGGGCCGCCCGAAAATCGGAGCGGAGAACCAATTTGCGCTGATCAGGTTCAGCGCTCGGATAGGATGCGATTCTACCGTCTCTATCTTCCACGATGCCGAGCGGTTCGTGCGCCAGGGCGCGGACCTGTGAAACCAGATCCGTGCTGGCCTGTCGGTCGGTGGCGCTCCAGGCAAGCAGCAACAACGCCTGCCAAGGTGTGCCGTGACTCTGCGACTGGCGTATCTGCGGCTGCGACAGCCATTGATTCAGTTGTGTCGGGGTCGTCCCGTCAATTCGCAATCCGACCATCGCCGAGCCCCACAAGCCCGAACCCAGCGGTTGCCCGATGAGAAGATTGAACGACTTCCAGGCTTGCTCCGAATGGCCGGTAAGGTGAAGCAAGGACAAATAGTTACTGTATGCGCTAGCGCTGGGATATCGCTCGGCGCGCTCATAGGACCGTGTCAACGCTTCGGACAGGTTGCCATCGATCAGAGCAGTTTCCATCGCGGCAACCATCTCCGCTTCCGAGCCAGTGTGATAGCCCATCGCGGTACCGAACAACCTCCGCGCCTGCGGCACGGCTCCGTGCCAGTACAAAAGATGTCCGGCTATCTGGGCGTCATTGGACAGTTGTATCGGGTCAGCGGTTGACCGGGCATCGAACCCGGGAAACGATGCAAATACTTGCAAGGCCTCCGCGTAGGAGCCATGAATGACCAGATACTCGCCCAGGTTCATCCGGTGGGACCAGTTATCCGGTGCGGAGCGCATTCGAGCCTGCAGGATCCGCAGTGTTTCGTCCGGCCCAGCCGTCTCGGCCGCCAAGTTGTCGCGAATATTGTCAGCCACGGGGTTTCCCAGAAACCGGTCCCGCAGAGCCGCGGCGACTTCACTCTTGAGACCGTCGCCTCCCATGGTCAGCATGCTATCCAGATAACCGGCTTGAAACTCCGTGAAGGCCAACGCGCGTCTCAACGCAGCCATATTGTCCGGTTGACGGTCCTTGGCCGGGTCTATCCCGAACCAGTCCGGATTGTAGGGAAAGTCCTGGACATAGTCGGCCGCGATTTTAGTTGCAAGCGGGTCGAGGTACACGAGCCGCATCGCCGCCGAGCCCTCTGGCGTTTGCCCACCACCCTCCAGCATCGCCGCAACTGCATGCTCCTGCGCGCGCGCCAGATGCGCGGGCCGCGCGACATCGAGGGATTTCTCCGCCAATGCCTTTTCGACCCGCACGAGCTCGGCCTCGAATTCCGGAAGGCCGGCGTAAACGGACTCCAGTGTGTTCGCCTTCTGCAGAGCCTGCTCCGGCAAGCCGAGCGTACTGAGATCGTGATCGATCGATCGCACGACCTGCCACTGCGACCACGCCTCTATGATGGACAGTAGGTCTAGCGTATTGGCCTGACCTGGTAAACCCATGCAGCACAGCCTCGGCTGCTCGTGCGCGAGGGCACCGCGCACGTGCTGCAGCACTCCGATCTGGATGTCGGTCTCGGTGAGGCTCTGTCCGGGCGTGACCGCGTGCCCCTCGATCAGATCCTGAAGTGACTGGCCTGCGAGGGGATAGTGCCGATCCAGCAAATGCTTGAGCGACACGCTGTCAATGTCCGCACCGGCGTAGGTGTTCCACCGAGCACGGATGAGGGTGGCCCACCAATCGGATTTTGCACTCAGTTCCATGAGAACTGCCGGCGGCGCCTTGTCGGCTCCATGACGGTACCAACAGGCCATGTCGTGCAATTCGAATTCTAGAATGAACCGCTGATATCCCGACGTGTGCTGAACGAGCGTTTCGGTACCGGTTAGATTGCCATTCACGATGGCCTTCAGGGCGATGAGTGCGGGAGACTTGAGGCTGCCCTGCAAGACCTGCAACGCGTTCGGCCTCATGCCCAGCCGCAGCAACGCATACGCATACAGGAAGCGCTGTTGCGGAGAATCGGGCGCGCGCAAGGCGGCAAGAAGCGTGCGCTCGTACAGTCGGTCCGCGCCGCGGCTGGCGGGAGGTGCGGTGACCGCGAGCAGGGCCAGCGCCGCAGCGTTGTCGAGTGGCACGGCAGTTCTTTCCGCTACGAGCAACGCCTCGGGTGAAGCCGGTATCGCAAAGGGCTTGGAGGCAACCGGCGCCTCAGCCGTGCGGATCGTGGAAAATCCAAGGCTTTGGATTATTTCCGCGCGAAGTGTGACCACCGCGGTGACCGGCGCAATCTCGTCCGAATATTTGATCCCGCTCCATGTGAACCAATGCGGTATCTGCGATGTGAGCGGAGTCTTCGGCGACGGCTTTCGATAAACGGTCAGCGTCAGCGTCAGGCGCCCGGCGCTGTCATGGCCAACGTAGGGCAGAATGACATTGGTCGCGCCTATTCCCTGAGCTATCGCGTCAATCGTGTCGGGCCTGAGCTCCCGATGTCCGTCCCCCAAAGCCCGTTCGACCAGAAAGGTGTTTGGTACGGCGACGCCTGCGTCCGCCAGATCCTGGGCGAGCAGTGCGGTGATCGCCGAGCGTTCCGCAACGCTGAATCCCTGCATCTGGACCTGAGTCGGCGCGAGCAGCCAATCGCTGTGTTCGCCCGCGAGCAGCTCGGCGTACGCTTTGCGTTCCGCAACCGGCCACGCCACGGTCTGATCCAAACGATACAAACCCTCACTGAACGCAGGAATCCAGAGACTATCTCGTATCGGAGGAGCGCTACTGGGCGCCGCCCAACAGGCAACGGCAGCGCCCATCGATAACAGCGTGGTGACGAGCGCCGTTGCGCGCTTCAGGCAGTAAAAATCAGCACACCCAGGTCGTGCGGCCATTGTTATCCCACGCGGTTTGGCTGGTGCGTAGTCTATGGCTGCGTGGTGGCTTGATTGTGTGAAATCGGTCGCGGACTGAGGGCTGAGTGCGGGAACTGATACGCTGGAACGCCTTTAGCGGTGGGGTCGCGACGTGTCCGATTAACCACGACGGCAAAAAAAGGCCCCGGCACGAGATTGCCGGGGCCTTTTGGGCACAGAGATCTTTCCAAGTCCGAATTGATCGGACTGCCGACCTCGACTACTTGGGCGGTCCACCGCCAGGACCACCGCCGCGAGGAGCCCGGGGCGGCAACGTACCGCCTTCAGCAAGAGTCTTCATGTTCTTGAGCGCGCCTTCAAACATCTGGCGGCGCTGCGCCTTGTCCCGTTCGCGAGCAGCGTCATCCGCCAGCGTCGAGTTGTCCCACATCAGCGTGTAGTAAAGCTTGGAGGTGGTCGCCGTGACCGGCTTTGCTTCGAGCGTGCCGTGGTACAGGATGTACGGTCGGCCTTCCGTCACCGGCTGCGTGTAGGTGTACGAGAGGTCCGTCTTTCCCACCAGCACCTCGTGACCGATGGAACGTACGGTGCCGATTTCGCCGTCCTTGCCAGACGTGATCGTGCACGGAAACTGCATCCACTCACCGATGTCGCAGAACTTTCCCACGCGCTGCCAGACTTCCGCCGCCGGACGATTGACGTCCACTTCCATCAGGATTGACGTGTAGGTCGGGTTGGCCACCGCCACGCTGCCGGTGGATGGCGCCGCTCCCGGAGCCTGTGCAAAGCCGGTCGTTGCGCACAACGCGCCGAGAGCTGCGAACAGTGCTGCATTGCTGAACTTATTTCTCATGAACCCCTCCGTGAATGAACTCCGCTGTCACGCACGCATCGGTGTGCGTCGGACTGGCCGCGGAGTATACCCAGCCGGCATTCCCGCGGTGCCCAGCCCGCGCGCCCAGGCCGCCGAATTCCAGGTCACAGAATGCAGTGTCGCGACCTCTCGGAATTCACTTAGCATCGGTTGAAACAGTTCCTTACGCTCGCCGTGAAGAAAGCGGCGCCGTTATGCGGCTATAACATGATGATTTTGTTAGAATAATGCTGGGGCGTGGCGTCTTCTTCATCGCGAATTGCGCGGACCGCGACAGCGTCGCATGATCTCGGGGCAGCCGCGCCTTCATGTGCGGCACAGTACCGGGTCATATTCGAGTACGGGGGGTTGATGTAATGACCAAAAAGAATCGCTCATTCCTTCTATCGCTTCTTCCACTAATTCTTCTCGGCGGCGTAATCCCTGTCGTGCAAGCCAAGGAAGGGGATTCACCGGCGATCAAGCAAACCCTCTGGTCTGATCCTGCCACCTGGCCGGACCAGAAGGTGCCGCGCGCAGGCGACGAAGTCACCATTGAAAGTGGCAAGGACGTGGTCCTCGACGTGAGTCCGCCGCCGCTGCACGGGTTGACCGTCAAGGGCAAACTCAGCTTCTCGGACAAAGCCGACGTCGAGCTGACCACCGAATGGATCATGTTGTTCGGGGAGTTGGAAATCGGTACCGAAGCCCAACCCCACACGAGCAAGGCGACCATCACCCTCACCGACAACGTCCCCAATGAAGAGATGGCGGGCATGGGTGACCGCGGCATCATGGTCTTAGGGGGAACGCTGAACCTGCACGGTGACCGGACGAACTCCTGGAGCAAGCTTTCGAGGACCGCCGAACAAGGCAGCAGCTCGATACAGGTGCTGGATGCCAACGGTTGGCGGGTCGGTGACCAGATTGTCCTCGCCTCGACGGATTTCGATCCCCACCAGGCAGAGCGGCGCACCATCTCCGGCATCACGGGTAATACGATCACGCTGGACAAGAAACTGGACTACATGCACTTCGGCAGGATCACCTACGGCGTGGATGAGCGCGGCGAGGTCGGCATGCTGACGCGCAACATCGTCATCCAGGCATCGCCCGATGCGGAGAAGACGCTCTTCGGCGGCCACGTGATGGCCATGGTCACGAGCAAGATGTATGTCTCTGGCGTCGAGTTCAATCGCATGGGCCAGAACATGCATCTGGCCCGCTATCCGATCCACTGGCACCTGGTCGGCGATGGCAAAGGCCAGTACATCCAGAACTCCTCGATTCACGACACCTACAGCCGTTGCGTGACCGTGCATGGCACCAACGATGTGCGCGTGGAAAACAATGTCACCTACAACACCATTGGTCACTGCTTCTTCCTCGAAGACGCCGTGGAGCATGGCAACCAGTTCGTGCACAACCTGGGGATCCTGACCAAGTGCCATCCGGATGCGCCGTGC